>TBL_comb47_HYPODRAFT_10007776_pt1 | contig 11153 bp, 9 predicted proteins | sample TroBogypolimnion_40_FD_10682 | JGI IMG/M metagenome (IMG submission 10682) | reverse complement strand
AGGATGCGCGCGTACGTCAAGCATTGGGATTGGCATTGGATTTTGAATGGCTCAATCGCCAAATATTTTTCGATCAATATAGCCGTATCAATAGTTACTTTACCAACAGTGATTTAAGTGCCAACTTCGATGGCCCAAGCAAGCCAACAGAAGGGGAGCTGAAGTTACTCAAACCACTCAAGGCGAAATATCCCCAATGGGTGCCTGATGCCGTGTTTGGTCCGATGCCACCNGCACCTTCAACTAAGTCGCCGGGCAGTCTGCGTCAAAATTTACGNCAGGCGCGTGAGCTACTGATGCATGCAGGTTGGCAATATCGTGATGGCGCATTGCGCAATGAAAAGGGTGAGCCATTTCGGTTTGAGATGGTCGAAGATGGNGGNTTCTTTTTGAGAGTCATTTCTGCTTACATGCGTAATCTTGAAAAATTGGGCATCCAAGTAGACGTTCGTACTAGTGACTTTGCATTACATCAAAAGCGCATGAATGAGTATGACTTTGATATGACCACAGTGAGGTTTCAAGATTCTCAGAATCCAGGCAGTGAGTTATGGGATCGCTTTGGCAGTCAGGCAGCAAAAGAAAAAGGATCTGATAACGTAATCGGTATTCAATCTCCTGTAGTGGATGCCTTGGTAGGAGAGATTACGAGAGCACAAAACCGTGAACAATTACGTACCGCCGCTAGAGCATTGGATCGAGTGTTGTGGAATAGTTACTACGTTGTGCCGCAGTGGTACAACCCAACGCACCGTGTAGCTTTCCGTAAAGAGATGCGATATCCAGAGCCTCCTTTGTACTATCAAGCAGAACCGTGGATTATGCAGAACTGGTGGAAAGAAGAGTCTCAATAATGCAAGGACAAATGCGCACCTACATCTTCAAGCGTTTACTGCTGATGATCCCAACGCTCTTGGGCGTGCTGACTTTGACTTTTGCAGTTGTGCAGTTTGTGCCTGGCGGGCCTGTTGAACAAATGGTGCTCGAGCTCAAGGGCAAGGGCAATGCTGCTGTAGGGGGTTCAGAGTCTTCGGGGTCAGGCTCAACTTATCGCGGACGACAAGGTGTCGATGCGCAGCGCTTGGAGGAAGTAAAGGCCTTGTACGGTTTCGATAAGCCACCGCTTGAGCGTTACTTCATGATGCTGGGTCGTTTTGCTCGATTTGATTTGGGCGAGAGCTACTACCAGCATGAAAGCGTTTGGCGCTTAGTCGTTTCCAAATTGCCTGTATCGATCAGTATTGGTCTATGGACTTTCTTCATTACTTATTTAGTGTCGATTCCTCTTGGTATTGCCAAAGCGGTGCGAGATGGTTCCCGCTTTGATGCAGTGACCAGCACCATGATCTTGGTGGGCTATGCCATCCCAGGATTTGTTCTGGGCGTTCTCTTGCTGGTTATTTTTGGGGGTGGTAGTTTTCTGCAAATATTCCCCCTGCGAGGGCTCACCTCGGATAACTGGAGTGATTTGAGTTTGATCGGCAAGATCATGGACTATTTGTGGCACTTAGTGCTGCCAATCACTGCCTCTGTATTGGGAAGTTTTGCCGTAGTAACGATGCTCACTAAAAATTCTTTCTTAGAAGAGATTCGTAAGCAGTATGTATTAACTGCCAGAGCTAAGGGCCTGACCGAGAAGCAAGTGTTGTGGAAACATGTCTTTCGCAATGCAATGCTGCCACTTGTAACTGGTTTTCCAGCCGCCTTTATTGGAGCCTTCTTTACAGGTTCACTCTTGATCGAAACACTATTCTCACTTGATGGTCTAGGTTTGCTTTCTTATGAATCAGTCATGCGCCGTGATTATCCAGTGGTCTTTGGCACTCTCTATCTGTTTACTCTGATCGGCTTATTTACTAAGCTCGTCTCTGATCTTTGTTATGTCTATGTTGACCCTCGCATTCAGTTTGGCGCAGGAGGCGGATCATGAGCCGTTGGCAGCGCTTTAGAAGTAATCGCAGAGGGTATGCCAGCCTGTGGATATTCGTGATTCTGTTCGGCTTATCGCTCTGTGCTGAATTGATTGCCAATGACAAGCCATTGGTAGTGCGTTATGACGGACATTTCTATTTCCCGATNGTGAGTAATCAGGCGGAGACAGTGTTTGGTGGAGACTTTGCTACGCCAACAGATTTCTTGGATCCGGATATTCGTCACAATATTACGAGCNATGGCAACTGGGCAATCTACCCACCCATTACCTACAGCTANGAGACGCTGAATTATTTCTCCCAAGTTCCCAATCCCGCGCCGCCNTCATGGCAGAACTGGTTGGGTACTGACGATCGAGGNCGCGATGTGCTCTCTCGCCTCATTTATGGTTTCCGCTTATCGATTNTATTTGGATTGGCACTCACGATTGTGGGGGTAAGTGTTGGAATCATCACAGGTTCCTTGATGGGATTNTTTGGTGGCAAGTTTGATTTGATTTCTCAGCGCCTGATTGAAATTTGGTCCGCAATGCCAGAGCTATATCTACTCATCATCTTTGCTTCGATCTTTAATCCCAGCGTTTCATTGCTGATCATCTTGCTGGCAGCTTTTGGTTGGATGGGTTTGTCGGACTACGTCCGGGCAGAGTTCTTTCGCAACCGCGCCTTGGAATATGTGCGTGCAGCCCGAGCACTTGGTCTTACCAATCTACAAATTATGTGGCGCCATATCTTGCCAAATAGTTTGACTCCTGTGATTACCTTCTTGCCATTCCGTATGAGCGCAGCGATTTTGTCTCTCACCAGCTTAGATTTCTTGGGCTTAGGTGTTCCTCCTGGCACGCCAAGCTTGGGTGAGCTCCTCTCTCAGGGTAAAGGTAATTTAGAGGCTTGGTGGATTTCGCTTTCCACTTTTGTGGTCTTAGTGGCAACCTTACTTTTGCTCACCTTCATGGGTGAGGCACTACGCGATGCATTTGATTCGCGGAAGTCGGGATTCATGAGCGGGGGTCGCTCATGAGTTTGTTGCGCTATGAGAACTTATGTATTTCATTTGGCTCGGGACGTCGCGAGAAATTTGCTGTTAACCATTTGGATCTAGAGATAGGTATTGGTGAGCGGGTAGCTTTGGTAGGGGAGTCAGGCTCAGGTAAGACACTCACTGCACTCGCGCCTTTAAGGCTTGAGCCTGAGGGTGCTAAGGTTTCAGGAAAAATTCTGTGGAATAAAAAAGATGGCAAAGGATGGTTGATCTCCTTGCCTTGCCTATTGAGGATATTCGTGAGATCCGCGGTCGTGAAATCGCCATGGTGTTTCAGGAGCCGATGACGGCTCTGAATCCTTTATTCACAATTGGTAATCAAATTATTGAAGCAGTACAGATTTACCAGCCGCTCATCTCTAAATCCGATTGCATTGATGCTGCGATTGATTTGCTCAAGAAGACAGGGATTCCCGAGCCCGAGAGACGTTTTCACTCATACCCTCATCAGCTCTCAGGTGGTCAGCGTCAACGTGCAATGATTGCAATGGCTTTGGCTTGCAAACCCCGCCTGCTGATTGCGGATGAACCGACTACGGCTTTGGACGTCAGTTTGCGTTTGCAAATCTTAGATCTGCTTAAAGAGTTGCAGGAAGAATCGAAAGAGCATGGTGGTATGGGAATTTTGTTAATCACCCATGACCTCAATTTAGTAAAACATTTTGCTCAACGTGTTGCCGTTTTAAATCAAGGTAACTTAATCGAAGCAGGCACAACTAAACAAGTCTTTGAGCATCCATCTGATCCGTACACTCGTGCACTTGTCAATAGCGAGCCGGTCCGAGATCTTGCGCCAGTAATGCCATTGGCGCCGGTGTTATTAAAAACAGAAGAACTCTCAGTTGCATACCCAAGCTCAGAGTCGGTATCGTGGTTTAAAAAAGCGCCGCCACATAAAGTGCTAAGAAAAGTCAGTTTTCATCTAAAACAAGGTCAAACCATTGGCGTTATTGGTGAGTCTGGTTCGGGTAAGACCACGCTGGGCATGGCTGTCCTAGGCCTGTTGGGCGACTCAGCAGCGCTAGTGACCGGTGATGTCGATGTGCTCGGTCAAGATTGGCAAACACTCAAGCCTGTAGAGCGACGCGCAATGCGTTCAAGTTTGCAAGTAATTTTTCAGGATCCATTTGGCTCACTCTCGCCACGCATGAATGTCATGCAGATTATTTCTGAGGGTTTAGATGTTCACTATCCAAAACTTTCAGAAGCAGAGCGTGAGTCACGCGTTATCGATATGCTTAAAGAGGTTGGCTTAGATCGTTCAGCCTTAACCCGATATCCCCATGAATTTTCTGGTGGGCAACGGCAGCGTATTGCCATCGCACGCGCGTTGATTTTGCGCCCGCAAATTTTGGTGCTCGATGAACCAACCTCAGCGCTTGACGTGTCTATTCAGAAACAAGTGCTTGCCTTGCTGTCGGAATTGCAGAAGAAATACAATTTGGCCTATCTCATGATTAGCCATGATTTGGCTGTCATTCGGGCAATGTCTCACGAAGTCATGGTCCTGAAAGAAGGCAGGGTGGTTGAGTTTGGTGATACCGAAACCCTCATCAAGCACCCCAAACAGATCTATACCAAAGAGTTATTCGCAGCCGCTGAATTGACTTAATAGGGGCGGTTGGCCTTGATGTTATGGGCTAATTTGGTGCATTTGCCCCGCATTGAGGCAAAAAAATGTTTATAAACAAAGACTTAAGCCTATAGTGAAGACTTGGTTAATAAGGGGTTCTTTGTTAAACTGGTGAAATGTCATTGAAAAAAGCGCTACTTTCTCAAATCCTGGGCCTAAGCTTGGGTTTGTCGGTCTCAATATCCGCATTTGCTGTAGATGCGGCTGCTGGGTCTGATGCCATCGCCCCATCGGCTGAAGTAGTGGTTCCAAAAGAAAGTATGTTCCAAGCTGGTAGGGCATACATCTCTCGTGTTTCCGACCGCTTGGTAGATACCGTTTCTGGAAAGCCTGAAGAGTTGATTAATCGCGCCATGCAAGTCATTGGTGTGCGTTATCGCTGGGATGCAGAGTTACCGCAGTCTGGTTTGGATGGCAGTAGTTTTGTTGGCTATGTATTTAAAGATAAATTGGGTTTCTTATTGCCACGTAAATCCACTCAGATGAGTCGTGTTGGCAAGCCGATTAACCGCGATGAGTTGCAACCTGGTGATCTAGTGTTCTTTAACACCATGCGATTAACGTTCTCACATGTAGGCATATATGTGGGCGATAACAAGTTTATTCATTCACCATCAAAAGGTACTAGCGTTCGAGTGGATGATCTCAGTAGTTTGTATTGGGATAAACGATTCGATGGTGCTCGTCGTTTAGATGGCAGCGACAACTTGAATGATTCCGAACGCCAAGAGTTATTAGACGAAGTAAAAGAGATTAAGCGTAAGTCACGTAGCCTCTAATCCCTCGCTAAGCACCAAAGGGCTTAGCCTCTCAGCCTCTCCTTAATTAATCCCATTTGTTCTTGCGCAGCGACTTCGCCCGCCAAGATCGCCGCATTTCTGGATTTAAATTCGCTGCTACTCATTTGTTTGAGTTGCGGAGTAATCACAATATCAGCACTCTTGAGTTCGTATTGATTAATGCTTCTTTGCATGATCGAAATGGTTTGCTGGAGCACGCCAAAGGTTCCGCTAGCATCTTGATGAACAGGCTCTGAGGAAATATTGACTGCTATGACTAAGGTTGCGCCCATTTGTCTGGCATAACTCACCGGTACTGGTGCGACTAAGCCGCCATCAACATATTCTTTGCCACCAATCATGGTCGGCTGGAAGATTCCAGGTACGCTACACGATGCACGCACAGCTTGACCAGTATTCCCACTGCGAAAGAGGACGCCTTTGCCAGATTGCAATTCAGTAGCAACAATACCTAGGGGAATGCGCATCTGCTCAATCGATTTATTTTGAACTTCACGGTTCACCATATTTTGCAGGGCGTCGCCTTTGATGAGTCCACCAAAGCGTCCGGCAAATGGCAGACCCCAGTCTGCAATCGTCGCCTCGTCCAAATTCAGGGCAAGGCGATTAAGTTCGTTCCCTGTAGCGCCAGAAGCAAGTAGGGCTGCAATCACACTGCCAGCGCTGCTACCAACTACGATATCTGGGCGAATGCCTTGAGCTTCTAAAGCTTTAATTACTCCAATATGGGCAAATCCACGCGCTGCTCCCGCACCAAGGACAAGGCCTACCACTGGCTTTTTGGGTCCCATAAGGCCACATGAGCTTAAGCTGCCTGCGCCCACTATGGCACCCAAGCCCATGCCAATCCCTAATAATTGGCGTCGTGCGATGGAAACAGGGGGTTTTGAGGATTTATTGTGCATATGGCTATTGTATTGAGCCTACCTTATAATGGGTGCACGGTGAACGAAATGGACTTCGTTGCAGCGCGGGCATATCCCCCAACTAGAAATAATGAGATGGATTGCCCGTAGTCGCTAGAAAACACCAAAACCCATTATTGAAATACATTTTTTAAAGCCTCATCAGGAGTATTCCTGATAGCCCGACTTTTATGGACGATCACAACAAGCGCGTTATTGAAACAGCCCTCCTATGTGCGCAGGAGCCACTCACCGTTGCCGACTTGTCTCGTCTCTTCGTTGAAGACATTACCACTGCTGATATTGATGACGCACTGCTTGAGTTACAGCGAGCTTGGGATGAGAAGGGCATGGAGTTGGTGCATATTGCTACTGGTTGGCGTTTTCAGAGCCGCCTATCTATGCGCGAGTATCTTGATCGCCTCACACCTGAAAAGCCGCCAAAGTATTCACGCGCTGTGATGGAAACCTTGGCGATCATTGCTTATCGTCAGCCCGTTACTCGTGGTGAGATTGAGGAAATTCGTGGAGTTGCTGTAAGTAGCAATGTCATGAAGCAATTAGAAGATCGTGGTTGGGTAGAAGTGATTGGTCACAAAGAGACGGTTGGTCGACCTGGTCTATACGCCACTACAAAACAATTTTTAGATGACTTAAGTCTTACCAATCTACAAAGCCTGCCAATCTTAGAAGATGCTGCACCAATGGCTGCAGCNGCACAGTTAGGTCAAGCCGTAATGGAATTTGATCCTAGTGCTACNGTCGAAACGGTAGTCATTGAAGAGACTGAAGAAGTACTGGTGATTGAAACAACTGAAGTCATCACAGAAGAGCTCGGCGAAGAAGTTGAACAAGCTGAAGAAATCGAGCAAACCGAAGAAGCAACCCCTGAGTCTGATGAGCAATCAGACGAAACAAAATAATCATTAATGACAAGCTCTAACGAAAACGATTCATCCCCAGCAGCACCAGCAACGCCTTCTCAAACTGATACAGGCTCTTCACATACAGAAGGCTCTCAGGGGGAAGGTGGCGAGCGTACTCCACGTGAGGACCGTGGTCCCCGTCATCCGCGCCGTGCTGGAACGGGTAAACACCCTTTTAATAAGAAGCGTCCCTTTAACAAGGACAAACCACGTCGTGAGGGTGATTCAAGCAATGGCCCGCGCGAAGGCGGCGGTAATCACTCAGCAAAGTTGGCTCCAAATCCTGCAGACGTTGAGGCATTGTTTGCTTCTGTGGTTTCAGGTGAGTTTGATGCCGCACTGGATGCTCCAGAGGTATTGGAGACAAAGAACCCAGATGGTTTAAATGAAAGTGACATCTCCCATCAGACTGGTGCTGAGCGTCGTGCACAGCGTTCGCGCGAGGACGAAGATCCTGATGCGCCTACCGAAGAAGAGATGAGCAGTTTGCAGTTTGCAAACGTAGATGATTTGCCACTCAGTTTGCGTGATGAGGTTTGGTCTGACCTGGATGGTCTAGACGATGATGCTGATGACGAAGATACCGTTAAGTTGCACAAGGTATTGGCTGACGTTGGCATGGGATCCCGTCGCGATATGGAAGACTTGATTATTCAAGGTCGCGTATCGGTAAACAGCTTGCCTGCACATATCGGTCAGCGTATCGGGCCAACAGATCAAGTGCGCATTAATGGCAAGCCAGTACATCGCAAGATTCAAACTAAGCCACCACGCGTGATCATGTATCACAAGCCGGCTGGCGAGATCGTGAGTCAATCCGATCCAGAAGGCCGCCCAACCGTTTTTGATCGCTTGCCCAAGCCACGTCAAGGGCGCTGGATTGCAGTCGGGCGTCTAGACTTTAATACTGAAGGTTTGTTGTTATTCACTACTTCAGGTGAATTAGCTAACCGCCTAATGCATCCACGTTATGGTGTCGAGCGTGAATATGCAGTACGCATCTTGGGTGAGCTGAGTCAGGACAACACAGCACTATTAAAGAGCGGTATCACGCTCGATGATGGCCAAGCGAAATTCTTACGCCTAGCGATGGGCGGCGGTGATGGTGCCAACCGTTGGTATCACGTTGCATTAACGGAAGGTCGTAACCGCGAAGTGCGTCGTATGTTTGAAGCAGTTGGTCATACGGTATCTCGCTTAATCCGAACTCGTTATGGCATTTTCCTGTTGCCTCCACGCTTAAGGCGGGGTAAATGGGAGGAGATTGAAGCCGGCGGTATCTATAACTTGATGAAGTCTGCAGGCTTAAAAATGCCGCAACCGCAAGATAAAGGACGCAATCCTAACGCTGGTAGACAAGGTCGCAACCCAGAGGGTGCCGATTTCCAGCCTGATCCAATGCAAACCTCCGTTTCTTATTGGGGTTCACGGGACGCTTTAACTCTGGCGAGTGGCCATAATGGCCTTACTCACCAAGGTAGGGGCGGCAAGCCTGGCGGCGGTGGATCTGGCGAAGGGCGCGGACCTTTCCGAGGCCGTACGCAAGGCGGCAGGCCAGGTCAAGGCGGCGGGCAGGGCGGACAAGGCGGTCAGGGTGGTCAAGGCCAAAACCGCAATAAAGGTAAAAAAGTACACCATGGGCAGTCTGCATTTGTGACTGCAAACCCTCAAAGTCCTGGAAATGGACCTAAACGGGGTGCACCAAAAGGGCGTAAACCTTTCAATAAAGGCCCTAGAAAGCCCCGAAATCCTGGCGAAAGCTTCTGATTTCTATCGGTTTTCTCTAAAAATCGGCTATAATTTTGGTCTTGCAGCACAAACATGCTGCAAGTGTTGTTACCGACTGATGTTGCGATCAACGTAAGTCGGCCTGTTCTGAATTTCGAGAATATGGGCTTTGAAGCCCATTTTTTTTTGCCATTTTGGTTTGAAGGGTGTTGTGAAAGATCAAAAGATCATCGCTGCAGAGCTAGAAAACTTAGGCTACACGCTAGTAGATATTGAGCGTGAAGCCGGGGGTTTGCTGCGCGTCACAATTGAAAACCCGGATTACGAGCGTTTGATTAATGTTTTGGATTGCGAGAAGGTGAGCCATCAATTGAGCTACGCCTTACCGGTAGAAAACATTCCTTACGAACGTTTGGAGATTTCTTCTCCAGGCTTAGATCGCCCTGTAAAGACGGCGGTTGATTTTGAGCGCTTTGCTGGAATGGAAGTAGATTTGAAGTTGCGTGTTGCTGTTGGCAGCCGTAAGAATTTTCGTGGTGTGTTGCAAGGTTTGCTGAGTGGTGAGTTGGATTCACCTGATGCGAAATTTGGTTTGGTGTTCGAGGGTGCTGATGGTCAGCCCTCTCAATTGGAGTTTTCTTTAGCCGAGGTCGATAAGACCCGGTTGGTCCCTGTTATTGATTTCAAAGGAAGAAAGTCATGAGTCGAGAAGTTCTCATGTTGGCAGACGCCCTAGCGCGTGAAAAGAACGTTGATCAAGCGATTGTGTTTGAGGCACTTGAAATGGCGTTGGCATCAGCCACTAAAAAGCGTTACGCAACTGAAGATGTGGATATTCGCGTATCTATCGACCGTGAGTCTGGTGAATACGAGACCTTCCGTCGTTGGTTGGTTGTTCCTGATGAAGCCGGTCTCCAAGAGCCAGATAAAGAAATTTTGCAATTTGAGGCTAAAGAGCAAATTCCAGATATGGAAGTTGGCGACTACATCGAAGAGCAAATTGAATCATTGGCATTTGGTCGTATTGGCGCACAAGCTGCTAAGCAAGTGATCTTGCAACGCATTCGTGATGCTGAGCGTGAGCAGATTTTGAACGATTACCTTGAGCGTGGCGAAAAAGTCATGACCGGTACCGTGAAGCGTGCCGATAAGAATGGCTTAATTATTGAATCTGGCCGCGTTGAAGCTTTACTGCGTCGCGATCAAATGATTCCAAAAGAGAACTTGCGTTCCGGTGACCGCGTCCGCGCTTACATCCTTAAAGTGGATCGTGAAGCCCGTGGCCCACAAATTGAACTCTCTCGTACTTGCCCAGATTTCTTGATCAAGTTGTTTGAGAACGAAGTTCCAGAAATGGAGCAGGGATTGTTAGAGATCAAGGGCGCTGCTCGTGATCCTGGTATCCGTGCAAAGATTGCAGTGGTCACCTATGACAAGCGTATCGATCCAATCGGTACTTGCGTTGGTGTTCGTGGCACACGCGTTACCGCTGTTCGTAACGAAGTGGCCGGCGAGGCAGTAGATATTGTGTTGTGGTCTGAAGATCCAGCGCAGTTTGTGATTGGTGCCTTGGCGCCAGCACAAGTATCTTCAATTGTGGTTGACGAAGAGCGTCACGCGATGGATGTGGTGGTTGATGAAGAGAACTTGGCAATTGCGATTGGCCGTAGTGGACAGAACGTTCGCTTGGCGAGCGATTTGACTGGTTGGCAAATCAACATCATGACTCCTGAAGAGTCTGCTGAGAAAACTGAAAAAGAAGCTTCTTCTGTACGTCAATTGTTTATGGACAAATTGGACGTAGACCAAGAAGTGCTGATATTTTGATTGAAGAAGGTTTCAATACATTAGAAGAAGTGGCTTATGTGCCATTGTCTGAAATGTTAGAGATTGATTCATTTGATGAAGATACTGTGAATGAGCTGCGTACCCGCGCACGTGATTCTTTGTTAACGATGGAGTTAGCAAAAGAAGAGCGTATTGGCGAAGTGTCGCAAGACTTGCGTTCCCTCGAGGGAATGACCACAGAGTTGATTGCCAAGCTTGCTGACAATCAAGTACATACCCGTGACGACCTTGCTGAATTAGCTGTTGATGAGCTAGTTGAGGCGACACAAATTGACGAAGAAACTGCGAAAACGCTCATCATGAAAGCGCGCGAACATTGGTTTACTTCATGAGAGGAAGT
>TBL_comb47_HYPODRAFT_10007775_pt1 | contig 11156 bp, 10 predicted proteins | sample TroBogypolimnion_40_FD_10682 | JGI IMG/M metagenome (IMG submission 10682) | reverse complement strand
CCGTTGTAGACCACCGGATGCCTGCAGAGCGGCGCCACCGCCTCGAACGCCTCCAGCAGCACCTTCCCCTCGTACATCTGCTTGGCTGTGCGCGCGTGGATGGCGACCTCGCGCAGCGGGAACGCGTTGAGCAGCTCCATCCGCTGCGCCAGCAGGTCGGGCTTGTCCATTCCCAGCCGAACTTTGACCGAAAACCCGTCCGGCATCTCCTCGCAGCCGACCTCCAGCATCCGTCCGAACGCCTCCGCATCGCGCATCAGCCCCGCCCCCCGACCTTTCTTGGTCACGAACGGCCACGGGCAGCCTGCGTTCAGATCCGCGCAGGTATATCCGAGCGACTTGAACGATCTCAGCAGCGTCCGCAGTTGCGCCGCATCCTTGCCGATCACCTGGGGCACCACCGGAATTTTCTGCCCGAAATCGGGATCGATATCCTGCAACAGAACGGGCTTCACCTTTTCGCCCGCAAACGTCGGAATGAACGGTGCGACCGCGCGGTCGGGAGGCGCAAACCATGTCGCAAACAGATTGCGGAACGTGCGCACCGTCACCCCGCGCAACGGCGCCAAACAGAGATCATCACTTGTATCCATTTCAGACATCGGAAGGAACGTTATCAAACCCTGCGCGGCGCGACAAGGAGCGACAGGGCTTAATGCGATTTCAATCCGCACGCGAGGCCGCTAGGGTAGGGACGCCTCCCCGAGGCGTCCGCAGAGCAACCAATCTTTTTTTGACAGGATTTCAGGATTTACATGATTGTTCCACAGAACAGCACAGACAAAAGGAGAGTTATTATGAGCAAACCCCATGAAGTTGCAAAGGTAATGATTGGCCAAACTGCGGCTGACAAAGCCGCTGCCAAAAAGGTTGTCACCAATCTCACAACCGAGCGGGACGCACTGAAGACCGAACGCGACACGATCAGGACCGAACGGGACACGCTCAAAACGGAACGTGATGCGCTCAAGGCCGAAGTCGACCGGTTGGAGAAGCTCACCGGAAAGGCTGCCAAGCCTCCTGCGACCGGCGGCGGCGGCGACAAAAGACTCACCGCCGACGAATGGCTGGCCGAGGAATTGAAGAAAGGCAAGTAAACCCGTCCGCGCTGGAAGTCAAACTCACAAACAAAAAAGGCGGCTTACCGGCTGCCTTTCTTTATTTAGGTAACCGTTATTGGTTAAAAATTCAGATTTTGTCCCCTTTACATTTTCGGAACTGTTCCACTCATGGTGCGGATGTTACAGGCGTTTAGTTGGGCTTAGCCGGACTTGACATCATAGACTCGATGCCGCACAATTCTTCACATGGATTTGTTCTTTCAGCCCGGCTTCAGCGGACAGATGCCCGCACTGTCTGAATAGCGAATTCTTGTTACTCAAGGAATACCCAAAATGGCTACTTATTATTGTAAATGTTGCGGAGACGATTTTTCAAATCTGAGAGATTTAACGCGTAACAGTTGTTCGGCAAGCCCTAGTGGTAACCATCAACCAGCAAGGTTAGCGCCTTTATAGCCGAGAAGGAACGGCTGGAGAAACTGACCGGCAAGGCTGCTTAACCCCCGTCGTTGGTGGCGGCGACTAGAAACTTACGGTCGACGAGTGGCTGGCAAAGGAGTTGAAGAAGGGTAAGTGAACCTGTCTGCGCTGGAAGTCAACCTCACAAAATTATGAAGGCGGCCCACCGGCCGCCTTCTTTGTCTTAACATAGGGCATGACGTACGGAAAAGCAGTTGCCTAAGTGCGTGGCTATATCATTTCTACGTTCAGACATTGCTCAAAATGAAGTCAACGATCTTCTCTTTTCGCTTCTGGATTAGATCTTTTGACCATACGGGATTGTTTGTGTCAGTCATCGCCTGAATCTCACGCTGTTGCTCCAGGTGGTTGTAACTGCTTCTCTTGTCAGCAAATGGTATGTTGCCTATTGAGCTGTTGTGTGACGTAGACAACAATAGATAATTACCAAAACAGTCTAGATAATGATTTTTAAAATCATCGTCGTATTCTGGATAACCTGCAGCGACGGGTTGTCCATTTGTCGGTGTCTGTGGAGCGATATGCTCCAGCGCAGGACTTTCGATGTCCCCAAACCGCCTAGTTAAGTACCCGGCTTTGCCCTGCTTTAATAGATAATTCTCATACTTCCAAAGTATATATTTCGCAGTTGAATGATCGACACCGTATTGGATGGCATTTATTAGCGCAGCATTGTTCCAGTATGCAAACCGTCCTGGTTCGGCCACTTTCATCCATTCAATGTGCCTAACAATGTCATTTTTGTCTCTAGTGAAATTTTGATATACACCATTAAGTCTTGCTGTGAGGTCTGCTCTTGTCCTTATTAAACGGTGTCGCAGTATAATAGACTCCAGAGCGGAGCACAGACGGTTAATCTGGTCAACTGGGAGATTAAACTTATATGCTTTGATGATAAAAGGAAATACAATTCCGATACCGCCAAGAGACACAAGTGAGTGAATGCTCTGATTGACCTTTTCGTCTTTTTCAAAAAATAATGTCAGAAATTCAAAACTTTCCGACAATGATTGGGTGAACCCTTTTATAAACGCAATTGGATTTTGCTCAGACAGCAACTTGTTGATTCTGTCCAATGCGTTTGCCTCCGAAAGAGAGTTGAAATATACTCGCTGTGTGTATACCAACACAGAGTCTTCGCTTATCCGATATTCAATCGTCGAAATTGATTTATAAATCTTCTCAAACCTGTTCTTGATTTCCTTAATTAACGAATCCTTCTCATCTCCCGCGTAAAGATGCACATTGAACATAAATTGCGCTTTGATGATTTCCAGATTGGACGGCCGTTTGCCTCTGTTGTTCTGAAAAATGAACATTTGAATCGCTTCTGATTCTTCTTTCACTATATGCGTTGTACATGATGCGTCTCTGACAATGTACATCAACTTCTTGAGTTCATCTTCATCCTTATCAGATAGCCGGGCAACGAAATATGCGTATGCTTTAACAATGCGGCGAGCTGATTCCGTTTCAAGCCCATTGTTGTCTGTCTTTGTTCCGTCAACTACGTAATCATTGAAAAGTTGCGCATCGTAATCGACGGTTTCAAACCGATATTTCGAATTACGTTTTACCATATCTTCCATGATTTCTCGTTCTTCTACGTGTAAATCACTATTTCGTAGTGTTTGTAGCCTGCGGAACAACGCGGATATCAAAATTATAATTGTGGTCAAGCGCTGTTGTCCATCAATGACACCAAAAGTGTCTCTGTTCTTTTCCTCGAAGAGAAAATGACCGAAATAGTATGGAGTCTTCGACGAACTCTTTGCATAGTCCTCCAAATCCGACAGGAACACGTTCACCTGTTTCGGTGATTTGGATTCTTGTGTCTCGGTGTCCCAGGAGTATGCGCGTTGATATGACGGAACGAAAATCATGCCCGCTCTCAACATTGATCCGATCGTTGTTGACGCTTCCATTCTTTCTTTCTCCTTGTTATGCCTGAATCTAGAACGGTATCCAAACTTGCAGGACGGTATCACACGCCCTGCCCCGTTTCAAGTCCGCCTCTTCGCGCTTATCTCCGTTTTCTGCCTGTCACCCTCACCGCTATCAGTTGCGGCCCCCTTTCTGCCCCCAACTTTACCACTTTACCCCAACTAGGTATAGAGGGTGAATGGTCTCCCCGTTCGCTCAAAAAGAAGGAGAAGTTATGGACTCTACTACGATGAAGGGCACGGTCCAGGGGTATTTCGACCGGGCTTTCGATGAGATGACCGACAAGGACTTAGAAACCCCGCTCACCAACAGCGGTCTGGGGGTGCAAGCCAAGCTGGCCCCGAACCCCAAGGAGAAAATAACTCTCAACGCCCAACGTTCACCGCTCAAGACGATTGAGACAGCAGGAACCCGTCGTAATTGGAGGGCGTGATGATGCCTGTGCCTGCGGAAGGATACGCGCGCGTGAACGCCAGCGGTATCCGGCCAGCGGTCTTCGGGTTCCATTTGAACTCCCACGCGCTCAAGGTTTCGGCGGTTTCCTCCAGATAGTCCACCTCGCTCTGTTCCGCGGTTCGCCAGAAATGGCGGCGCGCCGGGAAGGCGGCGTTGCAGTGGAGCTTGAGCCGCTCGACAATCAGATAGTTCTCCCAAAGCCCCCCGACATCGGTTCTGGACTGGACCGGCACGAAATTGCCCAGCACCGCATTGCGGATGCCCAGATCGTAGAAATAGATCTTGCGACCCTTGCGGATCTCGGCCCGCGCATTGCGGCTGAAGGCGGGAAGCGAGAAAATGACGTAGGCCTTTTCAAGCAGATCGATGTATTTTTCGACCGTCTTCAAGTCCGCGCCGACGAGCCTCGATAGTTCTGCGGAGGACACATCCGAGCCAAGCTGCAGGGCCAAGGCGCGAACCAATTTCTCCAGCAAAGCGGGTTTCTTGATGTTCTCCAACATGAACAGGTCTTTGTACAGATAGCTTCCGGCCAGAAGGCTCAGTAGGGTCTGCTCCTTAGACGATAACAGCCTTGCCCGTAAACAGCTTCGCCTGAAGAGCGGATTCAATCATTCGCGGAATGTAATCCATAAAATAACCCCATTAAATTGGATTTGAAAACCATAATATAGCAATTATTCGTTGATTACAAGTGAGGAATTCATTCGGGGCTCACCCGCCTTTCGCCCATTTTTCGCGCGTTTCGCGTTTTTCGTAGTTTCGATCAACTTCCTCGCCGCGGCCTTTTATAGCCCGCCCATGATCAGGCTCGCGAACGCGCTGATCGGCGTCGTGTCGCGGAAATTGTCCACCGTCTGCCGCACGTCCTTAACCAGCCCGCTCACGTCGTTGTAGAGGTGATCGTCCGCCGACAGCTTGCCGAGCGTGCCCTCGCCTTTGGCCAGGCGGTCGGTCACCAGCTTGAGGTTCGCGACCGTGGCGTCGAGGTCGTTGTAGATCTTGTTGTCGTCCTTCATCAATTTGCCGAGCGTGCCTTCGCCCTTCTCGAGGCTGGAGGCGACCTTCTTGATGCTGGCCACCGTGTCTTCCAAATCGCGATAGACCTTGTCGTCCGACGACAGCAGCTTGCCGAGCGTGCCCTCGCCCTTCTCCAGCCGGTCGGAGATCGACTTCGCGTTGGCGAGCGTGGCGGCCAGATTCGTATAGGCGCCGCCGTCGTCGTTGAGGAGCCTCCCCAGCGAATTCTCGCCCGAATCGATCTTGGCCGTGACGGACTTCAGGTTCGCAACCGTGTTCGAGAGGTCGCTGTAGAGCGCGTTGTCCTCGGAGAACAGCTTGCCGAGCGTGCCCTTGCCCTCCTCCACTCGCGCAGTCAGAACCTTGACTGATTCGGTGGCAGCCTCGAGATTGACGACGATCTTCTTGATGCGGTCGCCCTCGGTCGCCTCTTTGAGCTTGCCCACCATTTCGCCCAGATCGCGCATCCAGTAGTTGGGCGGCTGGCCCTGCAAAACGGTGCCCTTCGGCACGGCCTCGCCGGTCCCGTCCTCAACCAGCAAATAGTTGCCGCCGAGCAGCGAGCCCGCGCAAACCGAGATTTTATATCCTTTTTTGAAGACCACATCGCGCTGCACCGAAAGCGTCACCCTCACGCCGCTGTCCTCTAGGCGCATGTCGCTCACCGTGCCCACCGGCATGCCGCGCAGAACCACCGAGTCGCGCAGCTTGAGCCCGCCGACATCGGTGAAGAACGCTTTCACCGGAACCTTGCTCTTGCCTCCGAACACCTCCATGCCGGAGATGATGATCGTGAAGTAAATCAACAAACCCAGAACCGCCGTCATAAATACGCCGACGATCACTTCGGAAAAGACTTCGCTGTTTTTTTTCTGACTCATAGTGCCTCCTCAATTATCCGCGTCCGCATGTGCGCAAATCACATGCCCTCAAGCCCTTTTTTCGAGATAAACTGCGCATCCAGGAAACCGCGCACGTCCGGCTGGTCGGTCGCCACGAACACTTTCGGAGCGCTCACTTCAACGAAGCGGCCGCCCGTCAGCATCGCGATGCGGTCCGCGATCAAGAGCGCCCCTTGCAGGTCGTGCGTGACCACCACGCTCGTAATCCCCAGATCCGTATTCAGCTTCAGAATGAGCTTGTCGATCGTGCGCGACGTGATGGGGTCGAGCCCCGACGTCGGCTCGTCGTAAAGCACGATTTCGGGCCGCCGCACGATGGCGCGCGCCAACCCCGCGCGCTTCTGCATCCCGCCGGAGATTTCGTTCGGGAACTTATCGCCGTCGTCCTCAAGCCCCACCATGCTTAAGGCCTCAGCCACGCGCGCTTCAATTTCCTTTTCCGGAAGGCGCGTCTTTTCGCGCAGCGGCAAAGCGATATTGTCCGCCACCGTCATCCACCCCAGCAAGGCCCCGCCTTGGAACAGGTATCCGAACCGTTCGCGCACTTTTTCAAGCGTCCCGCCGTTGGCTGCGCTGACCTCGGTGTCCGCGATCCAAACCGAACCGCTCGTCGGCGTCAGCAGCCGCACCATGTGTTTCAGCGTCACGCTCTTGCCCGTTCCGGACGGCCCGACGATGACGAAGACCTCGCCCTTCTTGATTTCGAAAGACAAGTCGTCGAGGACATCGCGTCCGCCCAGCCGCTTCGTTACGTGGTCAAATCTGATCATAAGTCGTAGAACAACCTTGTGATGACATACCCGAGAATCAGAATCACCAGAATGGAAGTGATCACCGAACGCCGCGTCGCCCGCCCTACGCCGACCGCGCCCTGCGTCGTGGTGAACCCTTCGAAACACGAGACGCCCGTGACAACGATGCCGAACACCAGCGCCTTGAGCAGGCCGACATAGAGGTCTCGCATCCGCGCGATGTCGATCGCCATTGACATGTACTGATCCCACGGCACGTTCAACTGAGTCACGCCGACGATGCCGCCGCCGATCACCCCCAGCACGCAGGTGTAGAAGGAGAGAATCGGCGTCATCAGCACCATCGCCGCGATGCGGGGCGCCATCAGAAACCGAACCGGGTTGATCGACATCATCTCCAGCGCAGCGATCTCGTCGTTCACCGTCATGGTGCCGATCTGCGCCGCCATCGACGAGCCGACGCAGGCGGCCAGAACGATGCCGGTCATGAACGGGCCCATTTCGCGCAACAGAGAGACCATCACGGCGGAGCCGATATAGACTTCCTGATTGTAGCGGCGCAGCTCCAAACCTACCTGCAGGGCGAGGATCATTCCCGTGAACATGCCCACCACCGTGATCAGCGCCAGGCTCTTGATTCCTGTGACGTAGAGCTGCCGCGCCAGCTCACGCCGTGAGCGAGGATTGGCGAACAGAAGCGGCATCATCACCAAGGCCTGGAACGTCATGCTGCCCGCGCGTCCGATGTCTCCGAGCGCCAAAACCACCGCGCGCCATCCGCCGGCGGCGGCGCTCTCGGGCGCATCGCTGTAGACCGCTTCACGCGTAATCATGGCGCGGCCTCCTTAGCGACAGCAGACGGCTTTGCGGCGCGGTACTGCAACAGCCCCCAAAACGCATCGTGTTTGACTTCATCCTCACTCTCGATCCTCTCATAGAATGTCCAGAAAGGCGCCCAGTTGCGTTCGATGCCGCCGCTGAAGCGGATCAGGCTCAGCTCCAAGGAGCGCACATGCGAGCCGCTCTGGTCCGACTCTCTGGAGAAGAACGGCCACAGGCGCGTGTAGCTCTCCTTCTCGCGCTCCGAGCCCGCCGCGTCGCGTTCATAAACAGTCTCCCCCACATAGAACGGGAAGAAGCGGCTGCGCTCCGTGCGCCGGCCAGCAGACGTCAGCTCGAAAGACTCAATCAGCGGCCATGCCGCATACCAACGCTTCTCATCCTCGCTTCCGACATCGCCGTACAGCGGCCATACGGAGACTTTACGAGACGTCTTGGTGGTCTCCTTCTCGATGAACGGCCACGGCATGCGCCAGCGCTCCGCCGAGTCGGTCGTGGCGTGCGAAAAGAAGGGAGGCAGGAAGAGCCACTGGTGTTCTTTCTCCCGGCTCACTTGGCCACACAGCGGAAAGAGCATCCACGAGTCGCCCGGATTGTGATCACCGCTGTAAACCGCAGACGTCCAGAACGGCCAGAAGCAGTACGTGTGCCGCTCATCCGGCCGCTCCGTTCTGCCGCACAACGGAAAGACCCCGATGCGCTTGACGCCAGCCACCTCGCCCATACGTGAAAAGACCGGCCACAGGTAGTATTCGCGCTCCACGCCGTTGACTTTGTAGTCCAGATACGCCGGAAACAGCGCGAAATCAATATCGTCCATCAGCAACACGTGAGGCAGGTGCCCATAAAGCGGAAAGAGCGCCCAATAGTCTTCGGACTGGCGCGTCCGCCCCTGATAATAAACCGGGAAAAGTGCCGCGCTCCATGCCGCGTCGTCGCGGTTCACGTCGAGGTCCGTACCGTAGGCCAGCAGCATCCGCCACCAGAGCTGCTCATGCGTGCGGTGGAACGTGCCGAGAGGCCACGCCACATCGTCGACTCGCGTGTCGCTCGACGGATCGCTGAGCTGAGAGTAGAGCGGGCGCAGCGCCCAGAAGGTGCCGCCGTCGCGCGTGGCCCGGTACTCGAAGACCGGGCCAATTCTGAAGCGGCTCACAACCCGGTCAGGAGCCCGGTTGGTTACCCCAGCAAAGAGTAGAAACGGGCACAGGCAGAGACTTACGAGCGCGGCGCGGCGCGGCGTATTCTGGCTAATAGTTATAACGGAAATACTCATGAATACGCTTTTCGCAGCCGAACGTCATCGCGATCAACGCGGTCCGTATCCACATGCCGTTGCGCATTTGCCGCCAATACATGGCGCGGGGGTCGCTGTCCACCTCCGTTGCGATCTCATCCCGCCGCGGCAGCGGGTGCATGATAATCGAGCGCGGCGGCAGCAGCTTCAGCTCCTGGACTCCGAACTTGAAGCGGCTGGTGTCGATGCGGGCGCTCTCCCCTTGCGTCGTGTCCCACTCGTCCTGGATACGCGTCATGTAGACCGCATCCGCCTTGGGTATCGACGCGTGAAAATCATCCGTCAGCTCATACGCGACGTTCTTCTCCTTCAGCATCCCGGTCACGTCCGCCCCGACCTGAAGCGGCCCCGGCGCCACGAAGATCTGACGGATGTTCGGATAGTTCGTGAGCAGATACGAAAGCGATCTCACCGTCCGCCCGCGCAGCAGGTCCCCGCAGAAAAGCACCGTGCGGTCGCGGAGCCCGCCCGCGCGCTCGAAGCTGCGCAGCAGCGTGTAAACGTCCAGCAGCGCCTGCGTCGGATGCTGGTCTTGGCCGGAGCCCGCATTGATGATCGGAATTGGCCGTTCGGAGTTCGAGAGCACCCAGGCCATGTGCTCCGCCAGCCCCTTCTCCGGCGTGCGCATGATGATCAGGTCGAAATAGGAGCTGAAGGTGCGAACCGAGTCTTCCCGCGACTCGCCCTTGAACTCCGACGAGATCGAGGTGTCGCGCACCTCGCCCGTCGAAACGCCCAGAATCTGGCAAGCTGAGACGAACGAAAGAAACGTGCGCGAGCTGGGCTGCGAGAAATAGAGCATCGCCCGCTTGTGCGAGACCTGCGACCGCAGGAATTCCGTGCCCGCACGGGTCTTCGCGATCGTCCTGATCTCATTCGCCAACAGGGCGAGATGCTCCAACTGTTCGTAGCCGAACTGTTGCGCGAAGAGCGTGTGGTACAGAGTGCCGTCTCCCTGCATCAGGTATGGCACTTTCTCCTGTAGCGACAACTTCTGAAATCCGTCCCACGAGATATCGAAGATTTTTTTTGTCATGTCTTCTCCTTGCACTGAGTAACCGGTACGGGCTGAAAAGCCAGCCCAGCCGCCTGCCTACAGAGCGGAAAGATCCGTCAACGCCGACACATACAAAGCCTTGATCGTGTGCATGCGGTTCTCGGCCTCGTCGAACACTTTGGAGAACGGCGCCTCGAACACGTCATCCGTCACCTCCAGCGCACCGGATACCGCCGTCATCGCCGTTTCATAGTCGTGGAAAGCGGGCAGGCAGTGCAGAAAGATCAGTTCGCCGCCCGCATTGCCGGTGGCCTTCACAAGGTCCATGTTGATCTGGTAGGGACGCAGCAGGCGCATGCGCGTCTCTTTCTGCGCTTCCTCGCCCATCGAGACCCACACATCGGTATACAGCACGTTCGCGCCCGCCACGCCGATTTTCGGATCCGACTGAATCTCCACCGTCGCGCCGTTGCGCGCACCGATCTCTCGCGCCTCTTTCACGAGCACAGGGTCGGGCGTCAGTTCGTTCGGAGTGCAGTTGACATAGTGCACGCCCGCTTTGACGCAGCCGATCATCAGGGAGTTCGCCACATTGTTGCGCCCGTCGCCCACATAGGCGACCTTGAGCCCCTTGAGCAGGCCGAAGTTCTCCCGGATCGTCATCAGGTCCGCAAGAATTTGCGTCGGATGCAAGAATCGTCGATGGAAATCGTCGGTCAACCCGTTCCACACCGGAACGCCCGAAAATTCCGCAAGAGTCGCCACCGTCCGCTGCGAAAACCCGCGGAACAGAATGCCGTCGAACATGCGCCCCAGCACGCGCGCCGTGTCTTTGACCGATTCCTTTGCGCCCAGATGGATGTCGTTCTTGGTCAGATATTCCGCCGATCCGCCTTCGTCGCGGATTGCGACAGACGCGGCGTTGCGCGTCCGGGTGGAACTCTTTTCGAAAATCAGCGCGACCTGACGCCGCTGCAGCAAATCGCCTCGGATTCCGGCCCGCCGCCGAGCTTTCAGTTCGACGGAAAGGTCGATCAGGCTCAACATCTCTTCGTCGGACAAATCGGCCAGCCTGAGCAGGGAACGGCCAAACAGTTCAGGATTCCATGTCAACATCGTTTATGCTCCAATTTGTGAACTAGTATAAATCACCGGTCGGCCCCATACAACTAGATAGTGTTATTGGCAGAGGCGCAAGCGAAAGCCCCGCACCGCACACACCCTCGGCGGCGTGACATGACCAGCCTCCTGTTGTATAATGATGCGATGAAATTGACCGGATTCTTTTTCTGCCTCATCGTTGTAGGTTCTCTCTTTGCTCTTTCAGCCGAGGAGTCCCCAACCGTCGAGATCTTCACGGGCTGGACCTGGTTGCCCTACTCCTATTACGAACGTCCCTACCGCTAC
>TBL_comb47_HYPODRAFT_10007771_pt1 | contig 11163 bp, 10 predicted proteins | sample TroBogypolimnion_40_FD_10682 | JGI IMG/M metagenome (IMG submission 10682) | reverse complement strand
CTAGCCGAAACCCGCGCCTATGCCCCGCTCGCCGCGGCGGTGGAGGCCCTCCACCGCGGCGAGCTGCCCGCCAACCTCGACACTTTCATCGCCCGCTCACCCCGTGCGGCCGCCAATCTAACAGCCCTGCGCGGTGGCGACGAGGCCGCCCGTGCGCCGCTCATTGCCGAGTTGATCGATTCGTTCGGCACCGGCCGCGTGCTGTTCCGCAACACCCGCGAGCAACTAACCGGTTTCCCGCGGCGCCAGCCCCACCTCCATCCGCTGGCCCGCGGTGCCTCACCATACCCCTGGCTCGCCGGGTTGCTGCGCTCGCTCCCCGATTCCGAAAAGGTCCTACTCATCACCGGCTCGCCCGCGGCCGCCATCTCGCTCCAACAAAAACTCCTCGCCGAAATCCACCTCGAAACCGCCCTCTTCCACGAGGACCTCAGCCTCCTCCAACGCGACCGCAACGCCGCTTGGTTCGCCGACCCCGAGGGCGCCCGCCTGCTGATCTGTTCGGAAATCGGCAGCGAGGGCCGCAATTTCCAATTCGCACGCCAGCTCGTCCTGTTCGGTCTGCCGCGCGACCCTGAATTGTTAGAGCAGCGCATCGGCCGCCTCGACCGCATCGGCCAGACCGGCACCATCCACATCCACGTGCCCTACGGCGTGCATAGTAGATCCGAACTTCAAGCGCTGTGGCTCCACGATGGCCTCGATGCCTTTTCCCGCCCGCTCAAGGGCGCCACCGCCCTGGCCACCGCCCTGCTGCCCGAACTCGACGCGCTGCACACCACGCCGGCCGCGTCGCCAAAATTCCAGGACTTCCTCCACCGCAGCCGCGAACTCAAACAACACGTCGCCCATCAACTCGCCACCGGCCACGACCGCCTGCTCGAACTCGGCGCTCCCGCCCCCGCTAAGGCCGCCGGTTTGCTAGACTCGCTGCAAGCCGCCGACCGCGACCCGCGCTTCGAGCGCTTTGCGCTCTGGCTCTTCGACCACCTCGGCCTCGACGTGACCGACCTCAGCGAGCACACCTATCACTTTGCCCGCGGCCAACGCCACAGCGAAACGTTTGCCGATCTGCCCCCAGACGGGCTGGCCGCCACCTTCCACCGCGCCACCGCCCTGGCGCGCGAGGACCTCACCTTCCTCACCGCCGACCATCCCGTCTTCCTCGGTGCCCTCGAACACCTCCTCGACAGCGAGGTCGGCAACGCCTCCTTCGCCCACTGGCACGCCGGCCAGGGCAAGGCCGTGTTGCTGGAATGCGCCTTTGTGTTAGAGGTGCTCGCACCCACCCGCCTGCACCTCGACCGCTTCCTGCCGCCCACCGCCATCCGCATCACCGTCGATCACCACGGCAATGAGTTAGACAGCGCCCCGCCCAGCGCGCTGCTGCTGCCCGGCGACCCCCGCCGCCTGGTTAGCCAGAACTCGTTCCGCAGCGAGCTGTTTCCCAAGATGCTAGAGGCCGCCCGCGCCCTCGCCACCACCGCCGCGCAACTCCCCGCCGCCGCCGCCCGCCAACTCGCCGACCAATCCCTCACCGCCGAACTCGAACGCCTCGCCGACCTCGCCACCCGCAACCCCCAGGTGTCCGCCGCCGAACTCGCCGCCCTGCGCTCCCTTCGCGACGCGTCTCTAACAGCCATCGCCGCCCCCCGCCTGCGCCTCGACGCCCTCCGCCTCATCTGGCGCGGAGGGGGGGCGCTCCTGTCCGCCAGTCAGAAACCGGCCAAAGCTCAGAGGGGAAGTCCCCCGACCTGCCGCCGGGGATGACGAGGGGGAGGTGAGGAATCACCTCGCGGGCTCTGGGCGCCACCGAATGCAGCGCCATTGATTGCGCCGGTAGAGAGATCGACAACCTTGCCTTTAAGCACGAATCTCCCGAGTTCGTCTATCATGTCTATCTATCGGTTTGGCGGATGCGGGCGCAACCCCTTCACATGTACATTCCGCCGTTCACCGCCAACACCTGTCCGGTGATGAAACTGGAACGTGGGCTGGCCAGAAACACCACCGCATTGGCGATCTCTTCGGGCATGCCCAGGCGGCCCATCGGCGTCATCGCCCTCACCTGGTCCAAGGCGATGGTTGGCACGCCGTTGGTCATGTCCGTTTCGATGAAGCCGGGTGCGACGGCATTGACAGTGACGCCCTTTTTCGCCACCTCGCGGGCGACACTCATCGTGAAGGAAATCGCCGCCCCCTTGGTGGCCGCGTAATTGGCCTGTCCGAAATTGCCGGTCTGGCCGACGACCGAGGAGATGTTGATGATGCGGCCCCAACCCGTTGCAATCATCGTGGGCAGCAGCGCTTGCGTGACATGAAAAAATCCGTCGAGGTTCACCCGCATGACGTCGTCCCACATTTGCAACGTCATCTTGAGAAACGAACGGTCGCGCGTGATGCCCGCGTTGTTCACGAGAACCAGAATCGGACCGAAGACTCGTTGTGCCTCCGCCGCCATCGCTTGAACCTGCTCGGCGGACCCCGCGTCGGCCTGATAGCCCTGGGCGCGCACGCCTTTGTCACGAAGCAGTTTCTCCACTTCGCGGGCTTGCTCCTCCGAATGCACATAACTGAAAAGCACATCCGCCCCGGCGTCGGCCAGTGCCAGCGCCGTCGCGCGTCCGATGCCCCTGGTTCCGCCCGTAACCAAACACAGCTTGCCTTGTAAATCTTTCATGTTTGTAATTGGTTCAACAATAGATCTGATAGGAAAGGCGTGCAACCCGGCCACCCTCACAGGGAATGTTTCATGGCAACTCCGAAGTGCCCTCCTTTTCAGCGCGCATCCTATCTGGTGTGGGGGATTGTCGTCTATTGGGTGAATCGAAACATGTGTCTCGGGGAATCCGCCGGGACCGCGTAGGGGAATCGCGCAGGCTGCGCCCGCCGATTCCCCTATCGACGCTGACGCGCCGGCAACTTGCGTCGGTTCCCCGCGCCATGCAGAGGCATGCGCGAGCACTCCGCGGGAAAGACTTCGCGAAAAAAACGCATGACTCACCACATTTCCGGCACAATCAATTTGACGACATTGCCGAATGGGCGCAGATTTACGACTGTGAAAACCACATTCAAACTTTCCGATGATGTCGCCGTGCGCGTTAACAAGCTGGCTCGCGAAGAAAACACCACGATCAGCAGCCTTGCCGAAGAGGGCCTTGTGCTACTGTTGAATGAAAGGGAGCAACCACGACCGGTGGCACCCCCCGCTGTGAAGCCGAAGGACAAGGCGTCCAATCCGAGATACCTGGCAGTACTCTCGGAGGACCTGTGTGATCTGGTTTACGAAGGCCGCTGCTCTTGATCCTGATTGTTAGAAACGGCGCCGGCCCTTCGGGTGTTGTGCGACGCCCGCACGAACGCCTCGGGCTGCGCTCATGCGTTCGGGTGCCAACCCGCGTCGGCCCAGAGCGAACCGCTGACCGCGGCGTTTTGAATCATGAAACAGATCGCGTCGGCGATTTCCTCTGGTCTGATGAGGCGGCGGAGCTGCGTCAGGGGAATGATGCGCTCGCCGATGAACTCCTCGCCCAGCGCGCGGACCATGGGTGTGTCGGTATAGCCCGGATGGATAATGCCGCAACGTACGCCGTGATAGATCGCTTCCATCATCAAGGTGGCAGCCGCGCCATCGAGGCCCGCTTTGGTGGAGGCATAGGCGATCTGGCCTTTGTTGCCCAGCGAGGAGACCGAACCGATGAAGATCACCGCGCCCTGCAGCGGTTCCTCAGGCTCCCAGCGTTTCAAGCCCAGCCGCCGGCGTTCCTCGGCAATTCCCGCGAGCATTTCCATTGCCCAATAAACCGGCGCGATGAGGTTGACTTCCGTCACCTCGCGGAACTGCTCGATGGGATACACCAGGACCCTGTCGCTCTGCTTGTCCACCTTGACCGCAAGGCGATCGCGCGTGATGCCGGCCGCCGGCACACAGATATTAACCATCCGGTGCTGCTGGTGCAGTTCGGCGAACACGCCCCTGCGGAACCCGCTATCGGTGACATCGCCGCTATAACCCACGGCAATGTCGGCACCAATCCGCCGGTTGATGGCCTCAGCCACCGCCACGACCCCTGGACTCTGATCGACCAAGGCGATCGCCTTCGCACTGCGGTTGGCCAGTTCTTCCGACAGGGCGCGGCCGATGCCACCGACCGCTCCGGTCACCACTGCGACTGATCCTTTGATAATCATACATTACTCCCTTTCTGGTTCGGGTTGGATCGTGAATCCATCGGCTTGCAGGATGCGCTAAAAAGGCACGGTCGTCAACCGTTATTTTTGCAAATGCAAAAAAATTGGCGGAATTCACCCTGAAGCTGGGCGTTTCCTGGGGATGTTTTGGCCCAATCCAAGCTTGCTTTGTGCGATTGCAGCAATAAGCTGCCCCGAGATGAGCACGTCCTCCACACCGGCATCTGACAAATGTCTCGACATCCGGAAGTATCCCAATCGCCGTTACTATGACGCCACACACAGCCGTCATCTGACCCTCGAGGAGATCCGCCTATTCATCGGGGAGGGATACGATATCAAAGTGACCGACTCGAAGACGGGTGCGGACCTCACGGCGCAGGTGCTCACCCAGATCATCCTGGAGCTGGAGACGCCGAAGATCGACAGCTTCCCCGTAGCGCTGCTCTTGCGCATGATCCGCTCAAACGATGCGGTGGTGCGGGACTTCGTCGAGACCTATTTCAACCAGGCCTTCAAAGCCTATTCGGAATTTCAGAAGCCGCTGGAGGAACGCATGCGGCAGGTGCAGAATGTCATGGGGATGTTCCCGCCGTTCGGGGCCTGGTCCCAAGCGATGATGGCCCCGTTTGCAGCGCCGTTTGGTTCGACTCCCGCGCCGCCCGCAGCGCCAGCCGCCCCGGCCCCGCCGTCCGCCCCGGCGGACGACTCCGTTGAACTCCGCAACAGGGTCGCCGAACTTCAGCAACAGCTCGCCGCGTTGCAGGCAAAAATGAAAGCCGCGAAGCCCAAGCGCCGCACCCGATGACCCGGTCGCGTCACACCGTCGCTAACCTCAGGCTCCTCACCCCTGGGGAGAAATGACCCCTGATGGCACCGCTTGGACAGCTTACATAAAGCATTTCTTCAATCCGCGTGATCCTTAAATCCGTGGCGGTCATAGGCCGTCATCCCCCAACGCGCTTGTCGGTCTGCACGGGCCGAGGAAAAAAAGTTTGTGCAAACGCAAAAGAATTGTTGACCGCTTGGCGAAAACTGGTACAAATTGCAACCAAGCATCCGGATGGGGGCTGGGTTGACCAGCTCCGGGACGCGACCAGAACCACCAACCATGAACCAAACCGGCGACAGGCAACCCGGACGTACCGTGAAGGCAATCCACCCGCAGCGGGAACAGCGGCGCGACGCTTGTCCAACCACCACCCACGAAAGGAACTTACCTATGACAACGACCGAAGAAAAAACGAAACCCGTCACAGACCTGTTTGAACAGGCGATGAAAAGTTACGAGCAGGCGCTCAAGACCGGAGTGAAAATGCAGGAGGAATCCATGAAGTATTTCAGCAACCTGCTCAGCCAGAACAGCTCCCCGCAGGAGTGGCAGAAACAAATGAAATCCATGACCGATGGTTTCATTCCGCAAACGCAGAAAACCGTGGACGAAGGCTTGAAGCTCATCGAGCAGACCAACCGCACCGGCGTCGAATTGCTCAAGAAAGTCGTGGCCGCCGGCCAACCGGCTTCACTGCACGACGCCCAGGCAAAGTGCCTAGGGGTATGGGAGGCTTCCCTCGACGCCATGCGCGACACGGCGGTTGCCATGACCCAGGCGAGCAACAAGACCATCGAGTCGTGGTTCGCCTACGCGTGGAAGCATGGTGGGCCGGCACCAGGCGCAGCCAAGGCGTAAACGCAGTTACGCACCACCCACCATCCACCGGAAAGGAACCACCATGACTAAGGATATCTGTCTTGCGGGTGCCATGCGCACTGCCATCGGCACCTTCGGCGGAATGTTTGAACAAACCCCGGCTCCGCTCTTGGGCAGCACGGCGGTCAAGGCCGCCCTCCAATGTGCCGGGGTGCCCGGCGAGGGCGTGGACGAGGTGATCTTCGGCAACGTCATCAGTGCCGGCCTCGGCCAGAACGTGGCCCGGCAGGTGGGTATTGGCGCCGGGCTAAGTCCGGCGATTGGTGCGACCACCATCAACAAGGTTTGTGGGTCCGGCCTGAAATCCGTGATGCTCGCCGCTCAGGCCATTCAATGCGGCGACGCGCAGGTGATCGTGGCGGGAGGCACGGAGAACATGTCGCGCGCGCCCTATCTGCTGGAAAAGGCCCGCGGCGGCTATCGCATGGGCAACGGCGAAATCATCGACGCGTTGCTTCGCGACGGCTTGTGGGATGTTTACAACAACATCCACATGGGCTTGGGCGGTGACCGCTGCGCCGAGAAATACGGCTTCAGCCGCCAGGCGCAGGACGAATTCGCGGTGACCAGTTTCAAGCGTGCCGCCGAGGCGGCATCCAGCGGCGCGTTTGGCGCGGAGATCGTGCCCGTGGAGGTCAAGCTCGGCAAGGAAACCGTCGCCGTGGCCGAAGACGAGAACCCCAGGAAGTTCAACGAGGAGAAGTTGCGCAAACTGCGGCCGGCCTTCGGCGAATCCGGCACGGTGACCGCCGGCAATGCATCGAGCATCAACGACGGAGCTGCCGCGATGGTCGTCTTGTCAGCCGACAAGGCCAAGGAGCTGGGAATCACCCCGCAGGCGAGGATTCTGGGATACGCGACGTTTTCGCGGGAGCCGGAATGGTTCACCTTGGCCCCGATTGGCGCGATCACCTTGCTGCTCAAGCGGCTGGCGCTCCAGATCAGCGACATCGGGTTATTCGAGATCAACGAGTCGTTCGCGGTGGTGGCGATGGCGGCGATGAAGGATCTTGGCATTCCTCATGACAAATGCAATGTGCATGGCGGCGCGGTGGCGCTCGGGCACCCCCTCGGTGCCAGTGGCAGCCGCACCCTGGTCACCTTGCTCCATGCGATGAAGCAGCTAGGGGTCAGGATCGGTGTCAACGCCCTGTGCATCGGCGGCGGCGAAGCGGTCGCCATGGCCGTGGAGCTGTGCTGACGCGTGGTCCGGTGCATTGCGTCGCCGGGCGACAAGACCGCCTGAATCAACCTCACCAAAAGGAGTCACCCACATGAACGAAGAACAAGACGGCACGAATCAACCGGCCGAGCAATGGATGGCATTTCAGAGAATCTGGGGCGAAACGTTTAGCAAGATGATGCAGCTCGGCTTGACGTTTTCCCCCGACTCCGCCCCGCCCGATTTCATGCGGCAGATGCGCAGCGGCATCTTCCAGGCCCTCGGGCAGTCCTGGGAGCAGTTCCTGCGCTCGCCGGAATTTATGCAGGCAATGAAGCAATCCATGGACAGCGCCATCGCCTTCCGCAAAGCGACCAACGATTGGTTCTCAAAAGTGCAGCATGAGACCCAGACCGTATCGCGCGACGACATTGATGCGGTGATGCTGACCGTGCGGCACATGGAAACCCGTGTCCTGGACCGCCTCGAGGAGCTCGCAGCGCGGCTGGACGAAGTCACCGGGCACGACAAGGGCAACGGCCGTCACTCCGCCGCCGCCGCGCAACACGAGCCCGCAGCGCAGACCCGGGCGCAAAAAACCCGCAGCAAATAACCCCACAACCCGTTCATGAACACCAGCACCAGCACCGCCTATCCGTGGGCCAAGTGGCAGGAGTCGTTTGTCACCGAAAGCTTTGCCTATGCCCGCCGCCTGGCGCAATTGCCTACGCTCCACCAACGCTCACAACTCGTGAAAAAGGGCGCGACGTCTTCGACGGTCGTTTACGAAGAGGACCGGCTCAAGCTGCTTCACTATCCCGGCAAGCAGCCACCCCGACACGCGACTCCGCTGGTGATTGTCTTCGCGCTGGTGAACCGTCCCTATATCCTCGACCTGAAGGAGGGCCGCAGCGTCGTCAATCATTTTGTCGAGCGCGGGTTCGACACCTATCTCATCGACTGGGGCTCGCCGACCTACGCGGACCGCCACCTGACCATTGACGATCACGTCAACGGCTACATCTCCAATGTCGTGGATTTCGTGCGCGAACGGGCCGGCACTCCGCAGGCAAGTTTGCTGGGCTATTGCATGGGTGGCACCATGAGCGCCATGTTCACGGCCCTCCACCAGGACCGGGTGAAAAACCTCATCCTGCTGGCCACGGGCATCGACTTTTCCACCCGCGAGGGACTCTTGAACCTCTGGGCGCGGCCGGAGTATTTCGACGTGGACAAATTCGTGGAAGCCTTCGGCAATTGCCCCGCGGAGTTTTTGCAGATGTCCTTTCTGATGCTCAAACCCGTGCAGAACCTGCTGGAAAAGCCCCTCAACTTTTTCGAGAAGGCGGATGATCCGGTTGCCGTCAATGATTTCCTGACGCTGGAGACATGGCTCAATGACAACATTCCCGTGGCCGGCGAGGTCTATCGCGAGTTCGTCAAGTACCTCTATCAGCAGAATCTGCTCGTCCAAAACAAGATGCCCGTCGGCAAGCACATCGTGGACCTGCGCAAGATCACCTGTCCGGTGCTCAACATCATGGCCAAGGCGGACGACCTCGTCCCCTGCGCGCAAAGCATGCCGTTCAACGACCTGGTCAGCTCCAGGGATCGCAAATCCATCGCCATTGCCGCAGGCCACATCGGGCTGGCGATCGGCGGCAAAGCCCAGCGCGATGTCTGGCCGCAAACGTGCGATTGGCTGGCTGAGCGAAGTTGAGTCCGCCGCGTGGAAGGGTCATGGGTCATGGAACCGGCGAGACGGCCGTCCTCCGCGCGACGCGCGATGGGGCAGCGCAAGACCCGGCAGCGCAATTTCGCAATAACCCTAGATAGCAAAATAGGAACCACAGATTACACGGATTACACGGATTACACGGATTATGAAAGAGTTGTGAGTTTTATGGCGCTCACCTTCTGGGTGAGCCTACGATTTGATAGGGCGTATTCATATTTTCCGTGTAATCCCCTTTAATCCGTGAAATCTGTGGTTAAGAACGGCACGACAACCGTTTCCATTTACCTTCTCAGGGAAACCGGCCTAACCCGCCGGGTTCTGGTGGTGAAAACGGAAATACCCTTACCCATTTTCCCTTTCAGGATTATGATTTCGCGCCGCAAGCTCCAATACCCGGTGTCCTCACCGTTGCGGCAGTATCTGTACCATTTCGACCGCCACCGCGATATCCCCCAGGTGTATTGGGAACTGTGCCGCTTCACCGGCGCAGTGCCCTACGAAGACCCGCGCGGCCGCGAAACCCTCTGGGTCACCGTGATGTATCCGCCCGATGTCTTCGCCGAACTGCGCCCGCGGCTCACCAGCATCTACACCGAACTCAAGCTCGGCCGCGACGTCACCCAGCACGAGCACCTGCTGGTGGACCGCATTGATTTCGGCGATTTCGGCAACTCCAAGCCGTTCCGCGTGCGCATCACCAACGTGTTCAACGACAACTCGGACTATTTCTATGTGAAACAAGCCGACGCCTCGCGCATCTATGGCCTGGAACTCGAGCATATCCTCTCGCCCAACCGCATCAACTATATCGTCAACGGCACCACCCTCATCGAGGAACACATCGCCGGCGTCCCCGGTGATGTGTTTCTGCGCGACCACCTCTCGCTGCCCGGCATCAACAAGGTGCGCATCGCCAAGGAGTTCACCAAGTTCAACGAGCGCTGCTTCATCCGGCTGTTAGGTGACATGCGCAGCGCCAACTACATCGTGGAAATCACCCCGGACTTCGAGGAGGTCCAATACCGCGTGCGCCCGATCGACTTCGACGAGCAATCCTACGAGGGCAGGGGCAACACCTATATGGCCCTGCGCTTCAGCTCCAACCGTGCCATCACCCGTCTCGCCTTCGACGTGCTCAATCGCAAGACCATCGACCAATACGTCGCCGAGGAATACGCCCAGATGTCGCGCCGCGCCAAGGTGGAAAGCTCCCGCCTGCGCGCCCTGCTCGGCATCATGAGCCGCGAGGAACTCGCACCCCACGAACACGTCGTCAGCCTCGCCAAGGAACTCGACCGCATCCATCATACCACCACCTTTGCCCATTGCCAGTCCATGGGTGAACTCACCGCCAAGCACCTGTCACTCATGTTGGACATGTAGGGTGGAATTCAATGTCGCCGATCCGGCGCAGTGGATTTTGCCAGCGACGAGCGGGACCCGTGCAGCCGAACCAAGCGCCATAACAAGCAGCAAGCACGCGGAAAGTTGGGACGGTTTGAATGTCGGAATCCGCTTCGATGCATGCCCTCAAGCCGGTTATGCCGACATCGAACGGATTGTCGTATTCGATGAATTCCTTGCCGCGCATGGTATGCACGACCGGCGCCTTTCGCCGGTTCGCGAGTTCGATCAACTCAGAGTGCGCGCCGGCACAACCCGCGCCGCCGAGAATCGTGAGTTTTTTCGACTCGTTGAGAACGCCCGCGAGCGTGTCGAGTTCATCGTCGGAGAGACTGACGGTCGGATTCGGCGGCGGAAAACGCAGGCGCGGCACCTGGATCGGCGCCTCGCGCAGAGCCACGTCGCCCGGCAAAATCACCACCGCGACGCCGCGTTTCGCGATGGCGGTTTGCACGGCGATCTCAAGGATGTGAGGCATCTGCTCGGGTTGCGAGACGAGTTCGCAATAGTGACTGCACTGCGCGAAGAGATGCGCGGGATTCGCACAGTTGGCAACCTTCAAGCCAGAGCCACCCGGGAGCGCCTCGATGGTCAACCCGGGGCAGAAGGGTCTCCTGTGAATCCGTCGTCGCCACCCCCTTGCGGCTATCCTGCCGGCTGCATTGCTGGCTGTGCTGGTATCCCAGGCCGCTGCCGATTTGCAGCCGTTGATACTGCCCCCAGCCCACACCGACGGCGGGAAACCGTTGATGCAGGCGCTGGCGGAGCGGCAGTCGCAGCGCGAATTCAGTTCCAAGGCCCTGGATCCGCAACAACTCTCCGACTTGCTGTGGGCGGCGTTTGGCATCAACCGGCCGGCAATCGATCACCGCACCGCGCCGTCCGCCATGAACTCGCAGGAGATCGACATCTACGTGGCGCTAGCCGACGGGGTGTTCCTCTACAACGCCAAAG
>TBL_comb47_HYPODRAFT_10007766_pt1 | contig 11167 bp, 9 predicted proteins | sample TroBogypolimnion_40_FD_10682 | JGI IMG/M metagenome (IMG submission 10682) | reverse complement strand
GCAAAACATCGTTCATTTGCTGAATAATCCATATTTCGAATTGATAAGACATGATGTGACCATGCCATTTTTTATCGAAGTAGATGAAATTTACAACCTTGCCTGCCCGGCCTCACCCGTTCATTATCAGTACAATGCCATCAAGACGATGAAAACCTCTGTTATGGGTGCCATCAACATGCTGGGGCTTGCCAAACGGATTAAAGCGAAGATACTCCAGGCTTCAACCAGTGAAGTTTATGGCGATCCGCAGGTTCATCCCCAGGTTGAAAGTTATTGGGGACACGTTAACCCGATTGGTGAGCGCTCATGTTATGATGAAGGAAAGCGTTCTGCTGAGACACTTTTCGTCAACTACAACAAACAGAATAACGTTAAAATCAAGATAATCCGGATTTTCAATACGTACGGTCCGAGGATGCATCCTCACGACGGAAGGGTGGTATCCAATTTTATCGTGCAAGCTTTGCAGGGTCAGGATATTACTATTTATGGTGACGGTCAGCAAACCCGTAGTTTTCAATATGTTGATGATCTTGTTGAAGGGATGATCCGGATGATGGCCTCCGGCGATGAATTTACAGGTCCCGTCAATATCGGTAATCCAAACGAATTCACGATCCTGCAATTAGCCGAACTGGTTATTAAACTTACCAATTCCAAATCAAAAATCATCAGAATGCCATTGCCACCCGACGATCCGACACAGCGACAACCCAATATCGATCTGGCTAAACGAGAATTAAACTGGGAGCCGAAAATCCAACTGAATGAAGGGTTGATAAAAACCATTGATTATTTCGCCTCAATTATCTAAAAATCAACTGGATTTACTTTATTGTAATTTAATAATTTTAAAATGAAGATACTGGTAACCGGATCAAATGGTCAGTTAGGAAATGAAATTCGGGTTCTGGCTAAGGACTATCCTGATTACGAATTCATTTACACAGATATTGATGAGCTTGACATAACTGATCCGCATAAAGTTAATTTATTTTGTGCGACCAATAAACCGCATGCAATTTTAAACTGTGCAGCATATACAGCGGTTGATAAAGCTGAAACTGATGATTCAATGGCATATCTGATTAATGCGGCTGCCGTTGAAAACCTCTCCAGAGCTGCAGCCGATATAGATGCATTAATGGTTCATGTCTCAACAGATTATGTATTTGATGGAAATTCCTGGATCCCCTATAACGAAACCGATCAGACAAATCCGCAATCGGTTTATGGTCGCAGTAAACTTGCCGGAGAAGAAGCTGTTCTGAAAAATGCCGGTAAAGGGATTATATTGCGGACCTCGTGGCTTTATTCCGCATTCGGAAATAACTTCGTCAAAACGATGATCAAATACGGAACCGAACGTGAAGAGCTTAAGGTCGTATTTGACCAGGTTGGGACTCCAACCTACGCCAGAGATCTTGCAAAGGTGATACTGGATTTAATTCCATCGCGCATGTTGCAATCGGGGGTCGATCTTTTCCACTATTCCAATGAAGGTGTAACCAGCTGGTTCGATTTTGCCCAAACAATTATCACTTTTTCCGGCATAAAGTGCGTAGTAAAGCCAATCCTGACCAAAGATTATCCGGTTAGCGCTGCTGTCAGGCCCTGCTTTAGTGTACTTAATAAATCAAAAATTAAGGAGACTTTCAATCTTTCTATCCCCTATTGGAGTGACAGTGTGAAAGATTGTATTCTGAGACTGAAACAACATACAAACTAAATATTAATCAGATGGCAGTTATTGACTGGGATCAGTTCAATGAAAATTTTCAATATTATGACAAATCGATTATCGTTGAGATTATTGAGTTGTTCGTGGAAGAATATGAACAGCGAATCAGTGCCCTGCAAAAAAATATCGATGGACATGATTTTACTTCCCTGGCGTTTAATGCCCATAGTCTTAAAAGCGTAATATCCAACTATATGGCTCCAAAAGCACTTGAACTTACCAGCAAGTTGGAAGAATTAGGTAAAAATCAAACTCCGGAAGGATTAAATGAAGTTTTTTTAGAATTAAAAAGTACTACCTGGGAGTTAATATTAGAACTGAAAGATTACGTACAAAAATTGGAATAATGAATTGTCTATAATGATTTGATTTTTTGCAGATCCTTATGGATTATACAAATCCTTATGATAAAAGCCTAATATATTCTGTATCATTTGGCAATATGATTCAGCTTTACTGTCGGCAGGAGATTTTTCAAGAAACCTTGAAAATTGATTAAGTGCCTCGCCCCATTGCTGCAATTTAAAATATATTTCACCTTTAAGAAAAAGTATCTCACTTCTATTCTCAATAGATTGATTATCAAGAATAGCCAAGGCCTCTTCGGCCATTCCCCTTTCAAGTGCCTCCTTTGCATTGATTATAATTATTTCCAAATCAATCATTTGGAGAATGCTTTAAGGAGCTTTCCCAGCTGGCAGGAAAGTGATTTTGTTAGTTCATAAGCGTTTACCATTGCCTCCTCCAGGGTTACCGGACTATCGGTAATTGAGAAAATCCCGTCAAAAAGAGGTGATGCCGCCGGATTAATTGCTCCCCCGATTGCAATTACCGGTATTCCGGCCGCCCGGGCCGCCTGGGCAATTACAGCTGGACCCTTGCCCTGACAGGTTTGCAGGTCAATACTCCCTTCCCCGGTAATAACCAGGTCACAGCTCCTCAAATCATCCAATACCCCCAAAAGTTCAATAATCAGCTCAGCTCCACGCTCTATTCTGGCATTTAATAGCGCAATTAATGGAACTGCAATTCCACCTGCGGCGCCTCCGCCAACCAATCCAATCAATTTTTTTTGAGTGATTTGTTCCAATAAGCCGATATAATTCCTTAATCCAAGTTCTAAATCTTTAACCATTTGTGGCGTTGCCCCCTTTTGAGGCCCATAAACTGCTGATGCACCCTCCTCACCAAGCAGTGGATTTTTAACATCAGAAGCTATAACTATTTCGCATTCGAAAAAATCAGGACTAACCTTGTCAGTCAAAATCTGAGCAATCTGGATTAAACCATTTCCCCCTTCTTCAATTGCTTCTCCGGTGTGATCAAGAAGCCTGAATCCCAAAGCCATCAACATTCCAATTCCCCCGTCGACCGTTGCACTCCCCCCAATTCCCAGGATGATCTTTTGGGCACCCCTATTGATGGCCTCAAGGATTAGCTCACCAGTTCCCCGTGAGGAAGCTACCATTGGATTTAACTCATCAGCTGTTAGAAGATTTAACCCCGAAGCTTCCGCCATTTCGATGATAGCGCACTTTGATCCGGGTAGCCAGCCATAACGTGAACTAATCACTCTTCCCAGTGGATCATGAACCGAAACCGGAATAAATAGTCCACCCAGCGCATTAACCAATAATTCATTCGTACCGTCTCCACCATCGGCCAACGGATGTTTGATAATCTCCAGAGTTTCATCAGCCATCAGAAGGCCTTCGGAAATTGCATTGGCAAAATCGGAGGCAGAGAGTGAACCTTTCATGGCATTTGGAGCGAGCATTATTCTCATTAGGTTGTACCTTTTAAGTGATTCAGGCGTCAGATCTGGTAACAGAGAGGACGCCTTTTATATTTTTCAATTTTTGCATCAGAAAATCAAGATGCTCAAGATCATTCACAAAAACCTGCATTGTCCCGCCAAAAGCCTTGTCTTCCGAATTGATGGCAATTGAACGCATTTGAATTCCAACTTCTTTCGAAATAATACGGGAAATATCAGTTACAATGCCTGAACGGTCAGATCCGGAAATATGTATCGTGGCCAGAAATGAGTTTCTTTTACCCGTATTTCTCCATTTTGCCCTAATGATCCGATAAGGATAACGCTCGACCATCTGTTTGGCATTTGGACAGGTTCTCCTGTGAATCTTAATACCATCCAAAATCGTTACAAATCCGAATATTTCATCGCCAAAAATCGGATTACAACAAACCGCCAATTTATAATTAACATCTTTAAGGTTGTTATCTATCACCAAATAGTCGTCGCTATTGTCAAAGGAGAGTTCTTTAACCTCCTGTGATGTAAGCATTTCTGCAAGTTTATCCTGCTGAGACTCTTCCTGTTTCCCAATAACCTGTTCCTTAATTTCAAGGGTATCGATCTTCCCAACCGAAATATTAAAATAGAGATCAACGGCGAGCTTTAATTTGTAATGCTTTAGGATATCCCGGATTACCGAATCGTTGAGTTCGATTTTCCAGTTTTTAAACTTACGTCTCAGGATTTCTTTACCGTTTTCCGCTTCCTTTTTATGATCTTCATTCAGACTGGCCTTAATGCGTGTTTTAGCTTTTGAGGTTACCACAAAATCGAGCCAGTCGAGTTTTGGTTTCTGGTTATTGGATGTTTCGACGGTTATCTGGTCTCCGTTTTTGAGCACATACTTTAAGGTAACCAGTTTCCCGTTCACTTTACCCCCAACGCATTTGTCGCCTATTTTTGAATGGATTTCGTAAGCAAAATCAAGCAGAGTAGCCCCTGCCCTCAGTTTAAGCAAATCACCTTTGGGGGTGAAAACAAAAATCTCATCCTCGTAAATAGTTACTTTAAAATCATCAATAAAATCAACCGGGTTAAGTTGCGGGTTTTCAAGATTTTCACGGATATTCTTTAGCCATTTGTCGATCTCCTCTCCCCCTTTTCCCCCTTTGTATCTCCAGTGAGCGGCAAGGCCGTTCTCAGCGATATCATCCATTCGGTGAGTGCGAATCTGAACTTCAACCCATCTTTTCCCAGGTCCCAGCACAGTGGTATGCAACGATTCATAACCATTTGATTTTGGATAGGTTATCCAATCTCTCAGCCTGTCCGGATTGGAGAAGTACTCCTCGGTAACCACGGAAAAAGCCTGCCAACAGTTGGCTTTTTCATTTTCAGGTTCAGAATTTAAAATAATGCGGATCGCAAAAAGGTCATAAACTTCATGAAAGTCAACTTTCTGCTTTTGCATTTTATTCCAGATTGAGTAGATCGATTTGGTCCTGGCTTTCATTTCGAAATCGAACCCTCTGCTCTTAAGTTTCTTCTCAATGGGGCTTACAAATGCAGATACGAAACTTGCTCTTTCAATTGCGGTTTCCTTGAGTTTCTCAACAATAAACTCATAATCCGATGGATGAAGGAATTTTAAGGCAAGGTCCAGCAATTCTGAGTTCACTTTATAAAGGCCCAGACGATGAGCAAGCGGTGCATAGAGGTGCCAGGTATCAATAGATAAACGTTCTCTGATTTCTCCCGGCTGGCTATTTAATGTCCTCATATCCTGTAGCTGATCGGCAATCTTGATTAAGATCACTTTCACGTCTCCCGATAAGGCGAGCAAAAGTCTCCGGAAGTTCTCACTTTGGAAGGCCAGATTTCCCGTATTTAGCGAATTGATTTTGATCAATCCGTTCAAAATCACCGCCACATTCGCTCCAAAACGGTTTTTTACATCATCGATTGAAAATTCTATCCCTCTGGATCTATAAACATTATGCAACAAAGCTGAAATAAGCGAATCTGTAGCTAATCCTAATTCAAGAACAGCAATTTTAGCCACAGCGATTGAGTGATTGAGGATGAATTCCCCTTCGTTCCATATGGAATTACCAAGGATCTGAGCTGCAAAATTAAAAGCCTTGTCGATAATTGGCAGATCGGCAGCCGGTAAACTCTTGGTGCACTGAAAGATCAGCGCATGATAAGAGTTCTGTATTTTTTCGTCAAGTAACTGATCCACAATAAGAACATTTTACCAAGTTAAATACTTATATCCGATTGATGGTACTACAAAAGTAACGAGTCTAATGGGTTTCCTACTAATTTTTAATTTTATCTTCCAATTTAACCAAACCAAAATAAGCCGGTTGATGAAAATCAGGATTTAATGTCCCAATTGGAGACCAACTAATGTAGTGCGGTACAGCGGTTTCATCTCCACATTTATAAAAATTAGCCTTAAACTCACTACCGGCTTTAAGACCAATCAACTGGAGAGGAATGGCCACGGTAAGCGACCAACTTTGAGGCGTACCTTCCCCTGGCGAAGTTTCAAGCGTAAAGGATGGAAATCTTAGAATCTGATTTAAACTATCCCTGTCGAGACTTTTTCGCGAATGGCGATCAGGGCCATAGGCCGAAAGGCAAATACCAAGTGCGTTGAACTCGAAATTACGATAAAAACTCCCCTGTTCTATAAAGAATTCCACACATGAATCCTGCCACACAGGCTCCTGATCTTCCCTGCAAACAGCCCGGATCAATTCACTGCCAACCTGATAATTAAGCCATAAATACTGATCGGAATAACCACTATACACCTTAACTTCAATAAGATGTGGAAATTCATTCCAGTTAATTTTATTAATAGGATTCATTGAGCCTGACGCCAATAATAATGAAACGGTGAATGCCGGGTTGTTTGGCGTCAACTCATTCAGATAGGGAATTTTTAATCCTGACATATGCATATATTTTTTCTGCAAATTAGCAGAATTTAGTTAAGATACGGCTAATGTAATTCAATTTCTCACCTACCGCGAAATTGAATTTTGCAAAAAGTCAAAAACAATGGTGGATACGCTAAATTCCAACTCGAAACTGTACCTTTGGTCCAATAATCAGAAGAGTAATTACTATGTCTCAATCGCTTGCAAAAGAGAAGATTTTATTCATCATAAATCCGAATTCCGGAACCAGATATAAGGGACGCCTTCCCGAACTAATAAAGATGCAGACCGATCCGTCTATTTTTGATGTTGAAGTCCTGATCACGCAGTTCAAAGGAGAAGCGACCGAAATTGTGATTCAGAAATTGCAGGAAGGTTATCGCTATTTTGTTGCCGTAGGAGGTGATGGAACTATCAATGAAATTGGTAAAGCGCTGATTAATACTCAGGCAGTACTGGGTATAATCCCTGTTGGATCGGGTAACGGACTTGCACGTCATCTTAAAATACCACTGGATCCCCCAAAAGCTATTCAAGTTATTAATCATTTAAATATCAAGGCAATAGATTATGGACTGATAAACAACATGCCTTTTTTCTGTACTTGTGGTGTTGGTTTTGATGCATTGATCGGTGAGAAATTCGATCAAAATAAACGCAGAGGACTCACAAGCTATGTAAAAACAGTCCTATCCGAATTCTTCAGTTTCCAACCCGAGACCTACCAAATTACAATCGATAACCAGCCAAAGAAAGAGCTTAAGGCATTTTTAATCACTTTTGCGAATGCTTCACAATATGGGAATAATGCCCTGATAGCGCCAAAAGCCGATATTTATGATGGGAGTCTTGATATTTGCATCCTCGCCCCTTTCCGGTTCTATAAAGCCCTTTTAATTGGAATCCGTTTATTTTCCGGGAATATTGGCAAGAGTGAGCATATAACATACCATAAAGCCAGCAAAATCCATTTAGAAAGGGCTTCCAAAGCGATTATTCATATCGATGGCGAAACCCGTTACCCTGAGAAAAATCTGGATATTACATTGATTAGCAAAGGATTGAATGTATTTGTTCCCTAAATTAATGGTGAGCCGAATTAATGCCTGGATTCTGACATCAAGCTACATTACAAACTAAAATTTCAACGACGCAAAAGTTGGGGTTCCTAAGAGGTTTATTTGAAATTGCGGATAATACGACAAAAAAAAGTCCAGGGAAACAACCCGGGACTTCGATCCTTAATTTGGCTAATTGCCAGCTAATATTTTCACTTCTAAAATTTAAAACCGGCAATATAGCTTTTCGCATTAATAATGCCAGACTCCTGTTCGATGGAAAGTTGACCCGAACTCTGATCAATATTCAAAACTTCCTTCTTGTAATGAGCCATTTTTTGGTCATTTAGCATTGAATCATCTGAACTCCAGTAAGAACCATCTGATATCCATTGGGTAATTTCGGCACTGATTTGCTCCTCAACGTTCAGATCACTATTTCTGGCCGTCACATTTTCATCTTTAACCTCAGTTTTTATCCCTTTAGAATCAAAATTCAACGATAAGGATAAATTGTTGCTTGCATTGACTTCTGTTGTACCAAGTAAAGCGCATAAAACGGTTACTTTAAAACCACTTTTTACTGACCAAATACTGACAGAATTAATTTGCTTTTTCATTTTTGTTACTCTTTAATTTTATTTTTCATTAACTGAACTATACTCTTCACAAATTGTGCCAAACACGTTATCACTTTACTATTTAGGTGATTAGTAACATTTAGTTGATATACAATTAACAATCTTAAATCATTTAATACATTGTTATTCAACGTATTAAAAGCCATTAGTCTGTTTTTCCGAAGACCTAAGCGGTGGTACCTGACAATTCTGGCTGGGAGACAAATATTCTATATACTGTGTCAATCCATCGTAAATTATTAGCTAATATCCTATTTATAAAATAATTAACGCAATATCAGGCACATTGGGCTCCTGAAGCCCTATTGTCATATTCGTTAAAAAAATGTTAATTTAGAATCAAAATAAATACGATAATCACTCAAAACGCAGAGAATCGCTTGGATCGGAATTGATGGTATGCCATAATTGTCGGTAAATCGTAAATACGGCCACAATAAACACAGCAAGAAAAACAAACAGGTAGTTGGATAGGCTCAGGGATACATGATAGGCGAACCGGTCAAGCCAATAATATGAGAGGAGAAATGCGATTGGCAATGCAATAAATCCGGCAATAGTAATCAGTTTAAAAATCTCTCTTGACAATAGCTGTGCCAATTCCTTAGTTCCTGCTCCAAGTACTTTGCGAATACCTATCTCCTTTGTCCGGAAGACAGTTGTTAAAGCCAACAGCGAATAAAGGCCCATACAGGCAATGAATATGGCAAAAAATGAAAAGGCAACGGCAACCTGTCCGGTAGATTGTTCCTCTTTATAAAATTCTTCAAGACTCTCATTCATTGAAAATTGAAAAAATGGGATATTGGGATATACGGTTCCGAGGTACTTTCTCACTCTTTTAACATCATCAACTTTAACCGGTCTGTTAAAGCGAATTGAAGCAAACTTTATGTGCTCCAACCCGCCTGGGAAAATTATGAGTGGCTGAATCCGGGTATGTAATGACTCAAAATTAAAATTGCGAATAACTCCATTGATAATCAGATAATTTGTCGATCCATCCACATTCTTTTGGCAGATCACCGACCCAATAGGTGTTTTTAGTCCAAGGTATTTTACCGCTTCTTCATTAACAACTACATCAGTAGTATCTTTGGATGAACAGAGTGATTTGGTATAACCTCCTTCAGCAAATTTCATCCCATATGTACTGAAAAACATGGAATCGGTATGCATGATATACATCATCAGGTTATTTGTCCGGTCGTTGCCATTCTGAATGCTTTGCATCACCAACACCTTGCCTGGAACTGCATTTGAAAAGGCAACACTTTCAATATCCTTTAATTTCAAAAGGGTATTCCTGAATTCGTTAGCATCTCCCTTTAATCCGATTACATTCTGAACCACCAAAAGCCGCTCTCTCTGGTAGCCGACTCCAATTTGCTGCACAAATTTTAATTGCCTGTATATTGTTGAAGTTGAATAGATTATAACAAGAGAGAAGGCAAATTGGATGATCACCAATAATCCGCGTAAACTCTTACCGCCGGTGCTAAACTGTTTTTGATGGCTTAATATCGTTGCCGGAGTGAATCTGAAAATATAAAATGCAGGGTAAATTCCCGCAATGAATCCGGTGAATAATGTGACAAAAAAAATTAAAGGTGCCAGCTTAAAAAGATGCAGATGAATATCCTGGGGTGGGCTCTGCTGAGTCAGAATTGTATTTGGGTAGACCAGTTCAACGATTACAAGGGCAAAAAAGAGCGAAATAAAACTAATGGTAAACGATTCCGCCAATAAATGTTTTACCAATTCCTTTCTTTGTGATCCTAATATTTTGCGGATACCTATTTCGCGGACCTTTCCCGCAAAACGTGCGATAGAAAGGTTCGCGTAGTTAATGCATGCGATTAGAATGATCAGTATGGAGATTCCTGCAATAATTAAGAGCGTTTGAATATTCACATTTTGGGAATTCTCATATTTAAGATGAGAGAAAAGGTGGATATCAGATACCCGTTGAAGTCTGAGAACAAAGAACTCATCTTTTTCTCTCATCTCCGCATTGGTTAATCCGATAGATTTTTCCAGGTCCTCACCCGCTTCCTTCAAAAAACCCTTAAGCAGTTTGTCTTCAATCGCAGACAATCCAAGAGATTCTGAATCCCCCGACTTTTTCATATCAGTGCCCTCCTTAAACCGAAAATAGGTATACAGGTAAAGCGAGGTCCAGCCAAGGTCAGGCAAAACAACCGACGAAATGGATACGAGCGATTTATAATTAAGATGAGAATTGGTTGGACAATCTTCAACAATACCAGTAACAGTCCACTTCTTGTCAATTTCGACCGTAAGTATTTTTCCGATGGCCCCTTCAGGAAACAACTGGTTGGCTACAGACTTAGACAAGACAATTGAGCGGGGCTTACTCAAACATTTCTGTGGATCACCTTCGAGCAGCTTAAAACCAAATATATCGAAGAATGTAGAATCAACATATAACAGCGTGCGGCGATCAAGCAGGGTAGCAACAGGAACGGCAACAGGGATATCCCGATCGTTTTTAAAGATCCGGCAGGATTGCTCAATTTCTGAGACGTATGGCTTTAAACCATTGGCAAACATCGGAGAAGTCACAGCCACTTTTGATTCCAGTCCACCCAGTTTTGAATCAATGTAAACCCGGTATAACCGGTCAGCAGATGGATGGAACGAATCATATTTAGACTGCTCCCAGATATAAACCATCACCATAATAGCGCAAGCCATTCCTACCGCAAGGCCAAAGATATTAATGAAAAAATACTCTTTGTATCGTAAAAGATTCCGAATAGCAACAAGAATATAATTTTTCATATCAGGTTTAAAGATTGGTAGCCACCTTCGAATAACTCTCGGTAACAACATGTCCATCAAAAAGATGGATTATCCGCTGTGAACGCTGGGCTTGCATCATGGAATGAGTTACCATGATGATGGTCATTCCGGTTTCGTTTAATTGAATTAACTGCTGAATGATATCCTCTCCATGTGTTGAATCAAGATTTCCCGTTGGTTCGTCAGCC
>TBL_comb47_HYPODRAFT_10007764_pt1 | contig 11168 bp, 12 predicted proteins | sample TroBogypolimnion_40_FD_10682 | JGI IMG/M metagenome (IMG submission 10682) | reverse complement strand
AGCTGAAGTATCCTTAAAATCAATAAACAGGTCTCCAAACGCCTGGTAAGCTCCCGTCTCTTTTTCGTCACCGCTCCAAAGGGATATTTCATTAAGTTGAATATGCTCTGTGGCGACACCTCCAAATATCATACCTCCTAACCTGCCGTTGCCGATTGGTAGGGCTTCAGTCATCCAGTCCTTTGCCGGCTTATCGTACCAAAGTTTTAGTGATTTATTATTTGCATTAACATTCTGCAGAGAGGTTATAAGCAGAAAAGTTAAAATAAAACTGAAGAAAAGACGAATCATTTGATTTCCTTTAATTTGCATCATATCATTAGCTCATTTATCCCGACGGACTACCTTTAAAATAGTTTATTTTTACGGCTAACCTCTGGCAATCCGCATTACCCGGCTCACATTGTCATCAACATGGGCTTTATTATCAACACCTAAAGTCATACAATGAACGTTTCCGCTTTTGATCACAAAATTGAGTGATTGTTCCCTCTCCTCTTCCTTTACGAGGTCTCCGCAACCAAAAATTTTCATGCCGATCACCCCCTTACCGTTCTTACGTGCCGTTTCGAGAACCTGCATAATCTTTTCCGGAGAACCGTCCATCCAGATACTCCGGGGATTTATTCGGGCAAGAATTACATCAACCCATGGATTAGATGCGGCTTCAACCAGCGCTTCATAGTTATGGCAGGAGACTCCTAAAGCCTTGACCAGGCCGTCCTGCTTGGCTTTTGACATTGCATCCATATATTTTTTATTTGCTTCAGGCCATTGACCATTCTCCATACAATGCATGAGAAATATATCGATATAATCGGTATTCATCTCTTTACGGATCCGATCGAAACATGGCTTAAACGGTTCAGCCTCATACCACCCCTGACGCGTATAGGTCATAATTTTAGAAAGAACCGTAACTTTCTCGCGTGGGATCATTTTCAGAGCCTCCGCAATATAAGTATGTGAGCCATACATATCGGCTGCATCAAAAAACCGGATACCCTTATCGTAACAATATTGCGATAATTCAAGGAATTTTTTCATTCCGATACGGGTCTGATCCGATTCGCGCTTCCATCCTCTTGTTCCCGTTCCCAAAGCAATTCGGGAAACCATCAGACCCGATTTCCCAAGGGCAACGATATCGACCTTTTCTGATTTGGAAACTGCAAATGCCGGCTGTGAAAATATAGACGGTAATGCCGAGGCGACAGCAATTCCAGTTGCACTTCTGGCCAGAAAAGAACGTCGATCGATTTTGGAAATAGTCATATAAAACTGATTATCAAATATTTGAAATATACAATTATGCAGAGATACGTTTAAATGCGTCCCTACCCTTTCACGATTCGCATCACGCGGTTAATGGCATCATCAACCTGGGCAATACTTTCCATTCCTAGGGTCATCGAATGAATACTTGTATTTTTTATTGCAAAAGTGATAGATTGTTCACGTTCATTTTCTTTGATTTTATCTCCGTTGCCAAAGATTTTCATCCCGACAATTCCCTTTCCATTACTTCGGGCTCGCTCCAGGAGTGCATTAATCTGTGCAGGAGTGCCATCCATATGTGACTGAAACGGATTGATGCGGGCCAGAATCACATCAACCCAGGGATCGTCTACGGCAGCACTCAAGGCCTCATAATTATGACACGATAAGCCAACAGCTTTTATAATTCCCTTCTGCTTTGCCAGTGAAAAATAATCGATGTACCGCTTCTTTTCCTCCTGCCATTTTCCGTTGGTCATGCAGTGAAGCAACATAATATCAAAGTATTCACTTCCCGTCTCCAAACGAAAACGGTCGAGGGCCTTATCAACAGGTTCACTGTTTGCAGCATCATTGGAGGTCCACATCTTTCCAAGCAGAGTTGCTTTTTCACGGGGAATATCTTTAAGCACCTCTTTGATAAATGGATAGGACCCATAAGTATCGGCGGTATCAAAAAACTGTATTCCACGATCGTAGGCATGATGGGCCATTTTAACAAAATTAGTAAGCCCCATCCGTGTCTGATTGGATTGGTGTCTGCTTCCAATTGATCCGGTACCCAATGCGACGCGCGAAACTGTAAGCCCGGTTTGGCCAAGTTTAACCTGATCGATTTTCGCATCTACTGAAATACACCCCTGACTTAGAATGCCCAACCCTGAAAGCGCTGCAATACCGGTAGCACTTAGGGCTCCGGAATAAAGAAAACTCCTGCGATTAATTTTTTTCATAAAAGGGAAATTGGTTTACTCTGAAACACAAAAGGCATCCTAAATGTTTTCAAATTGCAGGTCAATATGAGCAATATCACTAAAAATTAAGAAAATTCCATTTCCCCCTGTAAGCACGCGAAAGCATCATATTCGCGGCAGGATCACCAATAAATCGTTCTTTGGCCGGATCCCATTTCAGTGGTCGCTGAAGCTGATAAGCGATATTTGCCAGATTACAAAGTGAAGAAGTTCTGTGACCAGTTTCAACATCCGAAATTGGTTTAGTCCTTTTTTTAATTGCATCGATCCAATCCTGATAATGGTTCTCACTTTTATAAAGATGTTTATCAGAAGGTTTGATTACCGTTTCAATAATATTGGCAGGATCAGAGCGCAGATAACTACGGCTAACTTCTATTTTGCCCTTTGTTCCAATAAACTGAACGCCATTGCATTCACTGCCCCAATTGGCATGATTTAGAACGATGCCATTTTGATATTTCATCTGTAAACCGATCTCCGCATGCTCAACAGGTGGATTAAATTCAACCGGCCCCGATTCATCCATTCCAAGCGCCCACTGAGCAATGTCAAACATATGAGCTCCCCAGTCGGTGATCATTCCGCCACCAAATTCGCGATAGCTGCGCCAGTTTGGAAATCTTAAATCTTCGACCGGAGGTGCAAGTACCGGACTATAATCGCGGTAAAGAGAAGGACCAACCCACATATCCCAATCCACATTATCAGGAGTCGGTACCGAAGGAAGATCCAAAGCCTTGACAGGAGGACCTACGCAAACATTCACCTCTTTGATATCTCCGATATACCCATTGGCAACCAATTCGCAGGCGTGACGGAAATTCCGCCATGACCGCTGCATATTTCCGGTTTGAAATACTCTTTTATATTTCCGTGTGGCATTTACCATAGCTCGTCCTTCAGCAACTGTCAGAGCCATCGGTTTTTCACAATATATATCCTTGCCGGCTTTCGCTGCATCAATGGCAACCTGGGCATGCCAATGGTCGGGCGTAGCAATAACCACCGCATCAATGTCCTTTCTTTCCAGAAGTTCACGATATTTTTTATACCCGATAACTTCATGCTTTTCACCAATCCATTTTTTATCATTCAGGGTTTGCGCTTCACCCTTAAATTTGTCAACTTTGGTTGTTACCACATCGCAACAGGCCATTACTACGGTCTCAGGACATTTCATCAGATTATTTAACAATCCGTGACTTTGAATCCCCACGCCAATAAATCCCAGTCTGATTTTTGCAGCTCCTTCATTGGAGGCTATGGCAAATCCAGGAAGCAAAGTGATTGCAGTGGCACTGGCCGCTGCCGTCCCAACAAAATTCCTGCGTGAGATTGTGTTTTTCATAACTATTGATTTCGTTTAATTTAAGATTTTAAAACTGAAGTATAAAGGTTAATTAAAATGATAAAATTAATAAAAATCGTTTACCGAAATCACCGGGGTCTAAATTTCAGAAAATAAATTATGATCGCCATTAATCCCGTATGTTCGATCGGTTAAAGTAACCTGCAGATTGATCACGAATCGGATTATCTTTGCAAAATGAAGCGAAAAGAAGAAATTACCACCAAAAGTATTGAAAACTTGAAATTTGAATCATTGAATGAGATTCAAAAAGCGATGATCAGCAATGATTTGAAAGCGGATAACATTGTGCTTTTGGCTCCGACCGGTTCAGGGAAAACGGTGGCGTTTCTCCTCCCCCTGTTACATCATATTGACAATAAAACACCTGGAGTTCAGGCACTTATTCTGGCTCCTTCGCGTGAATTGGCTTTACAAATTGAACAGGTATTCCGGTCGATGGGAAGCGGGTTTAAGGTAAACTGTTGTTATGGTGGCCATCCATTTAAGACAGAGCGTAATAATTTCTCAGAGCCGCCGGTTGTACTAATCGGTACACCTGGCCGAATTGCAGCACATGTTCGACGGGAAAGTTTTAACACCGAAAAGATTCACTTATTGGTCCTCGATGAATTCGACAAATCCCTGGAGATGGGGTTCAGCGAGGATATGAGTTTCATTATCAGCTGTCTTCCTCAAATAAAAAAACGAATCCTCACCTCTGCCACACAGGCCATTGAGATTCCCGAATATTCCGGGATTAAGAATCCGGTCACTCTGAACTTTCTGACCGCTGAAAACAGGCCCAATATTTTGCTCAAAGCGGTGCGGGCTAAAGAGAAGGATAAATTAGATATCCTGATCCGTTTAATTTGTACTCTGGGAAACGAACCAACACTGGTATTCTGTAATCATCGTGAAGCAGTCGACCGTATTGATGAATTATTGGCTGGCGAAGGAGTAGCCCATGACACTTTCCACGGTGGGCTTGAGCAGGATGAACGGGAACGCGCCTTACTGAAATTCAGAAACGGAAGTCACCAGATATTGATTACCACAGACCTTGCCTCAAGGGGGCTCGATATCCCTGAAATCAGGAATATTATTCATTATCAGATGGCTAATTCGGAGGAGGTATTTATCCACCGCAATGGCCGGACAGCACGCATGAATGCTGAAGGTACAGCATGGTTGATCCTGGCTGAAAAAGAGAGCATCCCCGGCTTTATTTCCCTATCACCAGAATTCACAGAACTACCTGAAAAGATCAGACGTCCAGATCCGCCAAAATGGATCACGTTGTATATTGGAGCAGGCAAAAAAGATAAAATCAGCAAAACCGATATCGTGGGTTTTCTGATTCAGAAAGGGAATCTGGAGAAGGATGACATCGGATTAATTTCGATTCTTGACAATACCTCATTTGTTGCAATTAGCAGATTGAAAGCACGCCAGACCATTGATTTAATCCGCGAGGAAAAAGTCAAAAATAAAAAAGTCAGGATTGCAATTTCAAATTAATTGACTATTCCGGGTCCGACTTCCAGGTCGGGCCCGGAATGTCTATAAAAGACAAATTATGCAAATCCTAAACTTTCCTTTATAAAACTTGTTTACTTTTAAAATAAATTTTACTCGAAATGAAATACAATCAATTGGGAAAAACTGGAGTTCTGGTTTCAGAACTTTGCCTTGGAACGATGACGTTTGGCGGAAAAGGTTTCTGGGTGCCAATCGGAGAAGTTTCTCAAAATGAAGCGACACAAATTGTAAAACTTTCTGTCGATGCCGGTATTAATTTTATTGATACCGCCAATGTCTATTCTGAAGGATTATCGGAGATCATTCTTGGAAAAGCAATCAAAGACCTCGGGTTATCCAGACAGCAATTAGTCATAGCCACAAAAGTTCGGGGAAGAGTGGGTTCACATGCCAATCAGGTTGGACTATCCAGGCTTCATATCATCGATTCGGTCAATGATAGTCTTGAACGGTTAGCTCTTTCTCACATTGATCTGTTATATATCCACGGTGTTGATCCGATAACACCGGTTGAAGAGACCATGCGAGGCCTTGAAGAGGTTGTCCGGTCAGGGAAAGTGAGATATATTGGAGTAAGTAACCATTCGGCCTGGATGATGATGAAAGCCAATGGATATGCCGATAAAATGGGTTATGAGAAATTTGTCGCAACTCAGAATTATTACTCCATTGCCGGCCGGGATATCGAACGGGAAATTACCCCTATGGCAATCAATGAAAATATTTCAATTATGCCATGGAGTCCGCTGGCCGGAGGCTTTTTATCCGGAAAATATACCCGGTCAACCGAAGTAGCTGGTGATAGTCGCAGAGATTCATTCGACTTCCCTCCGGTTAATAAGGAAAAGGCTTACGACATCATTGATGTATTAATCTCAATCGGAGAGAAACATCAGGTAACAGCAGCGCAGGTTGCATTGGCCTGGGTTTTAAAACAGCCCGGAATTACCAGCGTAATCATCGGCGCAAAAAATCAGGCGCAGCTCAATGACAATATCAATTCTACTAAATTGGTGTTAAGTGATGAAGAATTGCTCCGTCTAAATCAGATCAGTGAGTTACCCTCTGAATATCCCGATTGGATGTTTAAGCGACAAATTCAGGGAAGATTCCCGGAATGATCTGGAAATCGATTAATTTGTTCCGGTTTAACACATTTTATGGCTCTATATCGAATCATGTTTGCAAAGAAGATTCATACGCTGAGTTTAGTTTAACGATTTGCATTGGGCCAATATGTGCAAATTTATGTTACTTACACCAAACGTCTTAGAGCTATTTTACATCAGCGATCCCGTTAAAATTCAACAAGATTTTGTTAAATTTTAACGGGATTTATTAGCTTTTCGCGTTAATTTTGATTATCTTGCAGTTGAAATTAAAACTAATCAACCATGGATAATCTACTGCTAAAGTACATGAATGAGCGCATCGGTCATACAACAAGAAAAGTAGTTGAACCGGGACCGGTAATTACAATTTCACGAGAATGTGGTTGCTCTGCAAGTATGATTGCAGATAAGCTGACTAAACGGATCAATGAAAAGATAAATAATCCTGAATTATGCTGGAGATGGGTCAATAAAGAGATCCTTAAACTCGCAGGTGATGAATTAAAAATCCATCAGGATGAAGTCCAAAAAATTGCCGATGGAGTAGAAAAGAACTTTCTGGCTGAAATAGCTCATTCATTCACCGATAAATACTATGTTACCAATGCCAAGGCAAAAAAAATGATCGAGGAGGTCGTACGAAACCTTGCCGTGCGCGGAAAAGCAGTTATTGTTGGCAGAGGTAGTGAAATCTTGTCTACCGGCATTACCAGATCCCTGCATATCAAACTTTTTGCACCCGTAGACTGGAAAGTAAAGGCAATTCGCGAACGAAACAATATTTCTACACCGGAAGCCCAAAAAATCGTTAATCAGATCGATAAGCAACGTGAAGCTTTCAGAGATTCTTTTTTAGAGAAAACCCAACCTCCTTTTGCCTATGACATAGAGTTTAACTGTGCCAGGCTAAGCCAGGAAGAAATAATCGATATCACAATTCAACTAGCTGAGCATCGGTCTCTTTTTTCCTGAAAATTGATGGCTATTTCATTCGTATAAATTAAGATTAACCTTCTAGTATTCTGATATTTGGTACTCTTTGAACCCTCATCGATTTTATACATCTCCTTTTGTGAACGTTAGTTCATGAGGGTTTCATTTGATAATAATTTGTTTTTTAATGGCCAATCGGAATAGCCATGATTAAGAATGATTATCCTTTTCGGTTTGTGATTCTCGAATCATGGCAATTTCATCTGGTTACTTTCAGTTGGCAGATCTCTGGCACGATAAATTCTATTTTACAGAATATTGTAATTGATTATAAACAAATATTCATCAGGATACCAGCCAGCCACCGGAAGCCAATAGCCAGAAATAAATAATTGAATCCATTTTAAGTAAGATAATTTCTTGCCAATACCGTCCTAAATAGATTCTCTAAATTACTTATCTTTGCAGCTCATTGCAAAACTGATCGTAATCTCTTTACTGATCTGCCCTTTTCATGAAAAATCGGTTCCCGTATAGATGATAAATAATTAAACTTTGAACAGATGAGTGATGATGATTCCGGAAACCAGAATTTCATGAAAGATTATGCAAAGTATTCGAGTCTTATCATTCAAATGGTCGCCATAGCAGCTGTGGGAATTTTTGGAGGGATCGAATTAGACAAACTATTGAACATGAAAAGTCCTGTTTTCACTATAAGTCTGACTATAATCATGACATTTGTAGCGGTCTATCACCTTTTCAGGGCTTTACTTAAAAAATAAGAACCAAATAAATCAGTCTAAATTACTGATTTACAATTATAAATTTAATTCATTATTTTCTATGTCTGATGCTTCCCGGAAATTTATCCTAAAGATTAGTCTTTATACACTGACTATTTTCCTCATATCCGTTGCTATGTTCACCACCGTTTTAAAAATGTTTTATTTCTCTGTTTTCCCGATTCAGCTCCTGTTGATAGCGACGGTAACAACAATGGGGCATCTTTGGGTGATCAGGGCCGCAGATCAGAATCCCATGAAATTTACAACCGCATTTATGGCATCGGTTACCTTGAAATTACTGGTTTACCTTTTTTTCATGCTGATCTATCTACTGATTGACCACTCACAGGCAATCTCCTTTATTCTGACATTCATTGCTTTATATATAGCATTCACAATTTTCGAGGTCATCCAGGTACTTAAGTTTATAAAAAAATAATCAAAAAATATTTTTGAGAAGCTGACAATTTAACCTATTTTTGTGCCACAATTTAAAGCAATGATAAGAGTCTTTACATCATTTATTCTGATTTTATTCACCCTTGCAACTACACCTAACATCCTCAAAGCTAATGAGGAGCATACTGCAACGGACACTATTTCTTCCAAAAAATTCAATACGGGAGATCTCATTTTTGATCATATCAGAGACAGTTACGAGTGGCATATTGCTACAATTGGACACACCCATTTATCAATCCCCCTTCCGGTAATGGTTTATAGTCAACATTCCGGATTCCATTTTTTTATGTCGGGAAAACTACATGATGGGAACGGGACTTATGATGGATTTAAAGTTGCTTCTGAAGGGAAATATGAACGAAAACTGGTGGAAATTATGCCCGACGGAACGGTCCTAAGGCCCTGGGATTTTTCCATTACAAAAAATGTCACCTCCCTTTTTGTTAGTTTAGTGCTTATCCTATCCATATTCCTTTCTGTAGCAAAGAGGTACCGTGAGAATTTTGCCAGGGCGCCTAAGGGAATTCAAAGCTGGATTGAGCCAATTGTTGTTTTTATATGTGATGATATTGCCAAACCATCGATAGGTAAGGAGAAATATCAACGATATCTCCCATTTTTACTTACTGTTTTCTTTTTCATCTTCATTAATAACCTGATGGGGCTAATCCCCTTTTTCCCGGGAGGCGCAAACTTAACCGGAAATATTTCAATTACCCTTGTTCTCGCACTATTCACCTTCGTAATTACCAGTTTTAGCGGATCACGAAGCTATTGGGTTCACATGGTCAATGACCCCGGAATCCCGTTATGGTTAAAGTTACCTATTCCGCTAATGCCAATTGTTGAGATCATGGGGGTTTTCCTGAAGCCATTTGTTCTCACCATTCGTCTCTTTGCGAATATAACTGCCGGTCATATTGTTGCTTTAGGATTTTATAGTTTGATCTTTATATTTGCCGAGAAAAGTATATTTGCAGGTTACGGGATATCGGTCCTTTCGATTGCTTTCACCGTATTTATGGGACTCCTTGAATTGCTTGTTGCATTTATTCAGGCTTACGTCTTTACCTTATTGTCGGCACTATATATCGGACTCGCACTTGAACAACATTCAGGTCATGAGTGAGACCGAAACAAATGAAAGCATTAACTCATTAAGGATCAATAAAATATAATATATTATAAAACTGAACAATTTAATTATTTAAACATTATTTAGTATGATGACATTAGCTGTAATTTTACAAGTCGCTGCAAATGCAGCGATTGCAAAAATGGGTGCAGGAATCGGAGCTGGTTTGGCTGCAATTGGAGCAGGTATCGGTATTGGTCGTATTGGTGGTTCAGCAGTAGAGGCAATTGCCCGCCAGCCTGAAGCGGTAGGTGATATCCGTTCTAACATGATTGTTGCTGCAGCATTGATTGAAGGAGTTGCCTTCTTTGCAATTATTATCTGCTTCCTGATCTTTTTCTTGTAGTCTGATCCTTAACGAGATATTAGCATATTCTTCAAAAAGGATATAGATTTATTGACCAACAAAAAATTTCATTATGGGATTAGTAATGCCGGATTTCGGGCTGTTCTTTTGGATGCTGATATCCTTTTCCATTTTATTGTATATCCTCAAACGATTTGCCTGGGGGCCGATTCTTAGTGCACTTTCAGACCGGGAGAGGTCAATTGAGGAAGCATTAAAAGCAGCGGAAAATGCAAAGGAAGAGATGCTCAACTTACAATCCGGAAACGAAAAGATTTTAAAAAAGGCAATCTTTGAGCGCGAAAGAATCGTTAAGGAAGCACGCGAACTGAAGGAGACGATTATCAGTGAAGCCAGGCATGAGGCCGCAGTAGAGGCAAATAAAGTGATGGAACATGCCAAAGCGGCTATTGAACGTGAGCGTACTGCAGCTGTAAGTGAAATTAAAAACCTTATCGCTAATTTTTCCGTTGATATTGCTGAAAAAATATTGAAAGAGAAACTGGCTGATGATAGCCGGCAAAAAGAACTGATTCAAAACTATATCGATCAGATCAATCTCAATTAAAAGACTTTAAATGGACGAGGGGAAAATTGCCGGAAGGTATGCGAAAGCATTATTAGGTTTGGCCAGGGAAAAGCAAATGACAGATTCGGTCAGGCTGGATATGGAAACGATTTCTCATTTTTTTGAAATCGATGCCAGGTTCAATCATGTCCTGGTTAGTCCGGTAATAAAAACAAAGGAGAAATCGGTATTTTTTGGAGAAGTCTTCTCCAAGACTACAAATCCGATGACCTATTCTTTCCTGATGCTTTTGCTTGCAAACCATCGTGAATCGTACTTAAAGAGCATAACCAGGATCTTTCTGGAATCATATCGCAGGGATGCCGGATTCAAACAGGCAAAACTAACCAGTGCTGTAGAAATAGATCCATTAATTGTTGAACAGTTCAGAACATTTATCCGTAACCATTTTAAATCGGAAGTTGATTTAACATGTACTACTGATTCAAAACTTATTGGCGGATTCGTATTACAAGTTGAAGATCAACAGATTGATGCGAGTGTTGCCTCCAAGTTGAAAAAATTGAAAAGAGTGTTCCTGGAAAATCAGAATTAAAATTTTAAGAATAAAATAATTAAACGTAGATATTATGGCTGGAATAAAACCTGCTGAAGTTTCCGAAATCCTGAAAAAGCAGTTGGATGGTTTCAAAAGTGAAGCCGAGTATGCCGAAATTGG
>TBL_comb47_HYPODRAFT_10007763_pt1 | contig 11168 bp, 6 predicted proteins | sample TroBogypolimnion_40_FD_10682 | JGI IMG/M metagenome (IMG submission 10682) | reverse complement strand
CTGTTTGAAGAACAAAATTGGCTCCAAAATTCCATTTTTTGTTTAATTTATACGAACTTGTAACGGCTAAATTATGAGTTTTATCATAAGCTGATTTATACCAATTTCCATTGTTGATTCCTGTCTCCTCAGCTGTTCTTCCTGGAGTTCTTTGCTCGGAACGAGATAGAGTATACGAAATCCAACCGCTCAATTTTCCAGTATTTTTTCGAAGCATCAATTCCAACCCATAAGAGCGCATTTCGCCATTCAAAATGACTTGTTCAATCGCTTCATTAGCAATCAAATTAGCACCATCAATGTAATCCATTCGGTTTTTGATTTTCTTATAATAACTTTCTACTTCTATTGAATATTTATCTTCTTTGAAATTAGCAAAATATCCTACTGCAAATTGATCAGCAAGTTGAGGTTTAATATAACTATCGCTAGGGGTCCAAACATCCAGTGGAGTCGGAGAGGCCGTATTAGAAACCAATTGCAAATACTGAACCATGCGGTTATAACTCGCTTTGATAGATCTATTTTCATTTAATTCATAAGCAATCGAGAAGCGAGGCTCAAAGTTATTATAGCTTGCCATAACCTTATTTGCACCATAATATTCGGTTCCAATTGGAGTTGCTTTTTCATATATTTTTAACTCATTGTCAAACACTACGGGTTGATTATTAGCATAAATATTTTTGGTTGAATTTCCTAATCTCGAAAACATACTATAGCGCAGACCATATTCCATGTTTATTTTTTCGGAGAGTTTTTGCTCTACATCTAAATATAACGAAGGTTCAAAGGCATACTTTTTTTCTAATTGTTTAAAGTTAATACCAGAACTAGGGCTTGATGGATTAATAGTGCCAGGATTAAAATCATAATAAATAGCATCTGCGCCATAATTCAGTTTGATTTTATTAGATAAATAATATTTGAAATCATATTTAAGATTGTAATTCTTAATGCCTGAATCCCAATTGAATCCTACTAAATCAATGTTTAAACCATAGTAGTAGTCACTATATATCAGGGATAAATTGGAGAATAATTTATCAGAATACAAATGGTTCCAACGAACGTTTAAAGTGGAATTTCCATAGGTATTGGTAAAACTTTGATTGATGTCAAAAACATCTCGCCCAAAATATCCTGAAAGATAAAGACTATTATTTTTATTTAATTTATAATTTAATTTGGTATTTAAATCGTAGAAATAAGCAGAATTTTTATTGTTTGATAATTTCAAAAAAAGGTGAGCATACGACGCTCTTCCAGCAAAAAGAAAAGAACCTTGGTCTTTTTCAATCGGTCCTTCAACAAGTAAACGACTTGAAATTAATCCAATACCCCCATTCATATGAAAATCGTTACTATTTCCATCTTTTTGATAGATATCTAATACCGATGAAGCTCTTCCTCCATATCGAGATGGTATACCTCCTTTATATAGTTTCAAATCTTTAATAGCATCAGGATTAAAAACAGAAAAGAATCCAAACAAATGGGAGGAATTAAAAATGGTTGCTTCATCTAACAAAATCAAATTTTGATCAGCCCCTCCTCCGCGTACATTAAATCCTGATTGGCCTTCACCAGCATTCGTAACTCCTGGGAGAAATAAAATTGATTTGATAACGTCTACTTCGCCAAGAACCGCAGGCATTTGTTTGATGGTGGCAATCGACATTTTATTGACACTCATTTCGGGCTTTCGAGTGTTTGTTTTGTTTTTTTCAGTAATTATTACATCATCCAAAACTTCACCTGCTTCAACTAAATTATAATTTTTTTTGATATTTTGTGTTAGTGAAATTTTTTCATTAATCGTTTCATAACTAACATAGCTGATGCTTAGCTCATAGTTTCCCTTTGGTAAAGTTAAAGAGTAAAATCCATATTCATTGGTAATCGAGAAAATTTTGGTCCCTTTTACAACTACATTAACACCAATGAGCGTTTCGTTGTTTTTTTTGTCGGAAATGGTTCCGCTGATAGTATATTTTTCTTGAGAAAAAGTGATGTATGATGTAAAAAAAATCAGAAGAAAAGGTACTACTTTTTTGAAAGACATAGTTTTTGATTTGATTTGACAAATTTAATCTATCTTCTCTTACAACGAATGTTAATGAATGGTTAATAATTAAATATCTAAGTGGTTTTTTTATCTGAAATTGTCTGTTGGACACTCCAAGAACAAATTCGAGCTCTCGAACACCCTGTTGGACATTCCAAGAACGAATTCGAGCTCTCGAACAGCTTGTTGTACATTCCAAGAGAGAATTCGAGCTCTCGAACACCTTGTTGAATACTCCAAGAGAGAATTCAAGCTCTCGAACGACTTCAAAAAAGATTTACAAAACAATATTTTAGACACATAATAAAACTGAAATATTAAATTTTTCATAATTCCATCTAACGAATGTTAACTATATTAATTTTTAGATACTTTTGCTCATTATAGTATAGGGATGAGAATTTCATTTTATTTTCTTTTTTTGATTTGTTTTTCTTTTAATGTTCAAGCTCAGTTTGAATCTTCTAAAAGAAAGATAAACATTACTGCTGCGCCTGAAAAAGCAACCAAAAAGAATGCTAATGTTCCAGAATCAACTTCAAAATTTTCTACTCCTCCAATAAAATTTCAAAGTCAACTATCTAAAAATAATGATGATAAATTTTTAAGAGGATTGCCTCAACTACCTAAAGTAGGCGAGACACAACCTAAAAAACCCGAAGTATTTATAAATACAGCTGAAGATTATACAGCGAAATTAAACGATCAACTTAAAGAAGATGGAATTCGACCAGAATTGTTTAATAGAGATATTAATTATGGGCAGTTTATTGTTTATACTCAAAAAGTCAATTTAGATTCTCGAGATTATGGTGTAGTAGATGGTGATTTGGTGCGAGTTTGGGTGAACGGTGTTATGGTAAATAGACAAATTTATTTAGAAGCTAAATTCAAAGAAATAGTATTAGATTTAGAAAAAGGTGTAAATGTAATCGAAATTGAAGCTTTAAATTATGGGGAATTATCGCCAAATACTGGACAATTTACTTTTTATGATGCTAATAAAGAATTTATTACCAATCAATATTGGAATTTAGGAATAGGATATAAAGCTAGAATATTGATAGAATATAAAGATAAAATCCTAAAGAAAATTGGGGAGAAATAATAGAATATTTTAGATATAAAAAAACCGCCAATAAAACTATAGGCGGCTTTTATTTAAGAAGTTTAAATGACTTCTAAGTTATTTTTGTTCAACTTGACCAGCAGGTAAAACTTTTAAAGGCTTGCTTTCCAATTTTTCTTTTCTTGCTTCCATAGCACTTTTCCATTTTGTAAATTGCTCAGGAGTAAGAATTTTTTTCATTTGATCATTCATTGCATTTCGTTCTGCTTCCATTTTTGATCTCATTTCTTTTTTTTGATCTTCAGTAGGTTGTTGCCCACTTGCTCTTAAAGCTTGCATTTCTGCTCTTTTTGCTTCTCTTTCTTTCACTTGTTGTGTAAGGAAAACTTTGATTTGAGCAGTTTGGTCATCATTTAATCCTAAATCAGCTTTCATTTTTTGAGCTTGCATTTCAGCTCTTTTTGCAGGGTCAGGCATTCTGCTTTCTCCAGTTCCATTTTTTTCTTGTGCAAAAGTTGTCATTCCAACAACCATAAATGCAAGAATTAATAGTTTTTTCATTTTTATAAATTTTAAATTTGTTATGTAAATTTGATAATTATTTTCAACAAAGGTTTAATGACTTAACTAAAGTTTAACAGCGAAAAATTTAATAATTTTTGATTATTAATGTTAATCAATTAAAATTAAGCTAATTTTTTATCTAAATTTTCTTTAATTGCAGCTAAGAATCCTTCTGTTGTTAAATAATCATCTGCCGTTAAACCTTCTGGTTTAACTAGCATAGCTAAATCTTTAGTCATTTTTCCGCTCTCGACAGTTTCAACACAAACTTGTTCTAATTTTAAACAAAAATCAACCAATTCGTGATTTCCATCGAGTTTTCCTCTATGCTCTAACCCTCTTGTCCATGCAAAAATAGAAGCTATTGGATTTGTAGAAGTTGCTCTTCCTTTTTGATGTTCTCTATAATGACGTGTCACTGTTCCATGAGCTGCTTCAGCTTCAACTGTTTTTCCGTCTGGAGTAACTAAAACAGAAGTCATTAATCCTAAAGATCCAAATCCTTGAGCAACCGTGTCAGATTGAACATCTCCATCATAATTTTTACAAGCCCAAACAAATCCACCATTCCATTTCATACATGAAGCAACCATATCATCAATAAGCCTATGTTCATAAATCATTCCGTTGGCTTCAAAATCAGCTTTATATGTTGATTGATAGACTTCTTCAAAAATATCTTTAAATCTACCGTCATAGGCTTTTAAGATAGTGTTTTTGGTAGAAAGATAGAGTGGCCATTTTTTGGTTAATGCCATTTGAAAAGAGGAATGTGCAAATCCATAAATACTTTCATCCGTATTATACATTGCCATGGCAACACCATCACCTTCAAAATCAAAAACTTCCCAAGTTTGAGTTGTACCTGTTTCAGAAACAAAACTCATTGTAAGTTTCCCTTTTCCTTTAATTACAGTATCGGTTGCTTTGTATTGGTCTCCAAAAGCATGACGACCAATAACTATTGGTTTAGTCCAACCTTGAACATATCTTGGAACATTACTCATGATAATTGGTTCGCGAAAAACAGTGCCTCCAACAATATTGCGGATAGTTCCGTTTGGAGATTTCCACATTTTAGAAAGATTAAATTCTTTTACTCGCTCTTCGTCCGGAGTAATAGTGGCGCATTTAATGCCAACATTATATTTTTTTATTGCTTCTGCTGAATCAATTGTAATTTGGTCCTTGGTAGCTTCTCTACTTTCAATTCCTAAATCATAGTATTTAATATCTAAATCAAGATAAGGAAGGATTAATTGTTCTTTTATAAAGCTCCAAATAATTCGAGTCATTTCATCGCCATCCAATTCTACTACTGGATTGGCCACTTTAATTTTTGCCATATTGTATAAGGTTTGTTGTTTGTTATTCTAAAAATTCGCGAAAGCAAATATAATAATAAGAAACTAATATTATTATAGTTGACTGGCGAAATCGATTGAATTATGAATTTGATATTTATAATAACTTAAATTATGAAATTCATAATTTTGATATGTATTTTTTGCATAAAAAAAGCCTCGATTGTATCGAAGCTTCTTTTATAAATTGAAAGTATAGAATTATCTTCTTCTTTCTTTGATTTTTGCTTTTTTACCAGTAAGCTCTCTAAAGTAGTAGATACGAGCTCTTCTAACTTTACCTCTTTGGTTCAATTCAATTTTTTGTAAAGCTGGCATGTTAACTGGGAAGATACGCTCTACACCCACTGCACCAGACATTTTACGAATTGTAAAAGTCTCAGTAATTCCTGATCCTTTTCTTTGAATCACAACTCCTTTAAAAAACTGTGTTCTTGTTTTTTCCCCCTCTTTAATCTCGTAATAAACTGTGATTGTATCTCCAGCTCCAAATACAGGGAAATCTTTTTTTGTTGATAATTCGTTATTAACGAAATCTACTAAATTTGCCATTTTTAATGCTAATTATGGTTTAAAATCTGAGTAACATTCACGGTTTTCGCCAGAGGTTAGTCAAATGTGGCTGCAAATTTACACCTTTATTTTAAATAAACAACTTTTAGGTTTAGTTTTCGGTTGTAGTATCTTTTTTGTCTTCTGAGACTTTGTCTTCCAACAAATCTGGGCGACGTTTCTTGGTGTGTTCATAGGCCATATCGTCTCGCCACTTGTCAATTTTAGCAAAGTGACCACTTGTCAGTACCTCTGGAACTTTCCAGCCATTATATTCCGAGGGTCTAGTATAAATTGGACCAGAAAGTAAATTGTCTTGAAAACTATCTGTTAATGCTGAAGTTTCATCGCTCAAAACACCAGGAATTAAACGAATGATTGCATCACAAAAAACGATAGCACCAATTTCGCCACCACTTAATACATAATCCCCTATTGAAATTTCTTTTGTAATTAAGTTATCTCGTACTCTCTGGTCAACTCCTTTATAATGCCCGCATAGAATTATGATGTTCTCATACATTGAAGCAGTATTTGCCATTTTTTGATTCAAGGTTTCACCATCAGGGGACATATAGATGATTTCATCATAAGTTCTGTCATTTTTTAAGTGCGCAATGCAAGCATCAATAGGTTGTATCATCATAACCATTCCCGCACCACCACCAAAAGGGTAGTCGTCGACACTTTTTTGTCTGTTAGTAGTATAGTCTCGTAAATTATGGAAATGGACTTCAACTAATCCTTTTTCAATGGCACGTTTCATAATAGAAGCCTCAAAAGGGCTTTTTAATAATTCTGGAAGTATTGTGATAATGTCGATTCTCATAACTTAATTTATTAACGCAAAAATAATCAATTAAAATCATTTTAAAAGAGCGTTTATTTTGATACTCGATTAATTTATAAATGACATCTTTAATATTAGTGATTGAGCTTTTATTTTTTTTTATGAAAATTAAGTAAAAATTAATAGTTTTTTATTTGCGAGTTTTATTGAGGTCAAGCATAAAATTGTTTTATTGTAGTAATTAGACTACTATAAATTAAATTTAATTGACTAAAACTATTTCATGTCGGATAAAATGCATAATTTAGCGATTAAATGCATGAGTATCTAACCTGCTTTAAAAAAATAGGGTTACATTTTTTTATTGTTGATAGTTAATAGAAAATGTTAAAAAATGTTAAAAAATTTTTTTTTTATATTTTTGAAGGCTAATATTTACCTCTTTTTGTGTATTTAGTAGGTTATTTTTGTTATTCATCGTTTTTATTATTTTGGCAATAAATTAAAATCTAGTTTTGAAATGGAAAGCATGTAATTTTATATAGATTTTATAAAATTATTTTTTTCGAAAGTAAGATTTTAATGCAAAATAGCTAAATTTTCACAATTCAATTAGTAATTGTAAATTCTAAAAATAAATAAATAAATAGTATATGAAAATGGAAACTTTACAACAATCTAAAAAAACAATTAATTTTTTGTTTTTAAATGCAAATAGTAATAAAAGAATAATTATCCTTTTGGTATTAAGTTTCTTTTTAACTAGTAGAAGTTTTTCTCAAAGTGTATCAAAACAAATTATGCCAAATGTTGCTATTGTGCAAGTTGATGATTATTTAGGTACTTTAAAAGCGCTGCCTCAAGCATCAAACCCATTATCTCCCTATAATAGATTAGAAAGTTTGTTGAGAGACGTTCAACCTTCAGTATATTTTAAAAATAGAGTGATAAAAGCTTATGGGAAAAATCCTGTTTGTGTTTATTCAGATGTGTCATCATTTGCATTATTAAATAGTGAGCTACCATTAAATAATGATGTTGAAATGATTACAGTGAAAATAGAAAGTCGTTCAGATTTGAAAACTCAATTAGATATTTGTTCTATTTCAAACCTTAAAAAGCTAAAATATCTTTTCTTACAAGTAGATTTTGATTCTAAACCAAATGAATTAATGCAATTTATTAAAAATTGTAAAATAGACTATGTTGTCATTTATAAAATTGAAAAAGGAGCTTAAAAACAGATTCAAGTATAAAAATTATTATTATGGAAAATAACTACTCAAGTTTAAAATTTAACGGAAAATCTTTTTTGATTTTGCAGATCATATTCCTTTTTGGAATAGTTCTTTCTGTAAATGGTCAAGTTATGGTTCCCTTTACACAAAGAACTTCGCAATACACTCCTAACAAAAAAATATATAATGTTAAAGGAGATTTTACTATGATTGGTAATACAAATCTAACCTTGCAAAACTATGATGCTACCACAAATAATAATAGTAACACTATGGTTTATGTTGATGTTGATGGTAATTCAATTGCTGGTTTGGGAGGAACTCCAACATTTAATTCATCTGCCGCCACATTAAGTCTTTCAACTGAAAATGGAGCAGTACCAACATGTTCAAATATCGTTTATGCGGGTTTGTATTGGACTGGAAGAGCTGATCAATCTGGAACAGCAAGCAATACATTTAGTGTTACAAAATCTATAGATTCGCCTCAAAGTATAAATACTAATTATAATATTTTAAATAATGGTTCAATAACAAACACTAGTTATACCTTAACAGTTACTAGGGGTGGTTCTTCGGGTAATTATTATCCAATTTATACTTTTAGTAATGGTACCAATACTTACGTGTTTAATTATACTAATAATACAGGATCAAACAGAGTGACAGTATCAGTTAATGGAGGAACAGCAGTTAATGTTCCTGTTACTGTAGCTGTTTCAGGTTCAGTTGCAACGGCAACGTTGAGCAATGCTTATCAAATAATTGATGGAACTGTTTCACTACTGATAAAGGACTTAGTTAGAAGTACGTCTTTAACTTTAAGTAGTTCTAATACACAATCGTCATCAAATACCGATGTTAATGTTTCTGGGACAATTATGGTAGGTACACTCTACACCAAAAATTTTGATAAAAGAAAAATAATGTTTAAAGGGCCTAATTCTAGCGCCTATACGCAATTTACTGCAGCATCAACAGATATTTATTACCCTACAACTGCAGGAGACTATATATATTCATCTTATGCGGAAGTTACAGATTATGTTCGTCAAAATGGGCTCGGTGAATACTTAGCAGCTGATCTAGCTCTTCGTGATGGAAATGGAGGAGGAACTGGATATTCAGGAGGCTGGGGACTAATTGTTGTTTATGAAAACTCTAAAATGAAATATCGTGATGTAACAATTTTTGATGGTCACGCCTACATTGTATCCACTAACACCACACCTTTTGATTTACCGGTATCTGGCTTTAATACTGTTCAAACTGGAAATGTAGGTGTTAAACTTGGTTTAATGGCAAGTGAAGGTGACGTGAGTTTAACAGGTGATTATTTTAGTATTAGAAAAAATAGTGATAGTACTTATTTAAATTTAAGTGATAGCGGTAATACAACTACAAATTTTTTCAATTCATCAATTAATACTGGTGGAAATGCAAGAAATCCCAACTTAGTTAATAATACGGGTATTGATATTCACATGTTTAATGTGCCTAATGCTAGTAATGCTGTTATTGGTAATAGTCAAACTTCAACGAATTTTAGATATGGAACAGCGGGTGATACATATGCAATTTTTTCAATTGCAATGGCTGTTGATGCTTATGTTCCTCAACCTGAAAATGTTTTAACAACCACTGCTGTAAATAGTGTTCCAGTATCTACACCCCCTTATACTGTCTTACCTAGTCAAGATATGACTTTTAATGTGGCTATTAAAAATTTAGGGACAGAAGCAATTAATAATTATAAATTAGTTATTCCCATTCCGTTCAATGCCAGTTTTGTTACTGGAAGTGCTGTGGGAAGCATTTATTTCACGCCACTTCCATCCCCAAACACAATCACTTTTGACCCCACTTTAGGAGCAACAGGTTCAATAGTATGGGATTTTGGTACGTTGCCTTTGCCAGCAGATCCTAATACATTATTAGCTTCGCTTACATTTAAATTGAGAGCAACAACAGATTGTTCTATTTTGAGTAATAGTAGTTGTGGTAATACGATTTTGGTTAATGGTACATCTTCTGGAGTGGGAGCTATCACAGGGACTGTTCTTAACAATCAATCATTCATACAAGGTTATACCCAAAATGGAAGTTGCTCAGGCGAACCAATTACACAATCTATAACAATGAATATTGATGCTACAAATTATGTAGCAACTAATTGTCAAAATACACCTTTGGTAAGAAATTTTAATTTTTGCAATTCAAGTACTACTGTAGCAGTTTCACAAATTTCACCAAATTTTCCAGTAGGATCATTGTTTTATAATGAATTTCCAGTGACTACATCTTCAATACAGTATACAGATAGTAACCCATTTCCATTATTGGCAGGTTCTACAACTACATTCTATGCTGTTCCACCCAATTCATCCGGTTGCAATTTTCCATTTACAATTAGTAAATGTGCGATAATTGATGCTATTAATGATACTTTTTCAAATATAAATTGTGCTACAACGGGGGTTATTGGAAATGTTTTGTCCAATGATTTATTAAATAATGTTGTGGTTCCTTCTAATTTGATAACTTTTACACTGCTTACAGGAAGTAATCCAAACATATCTTTTGATAATTCGGGGAATGTTAGTGTACTAAGTGGAGTTGCTGCAGGAACGTATGTCTACACTTATAAAATTTGTGAAAATGCAAATTTAAATAACTGTGATACCGCGACAATAACAATTATAGTAAAAGACACAACTGCACCAGTTTTTGTAGCTTTACCTTCGCCAACAACGATTAATTGTCCAGCCATTCCTGTTTTTACACAGGCCATTGCTAATGATACTTGTAGTTCAGTTGCTTTGAGTTTTACGGATGTTAGAACAAATGGTCAATGTGCTGGAAGTTATTCTATAACTAGAACTTGGACAGCTACCGATTCTTCTGGTAATACATCAACTACTTCGCAAACTATTAATGTGGTAGATAACACAGCTCCTGTTATTTCAAATTTACCAGCGATATCGACGATAAATTATCCAGCAGTTCCTCAATTTACTCAAGCAACCGCAATTGACGCGTGTGGAAGTACTTTCGCAATAACTTATAATGACGTCAAAACGGATGGAAATTGTGCAGGAAATTATTCAATAACTAGAACTTGGACTGCTACAGATTCATGTGGCAACTCATCAACTGCATCTCAAACAATTAATGTTCAAGATTTAACAGGATCTCAAATTCCAAAACCTACTGTTGCTTGTTATCAAACCGCAACATTTAATATAGCAACTTGTTCATGGGATATCACAGGAACACAACCAGCGGCTCCAACAGTAGCATGTTACCAAACAGCAACTTGGAATCCAACTTCATGTCAATACGATATTACAGGAACGCAACCAGCGGCTCCAGCGGTATTGTGTTACCAAACAGCAACTTGGAATCCAACTTCATGTCAATACGATATCACAGGAACGCAACCAGCGGCTCCAACAGTAGCATGTTACCAAACAGCAACTTGGAATGGAACATCTTGTCAATACGATATCACAGGAACACAACC
>TBL_comb47_HYPODRAFT_10007761_pt1 | contig 11169 bp, 9 predicted proteins | sample TroBogypolimnion_40_FD_10682 | JGI IMG/M metagenome (IMG submission 10682) | reverse complement strand
GTTAATTATGATCGCTATCTGTCTCTCATTAACGATTATTTGAAATACTACAATCACTCCCGATTGCACCTAGGCTTGGGCCTACGGACTCCGGCTGAGTGTTTCCAAGCTATTGATTAGATAACGTGGCCTGGACAATCTTAATCAATCTAAACAAAAAATTCGCTAATTGAAGCGAATTTTTTATAATGTCCACTAGAATTATCTCACCGTCACCGGAAAGGCCTTCTTTTGTCCGTAAGGTTTTGGCCCGGTTTTGAGACAATAGTTGGCGATATCACGTTTAAAATATGGTGGCTTGACCGCCTGAACACAGCCGGCCAGGTAGTAGCTCAAACAGAGAATCAGTCCCGCCTGGGCATTTTTCGGTAGTTTTATCGTCCAGCGATTTTTTGGCAAACCGAAATAAGGATTAGGCACGAAGCTGATAACTAGCTCTTTCTCGGAGCGGCAAATGAATTTGGCGTGGCGCGCTTCGCCCTCGGTATAGGCGCGCAGGCTAGAATAAGGGCCGAAGAGTTCGTCGTCCTTGGTGTTCAACATATCTACAATTGGCTTGAAGGCGTCGGGCAGGATAAATGAGAAGAAAGAATATTTCTTAAAGTTTTTCGGCAGGACTAAAGCGGCCAGGAATTTTTTAATGGCTTCGGGCTTTTCTTGGGTGACACTTAGGCACATGCCCAAATAGGTTGAGGAATTGTATGAGTAAGGTTCAGGTATTTTACCAAAAATCAGGTTTCGGTCAGCTAACCGGGCGCCGCGAGAATCGGCCTGGCAAGTTAAAATAGTGGTTTTCAGGCCGGCGGCCTGGGCGGCCTTTATTTGCCAGAGCGAATCTTTTTCACCGGAGGAAGAAATGATGTAGGCCTCTTTAATAGTTTGGTTTTTGATAAAAGGCTGGTAAGTCTTAATGATCTGGCGAAAATTGCTTTCATCGCCAAAAAAACAGTCGGTTTTCGCAAAGACCAGACGACAGGCATGGGCGGCGCCAGCGGAGCCGGCCGCTAAATAAGCGTGGGATTTTGATAAAGCTAGGCGCGGCGGCTTATTCTTGACAAAGAAGTCCAGGGCGGACAGGACGCTTTCGTTCAGGTTGGGCAAATTGTTTGTATTCATATTTTCGCTTGATTTTATCGGTCTTTTCATTATAATTCATCTTGATTTTTATTTCAATTTTTGATACCATTTAATTACTTATTATTAAAAGGTATCTCTATGTCCGGACATTCCAAGTGGGCCACTACCCATCGACAAAAAGAATTAGTTGACGCTAAACGCGGCGCGGTTTTTACTAAACTGGCCAATATCATCAGTATCGCGGCGCGAAAAGGCGGCGATTTGAATGCTAACCCGTCTTTGCGGGCGGCGGTTGATCGGGCGCGCGACGCGAGCATGCCGAAAGATAATATTGAACGGGCCATTAAAAAAGGCACGGGCGAACTGGGCGGCGAACAAGTGGAGGAATTATATTATGAAGGCATTGTGCCGCCTGGCGTCCAGGTCGTGGTTAAATGTTTGACGGATAATAAAAATCGCAGCGGCGCCACAGTGCGCCACATGTTCACGAAGAACGGCGGCAACTTCAGCGCGGTTTTGTGGAATTTTTCTCAGCTCGGCGTCATCCGCGTCTCCAGTGAACAAATCAAAGAAAAAAAATTAAGCAATGAAGGTCTAGAATTGGAGCTGATTGATCAAAATATTATTGATTTTCAGAAAGAAGCTGAAGGCATTACGGTTTATACTGAGATAAAAGACTTGCAAACGGTGCGCGATTTTTTAGAGAAGAAAGGCTTGAAGGTCGCGTCGGCGGAAATTGAATATGTGGCCAAAGACAAGCTGGCTATTTCGGAGGCCGATCAAGAAAAAATGGATCGTTTTTTTGAGGAACTGGATGAGAATGAAGATGTGAGCGATTATTTTACTAATCTCTAAAGCCGGAGCGCTATGGCTAAAATAATTTTAGGCATTGATCCGGGTATCGCGGACACCGGCTACGGCGTCATTAGCGTAGACAAAGGCCGGGCGACTTGTTTGGCTTACGGCTCCATTAAAACGAGTTGTGATTTGGATTTGGTTTGCCGCTTAGACATTCTTTACGCGGAGCTCAATCGGATTATTAAATGTTATAAGCCGCAGCTCGCCTCTATTGAACAATTATTTTTTAATAAAAATGTGCGGACGGCGCTCATTGTCGGCCAAGCGCGCGGCGTGGCGCTTTTAGCGCTTCACCAGAACAAGCTGCCGATTTTGGATTTTACGCCCTCGCAAGTTAAGCAAGCGATTTCCGCTTATGGCCAAGCCTCAAAATTACAAGTGCAAAAAATGGTCAAGCTCACTTTAAACTTAAAAGAGTTGCCACAGCCCGATGACGCGGCTGACGCGCTGGCGATTGCTATTTGCGCGATAAATTCTCGGCTATGTTTAAAAAATTAAAGATTGTCCATATCGCGTCGGAAGTCGCGCCCTTTTCCAAGACGGGCGGTTTGGGCGATGTGACGCGCAGCTTGCCGAAGGCCTTGCATCGCTTGGGCCATGATGTGATTATTATTACGCCGCTCTACGGCCGTTTAATTGATAAAAAAAAGAATCATCTTGCGCCCGTTTTTGAAAATGTGAGTCTGCGCCTTAATTCAAGCGAAAAGATCAAGGTTAATTTTTGGCGCGGCTATCTGATGGAGGGCTTGCCGGTTTATTTCGTGGAGTGCAAACAACTTTTTTCCAAACATCAGCGCCTGTACGGCTCAACGCAGGAGAACGGGCGTTTTTTAGTTTTCAATGTGGCCGCTTTGAAACTTTTATCGCTCTTAAAGTTTCGCGCGGACATCATCCACTGCCACGATTGGCAAACGGGCTTGATTCCTTATTATCTGAAAACTGATTTTCGCTACTCTAAAACTTTGAAGAAGGCCAAAACTGTTTTCACGATTCATAATTTAGTTTTTCAATTCGGGCATAATTGGTGGGAGGTGCCGGTCTCGGATCGCGATTACGGGCGGACGCGGATCCCACATTTGAGTGATCCGAAATTAGAGCAGATTAATTTTGCCAAGCGCGCCATTTTATCAGCTGATGTCATTAATACGGTGAGCGAACAGTATCGGGAAGAAATTATGACTAAGAAATTCGGCCAGGACTTGCATCGGATTTTAAAAAATCGGGCCGACCGGCTTTATGGCATTGTTAACGGCATTGATTATAATACCTATAATCCGCAGAACGACCAGGGCCTGGCCAAGCGCTATGATTATCAGACGCTGGCAGCGAAAGCCGTCAATAAAGCCGCTTTGCAAAAGAAATTTCTTTTGCCACCCAGTCCGCGGACGCCGATTTTTTGCGCCACCAGCCGGGTCACTTTTCAGAAAGGCTTTACTCTGCTCATTAAGCTCTTGCCGGAGCTTTTGAAACTGGAGAGCCAATTTATTATTATCGGTTCCGGCGACAAATCATATATTAAAGAGCTGGAAAAAATTGCCGCCAAACATCCGGCGCAGATCGCGGTCATCCCCTCGCACGCGGCCAACCAGAAATATGAAACCTTGGTTTATGCCGGCAGCGATTTTTTTCTTCTGCCCTCGGTGTATGAACCCTGCGGCATTAATCAGCTCATTGCGATGCGCTACGGCTGTATCCCGATTGTGCGCGCCGTGGGCGGCCTCTATGACACCGTGGAAAATTTTAATCCGGAAACGAAAACGGGCACGGGCTTTACTTTTCAAGGCGATGATGAAAATCAATTTTTCGCGGCCGTGATTCGCGCCCTAGAAAATTATAAACACAAGCACGCTTGGCAGGCGCTGGTGAAGAGAGCGATGAAACAGTCGTCCAGCTGGGAAATCCCGGCTAAAAAATATGTAGAGCTTTACCAAACAGTTTTGAAAACTAAAAAATAATCTATGCTCTGGCTTAACTTTCTCCATTTTTATCAGCCGGCGAACGCGGAGTCATATAATATCCATAAGGCGCTGGATAAGAGTTATTGGCGGCTTATCCGCTTAATGGAAGAACACTCCAATTTGAAAATGACCTTCAATGTGAGCGGCTGTCTTTTGGAGCGTCTGGAAGATGAAAAGAAAATAGCCTTTATTGAACGCCTTAAAGTTTTAGTGAAGCGAGGGCAGGTAGAGCTTACCGGTTCAGCGGCCTATCACGGCTTCTTGCCGTATTTGCCGGACGAAGAAATTGTCCGGCAAATTAAGGCCAACGAAAAAACCCTGAAAAAATATTTTGGGAAAAATTTCCAGGCGCGCGGTTTTTTCCTGCCGGAAATGGCTTATAGTCCGGACGTCGCCAAAACGGTCAAACGCTTGGGCTACGAGTGGTTGATTTTAGATGAAATAGTTTTTTCTGGCGCGGGTTCACAGCGCCCGGATTTCGGACGCATCTACTCAGACGCGGCTAGCGGCTTGAAAGTTATTTTCCGTAACCGAGAATTATCCTTAGCGTATCCGCCGGACAAACTTTGGCCTTTGTTTAAAACCGAGGCGAAAAAAGCGACTGCAGCCAACGAGGCGAAAATAATTATTACCGCGACGGACGCCGAGCTCTATGGTTTGCGCCATGAAGATCCAACCGGAGAAATGGAAAAGATTGTGAAGATCAAGGAACTTAAGACCATGACCATCTCGCGCTTTATGAGCGGCGTGAGGAAAAAGCCAATCCCAGCCGCTTTATATCCCTCGTCTTGGGAGTCGTCGGCTAAAGAAATAAAAACCGGCCGGCCCTATAGTCTTTGGTTTGATAAGGCTAATGAAATTCAGGTCGGGCTGTGGCGCTTGGCGTATTTAGCTTTGAATCTCGGCGCCAAGTATCGTAAAGACAAGAATTACTATTGGCACCGCTGGCACCTAGTTAGAGGCTTGGCGTCCTGCACTTTTTGGTGGGCGAGCGCGCGCGATTTTAAGCCGGTCTTCGGGCCCTATGCCTGGAGCCCGGATGACATTGAGCGCGGTTTAGAGGATTTAATTCGCTCGGTGCGCTCATTTAACGACCCGAAAACTAAAGCCGCCAAACTAGAGGCGGAAAAAGATTATTTGCGGATTAAGAAATTAATCTGGGAGAGCCATTGGAAAAAACATTGGCAAAAAAATTATGAATAAGATTAGAAAATTATTAGACGAAAGCTACGTCCGCGATTTGCTGCGCCGGAAAGTTTTAGCGCATTATCCGGCTTTTAAAGATATTAGCCGCGTAGAAATCCGGCCCTACAAAGAACAGATTTGGGACACAACTTATCATGTTGTGCTCGGCTTCAATACCTATTTTGTCAAAGCGAACGGGGAAGAAACGAAGATTCCGATTTTTTGTTCGGCCCACAGCAATGAACCGAGAGAAAATGTTTTTTTGGCTCTGAAATATCTCTGGTCCCGGCATTTTGAAACGCCTTTCATTGACCTGCCTGACCCGCTTTTTTATTCGGAATACTTCAATGGCACTTTCTATCGGGGACTGCGCGGCGAAAATTTATTGCATTACATCAAGAAAAAAGATTTCGCGACCGTGGAAGAAATCGTGGTAGCCGCCGCGGAACTTTATGCCGGTTTGCATGCCTTGCCGGCCGTGACGGAGGCGAATTTCAATCCGATGAATTCCCGCATTAAAACGGTTATCCCGGGGACGGCCATGATTTTTCGGGAAATGAACGAACGCTACGCGGGGCGCTATGACGCTGATCTAAAAAAAATCTATAATTATTTTATCGCGCAAGAAGAAAAGTTTTTTGCCGCCGCCAAACGCTTATATTTTATCCATGGTGACGCGCATCCGGAAAATATTATTAAAACTGGCCCGGGCCGTATCGGACTGATTGATTTTACGGATCTCTGCTTGAGCGATTTCGCCCGCGACCTTGGCGCTTTTTCCCAACAGCTCGCTTATAAGGTCATGACTAAGGCCGGGGAGCCGGGCTTTGCCGAGCGGATGCAGAAACTATTTCTGGATAGTTATTTGGCGGCGGCTGGCCTAGAATTGACGGACGATCTTAAGGCGCGGATAAAATTATATTATAATTGGACGGCGATGCGTACCGCCACTTATTGGTTTCTGCGCCATGATGCCAAGGCGGAGCGCGGTGAAGAGCTGATGAAGGAAGTTAAGAAAAATTTAGCGCTAAGTTAATGACCATCGCCCATCTCCATGTTTGGGATAAAAACAATAAAGGCGACGCGGCCATTGTTTTGGCGGTGCAAGAGTTGTTAAAAATGCGCTGGCCCAAGGCGCGGATTCAGGATTTTTCGCTCGGTCTTTTACAAGGGGCGCGCCTAGAAGACCTAAGAAAAATTAACCAGGCTGATTTGGTAGTTATCGGCGGCGGCGGAATTTTCTATTCCTATTGGCTGCCTTTTGACGAAACACTGATTAAAGCGATAAAAGCGCCGATTATTCTTTTCGGCGTTGGTTATATTCGGGAGGTGGACGCGGCTGATTTAAGCCGGGAAGCGAAAAGAAGCGCCGGACTTTTGGCCCAGCAGGCGAAATTTGTGGGGGTCAGGGATTTTAAGACGCGGGAATTTTTAATTAGCCAGGACGTGCCCGCGGCGAAGATAAAAGTTATCGGCGATCCGGCCGCTCTGCTCAAAGAAAAGAAACCGAACCCGACTCTGTTAAAAAAGTTAGGCTTAGGCCGCGCGGACTCTAAAATAAAAATTGGTTTTAATCTGAATTATTCCGGCTGGCTCGGCTTTGGGAAATGGGAAACGGATATTTTAAAAGCCTATGAACAAGTGGCTGAGAATTTTAAAAAAAAGTTCGGCCCCGATGGCGTGAGTTTTTATTATCTTCGGCATCATCCCGGCGAAAAAGCGATTATTTCAAAATTAAAAATAAAAGGTTTGAGAATTGTTGACCTGGCGCCGGCCGAGCAGAAATATGTGTACGGCCGCCTGGATCTCATCATCGGCATGATGCTCCACGTCGGGGTGATGGCCTTTGGCGCGGGCACGCCGGAAATCAGCGTGGCCTATGATTTGCGTAATTACAGTTTTGCGGAGTTCTTAGGGCGCCCCGAGTTAGTACTTAGCCTAAAAGACCTTAAAAAAGGGGAATTAAGCTGTCGAGCCAGGGATATATTTACAAAAAGACAAAAGTATGGTATAGTATTTAGGCAGAAGTTAAGAGAAATTAAGGATAAACAAGAGAGATTTTTAAGTATAATTAAGGTATATGTCTAATAATAAAATAATTGATCAATCAACAGAGAGCCTTGAAACTAAGCCCGAGCTTGAACTAAGCGAGGAAAATTTGGCTTTGGCCGCTGATTTATCGCAGGAAATAAATAGTAATCGGCAAGTTAAAAAAGACTGGTTTGAAAAATATAGCGGGCAACCATTGTCTTTTTTTGACGATGATAACTTGTTAAAACTTAAGGAAATGGGAAGTCGGGACCGCTTAAGCGCTCTTGCCTGCGCCGCCGAATCATTGCAAATTACAAATGAGCGCGTAAAAAAATATTACGCTTTATTTCCAGACGATCTGGCGATTGTTGAACGTCATTGTCAGGATAGGGCGGGTCAGCCCGATGCCAATAGCACCTGGGCTTTGTGGAATCTCAGCTATCCATTCATGAAAAATTGTCAGTGTGAATGGGTTGATAACGGCGATTTTAAATATCCCTGCGGAAAATATGAGAATATCGCGGCGATCTCTGAGCGCCGGCGCCAGGCGCCAACACGCCTGTTAAGCGGATTTTCCGATCTGGAGGTAGAGAATTTTGAAAAATTTGGACCGGCGGCCAAAGGTTTTAGTGATTTGCTTAATGATATACGCGTGCCTGATTTTCAAAAGGAAAGCTTCGTTGAGCCGCGGAAAATGTTAAGCGCCGATTTTTTAGCTTTAGCGGAAGAAGAAAAGGCCGCTTTTTTACGCCAAGCTCTAGCTTGTCTGCACGACGAAAAGGTTTGGCAGGAAGTTTATAATAGCGGTTTCCTGCCGGGCTTTAGCCGGTTCATATCTAAAAACAACAGTCCGATCCACTCGGTCGTTTTTCAAACGGAGCACAGCAATTCTTTTTACAAAAATGAAGGCATATTTTTGTATTCCCTGGATTCGTCGGCGGAGCGCGGCGGCTTTATAGAAGAGAATGCGATTGAAAGGACGCTGTTGCAAGTTATAGAGTCTTTGGGCCAGCTAAAAGCCGAGCCGGAAAAAAATATTGATACACTTTTGGAGTTTTGGAATAAGAATCGCAATCCGCTTTTTAGCGGAGCCGTGGCCCGAGCTTTGTCGGCTCAGGATCCAAATTTGGCGGTGGCCAAACTCATCCCGATGTTAAAAGAAGAAAAAAATAATAAGAATTTTTTAACGGCCATGCTTTATCGCCTGGAGTTCGGGCAAATCAATATCTCGGAAGCGGGCGTGTCTTACTTGCAAAAAGTTTATGATCTCGGCGAGTATAACAATCCGAATTACCACGCGAGCCGCCTCACAGGCGATGGCGAAATAGGTATTTTTGACGAAGAATCTGAGCTGATAAAATATTTTGAATTAGGCGATTTACAAAATCAAGAAAAAACTGTTAAGGCTAAAGTCCTGGATTTTACCTATGAAACTTTATTTATCGGGCGGCCGGATGAAAGCGAAGGCGAACGAGTAGAGAGGGAGAAATATTTAGCGGAATTTAAAAAAAATTATTCTCAGATTGCGGGCGATAAGATATTTGAAACAACCGGCGTCAAACTGAACAATCTTTCCTTTAAAGAACAGGGTTGGTTTATAAAATACTTCAGCGACTGCAGCGAAGAAGATCGGGAAGCCCTGAGAACCTTCGTCGGTCATCAGCGTGAAGAAGGGATTAAGACATTTTTAGCGATGGAAATTGACGAAAATTTAAGCCAGAAGATTATCGATCTGGACCGGAATTTGTCGGCAGACGCCGCGCGAGCTTTGTTTCTCAAGCTCGCCTCGGTCGTTGATCTGGCCGGGCAAGAGGCGGATGCCTTGAAAGAGCATTTTTTGACCTCAGCTGAGCCGAAAAATATTGATTGGCAAGCGGTGCGCCGCGCCCTTTTGCAAAGGCTGAAGCAGCTGATATTAGAGGCAGATTGTCACTCGGCGCGAGAAGCGTCGGAGATGATAAGCGGTCTGGAACGAGTCAAGGCGGACATGATATTTTTTGCCGCGGTTATGAAAAATGTAAGGGAAACGGAAAAAGATTTAGATTGGAACCTAATTAGAGATCTTAACTTGTCCATTAAGGACTATGGCGAAGAGCTGGGACAAAAAGAGAAAGATGAAGTAATTAATATGTCCCGCATTAATTGGGAGGGCTATGGCAATAAGAAAATGGCTGATGTGGTACAAAACGGCTTGGAACTAGCCTTGGCCGACGACCGGAAACAGCGCGCCTACATTTTAAAATATAAAGATGAAGTGATCGCCTTTGTCCGTTTTGAAAAAAAAATGGATGAGACCATTCACGCCGGATCGTTTAATGTTTCCAAAGATTTGCGGGGGTTATCTATTGGCAACGAAATGATGGAGAAGGCTCTAATTATGGAGGGGGTAGACAATGTTTTGGAAGCGACCGCGTCAATAAAAATTCCGGTGGGATGTTCTTACGTAGAAAAAATCGGTTTCGTGGCGGAGGGGGTAATTAATGATTATCACGGAACGGGCGAAAGTCTATTTACTATCAGGCTTGACAGTGCCGCCAACAAAAAATATGTTTTGCGGAGCGAGGGCGGAAATATATCCCCAACGCTTAAAGATTTGCAATCGGAAGCGCGAAAAAGCGGAGAGCTGGATAAGCTAATGGGGCGCGAATCAATCATTCTCCGCTTTGACTTGAAAACGGAAATGGCGGATTATGAAAAGGCTTTGAACCGTTTATTGCCCAAAGCCGATGACAACGGCCAGTTGCTTGAAAGCAAGAAAGACAAATATACTTTAACTCGATATTTTTACGATAAAGAAGAGGACCCGAAAGCCAGTATTAGGTATTTGGCCTTTGAGAAGAATCACTAGGGTTTAATTTCTCCGCTTTAATGGCCGGATCTTTTGTGGGCCGGGCCAGAGTCAAATTTGTCCAGATGTATTCAAAGAGAAGTTTATTCATTTGATAAATATTCTTGTCTTCAATAATGATCGCCATCTTATTATTAGAGGAAATCACTTGGTAGGAAACCTTATTATTATAGATTTGGACGCCGCTGTTAAAAGAATAAAAATCTTTAGGCAGAAAGCGCACTTCAGTCATAGTGCTGTTAAAATTTTTCAGGAATTGGCGATTGAAAGGAGTGTCGGCGACGATCATTCTTTTTTTTATTTCCATTTTCTCTCTTTTTTTTGAATATATATCGTTAATTTCCTTGACGTTTTTTTCCACGGCTTCAATGTCAGCAAAAGTTAAAATTGGTTCATGGCTCGTTAAAGTGTCCTCCAGCGATTTTTGGATACCCTCTTCGCCCTCATAAAATCTCACCCCCGGCTTATTGCTGGCCAGATTAAAGGCGGAAACGAGATCGGGCAGGGAGGCGTTGAAGGCCGCCTTAGCTTTAGCTAAGTCTTTCTCTTTTTGCTCTAAGACTCGCTCTAAATTGGAAGGATGTTCCGGGGCGAAGACGGCAATACCGGCTTTGGCCTCTTTTTTTATAGCTAATCCTAGACCAATCAGCTCTTCCAAGCCTTTATAGGCCACGCCGCGCGGGCGCTTGGTCTTTTTCGCGATATCACTGGCCTTTTGCGGGCCGCTGGCCAAGAGGCAGGCGAAGATTTCGGCCTGGACCCCGGTTAAACCGAGGTTTTGGAGGAGTTTTTCGTTCATATGTTTAGCTTATTTATAGCTTATTGAAGCTTAAGAAGCGGTTAAGGGCTGTGGATAACTTTACAAAAATTGATATTTGTTTCGTTATGGGGGCGGAGAAATATACTCCAATAGCTCTATTATAGCAAAGTAAAATATAAATGTCAACTACAATAATGACACTATTGTTTAAAAAAGACGGCCATTTTATGTAGTATTGTCCGTCATTTTACTAACAATTGCTGAGAAATGTAAGTCTTAGTCTTGACATTATTTTTAATCTATGCTAAACTGTAAGTATCGAAAGTGAGGCCGATTCACCCCTGAAGTGCAACACCTGCGCGTTTCGCTAAGATAATAAGTTCCTGTCTCAAGTACTCGCTATCTAATATACCATTTTCCAAGTAATGAGTCTGCAAAGACTCTTTTTTGAC
>TBL_comb47_HYPODRAFT_10007760_pt1 | contig 11171 bp, 7 predicted proteins | sample TroBogypolimnion_40_FD_10682 | JGI IMG/M metagenome (IMG submission 10682) | reverse complement strand
TTTTACTGGCAGATTCCACATCGTCAAATGATGGCCCGAAGTTTTTTTGTGATTGCACAACATGCCCCTGATAGTACGGAGGGATAAATGATGTTTTAATCCAATCAATCATCGTTAGGTCCGCAAGTTTCAAGTTAAATTTGAATTTCATTTCATTCCCGGCACTTGCCGAAGGCCCTTTCATTGTTTAGTCTTACACCCGGATTTAAGAATTTTGGCAGGGGAGCAAAGGGAAATCTTTTTTAATGATTGTAAATATGTCAGAATTTCCTGCCTAACTTGGACCAGTCTGCAATAGTTTTCCATCCTTCACGCTCTTCAACAAGCGGTTGATACTTATCATAATTATACGGCTACAAATTAAGTCATTGTTGACATTCCAATGTAAAATATCCAGTTAAGCATCACCTGCTGAGCGGGTGCGCCCGGGGAGAATATTCAATCAAGCCTATTTTATTTGTTATTTCTGAATACTAAATTATACTTTTGCTCTGTCTCATCCGTATTGCATTTTTATTCTGATCATGTTCAAAAGGATGTAGTTTTTTGTTTGAATGGAGGAAGATTTTAAGATATGGGAGAAAATCAGACTTGGGGATACCTCTGCCATCAAGGCATTGCACGACAAGTATTTTTACCAGCTTTACTTTTATGGTAAAAAGGTATGTCATGATTCGGCTGTTTTGGAAGAAATTGTTTCTGATTGTTTTATAAAACTTTGGACCAGACGCAATGACCTCTTGATTGATCGCTCATTGAAAGCCTTTCTCTACCTGATGTTGCGAAATGGTTTGATTGATGTATTGCGTAAAAAAAATATTTTCACTCAGATTATAGATGGGACTTTTCCTGATCTCCCCGATGAGGAGAGTCAAAATGAATTGGATCACTATGCCTTCCTTTACAATGCCCTGGAAAAACTGCCAGAGCAACGGAGGCGTATCCTGGAATTGGCAGTATTCGAATCATTTACTTACGCCCAAATTGCCGAGAAACTTCAAATATCCGTGAATACGGTAAAGACCCAAATGGGGAGGGCGTACAGATTTTTGAAGGAAGAGCTGGATCCCAGATCACTTCAGTTATTTTTTATGCTCAAGGGGAAAAGACTGATGGCTTGAAGAGGATGTTCTGAAAAGGTTAAAAGTATATTAATCAATGTATTGTTGACAATTAACTACAAACCGGGTACCTGTTTGTAAACTGCTTGAAACGTCAAATTCTCGATTCCTTCTCCTTTGTGGCAATGGGCTGAAATGGGATAAATTGGATTCTGTTAGCAGGAATTTGAAAAATTCATTTAATTCTTTCTCTGCCTGTCACCCTCTTTTCATCAAATTTCGTCATAGGAGTACAAACTGACTCCACAATGAACATCCATCAGGACTCCCTTTGGGAGAAGATTGCCGGTAAGCTGCACGGCGAGCTAAATGATCAGGAAAATGTCGAATTCAACGAGCTAATGGCAGAGAATAGGCATTTGACTGAATTTGAGAAAGCGCAGAAAATCAAATTGGATCTTTCCAAAGCAGGGATTGTTCCTGACGGTGGTAGATTAGACTCCTGGAATACCATTGACAAGCGTATTCGTTTCTATCAGCTCCGCTGGTTCAGAGCTGCATTCAAATATGCGGCTATCATCCTTTTTGCCTTTTTATCCGGGAACTATTTTCATTCGGCACCGGCGCCTGATCAGACACTTCGCTTCTCCGAGATCAAGATACCCTCCGGACAAATGAGCCAGCTTACCTTAAGCGATGGAACCAAAGTTTGGTTGAATTCAGGAACAACCTTGCGCTTTCCGGAGCATTTTGGTGATAAATCCCGAACCGTGACTGTTCGTGGAGAGGCCTTTTTCAAAGTTGCCAAGAATCCGGACAAGCCATTTATCGTCAATTCAACCAACTTAAAGGTTGAGGTATTGGGTACCTCATTCAATTTTTCGGCATACAAAGAGGACGCATATACTTCAGTGACATTGGTTGAGGGTAAGGTGGCGGTTCAGGACAGCCTCGGAAAACAGATTGCTCAACTAGGTCCCGGACAAATGGCTACCAAAGACAAGGGTTCCGGAAGGTTGGACATCAAAGAAGTGAAGACCTCTTCCTATGCTGCCTGGACAGAAGGAAAGATCGTATTTGATGATGAAAGTCTGGATCAGATAGCCTGTAAATTGGAAAGATGGTTCAATGTGGAAATCTCCTTCGCGGATGAGAAGTTAAAATCAAAACGGTTTACCGGAACAATTCTTAAAAACAAACCTGTAGATCAGATCATGCAAGCACTGGAACTGCTCTCGCCCATTTCATTCAGACATCAGATCAATGCAAACGGGAAAGACAAAATAATCATCTATAAACGAACTTAACAGCAGAATGCCTATGAGAAATTGAACAACAAAAAAAACGGTGAAGATGTTCGTACCATCCCCACCGCAGTTTTAGATTCAAACAAACCATCATTGTTAATTTAAATCATCGAAATTTATGAAAATGTATCGAATTATCCTCGGCGATAAAGGGTCGTGGTCAAAAAAAATGCGAATAATGAAACTAACTGTCATTCTGTTACTTGGAAGTTTTATTGCAATGAGTGCAACGACTTACTCACAGAACACCAAGCTAAATGTATCATCAAAAAACGCATCCCTGATCGATATCTTCAGAAACATTGAAGATCAGAGTGAGTTTTATTTCTATTTCAACAAAGAGGATGTGAAATCCAAAGAGGCTGTTTCTGTTGACCTGAAGGATGCCCAGATCAATGTTATTTTGGATCAGGTTTTGTCAAATACGGGCTTGGAATACAAGATTATCGACCGTTATGTCGTTGTCAAGGAAAAAGGTGCGCCTGATCCGGCAGTCACCATGCAAAGAGTGCACAAAGTTGCGGGAAAAGTGACTGATTCATCCGGAGCTACGCTACCTGGTGTTTCCGTTGTACAAAAAGGAACCACAAATGGTACACTCACCGATTCAAATGGGAATTATTCATTCGGCAGTGTTTCCGAGAATGCCACTTTGGTTTTCTCTTTTGTTGGAATGAAGTCTCTGGAAGTATCCATAGCCGGTAAATCTTCAGTGAATGCTGTGCTTGTTGAAGATTCGTTTGGCATTGAAGAGGTTGTTGCCATTGGCTATGGTACCATGAAGAAAAGTGATTTGACCGGATCCGTTGCCTCGATCAACAGTGATCGATTCCAATTAGGTTCAGGCTTAACACCCCAGCAGCTTATGAAGGGTTCGATTTCCGGTGTCAGTATCAGTCAAAACTCTGGTAAACCTGGTGGTTCCAATACGATTCGTGTTCGTGGAGGCACCTCAATATCAGCTTCCAACGAACCGTTGTATGTAATTGATGGAGTGCCTATCTCAACAAGTGCAGGTGTAAGTTCTTCCAAATTGAGCAGCACTACCGACTATTTCGACGAAGAGCCAGTCGACCCTTTGTCAAGCCTTAACCCAAACGACATTGAATCAATCAACATCTTGAAAGATGCCTCTTCCACTGCTATCTACGGTTCGAGAGGTGCGAATGGTGTTATTTTGATCACGACAAAGCGAGGTAAGGTAGGCAAGACTCAAATTGATTATAATTTCAGCACTGGCTTCTCGACTGCGTCAAAACAACTGGATGTATTGTCTGGTGACGCGTATCGTTCAATTGTAAATAAACTTGGATTGGTATTGGATGACAAAGGCGACAATGCCAATTGGCAGGACCGTATTGAGCGTACTGCAGCAACGACCAGTAATTTCGTATCCCTGACCGGTGGAGGAGAAAAGAGTAACTACCGGGTTTCTTTGGGTTACAGCGATCAGCAGGGTATTATCAAAGGTTCTGATGTTGCCAACTTTAACAGCCGTATCAATCTTACGCATACAGAACTTGATGGAAAACTTAAGATTGATGTGAACATGAGTTATGGTCAGCAATCAACAGATCAGGCGCCTGTATCCAACACGGTTGGCAGCGAAATGGGTAGCAGTATTCTTTATGAGGCTTATGTCTTCAATCCTACCTATCCTATTTATGATGCAAAAGGAAATTATTACAATGTGCCACCTTACCGTGTAAACCCGGTTTCCTATACAGATGAACTGCTTGATAACAGGATGAGCACAAAATTTCTTGGAAATATCAGTGCTTCATACAATTTCATCAAACCGCTTACCTTTCAGGTGAATGGTGGATATAATGTAAACAATATAGACCGCAACTCCTATATTTCAAAAAACAACCTGCTTGGCAACGGATACAACGGTTATGTGAGTATGCAGAAATTGGATGATTACAGCAAGTTACTTGAAACAATCTTAAAGTACAACCAGAAATTTGGTAAACATGCCATTGATGCGATGGCCGGTTATTCTTACCAATACTTCTACGATGAAGGTTATCACGAGGGTGCTTCCGGTTTTCTTTCTGATGCATTCAAATGGTACAGCATTCAAGCTGCAACATCAATTGAGATTCCTACAAGCTATGCCGAATGCAACAAGCTGATTTCAATGTATGGACGTGCGAATTATAATTATGACGACAGATACCTTGTCACTGCCACGCTTCGCCGGGATGGTTCAAGCCGTTTTGGGAGCGATCACAAGTGGGGTCTCTTTCCCTCTGCAGCCCTATCATGGCGTATTTCAAAGGAACAGTTTTATAAAAGTAACGTCGTTTCTGATCTGAAGTTGCGCACCAGTTATGGCGTAACAGGGAGTCAGGAGATTGGAAACTACAATTCTCTCAATACCCTTAGTGCAAGCAGTAGTGGTTATATCGTGGGAGGTCAAAAAATTACAATTGTTATGCCTTCACAATATGCTAATCCGGATTTGAAATGGGAAGAAACGGCACAAGCGGATATAGGGGTCGATTTTGGTTTGTTGAAGGATCGAATTCGGGGCAGCCTGGATTGGTACAGCAAAAAGACATCCGATCTCTTACTCTCCATTGACGTACCATCTCCCTCCTATATTTCAAAACAAATTGCCAATGTGGGTTCTGTCCGCAATTCGGGTATAGAATTGACATTGAATGCCGATTTGGTTCGATCCAAGGATTTCGGTTGGACCGCTGTTGTCAATGTTAGTCACAACAGCAATAAAGTGTTGAGTCTGTCCAACAGCAAATGGGTAGGTAAAAATATGCAAACTGCTCCTTGTCAGGGACAGGGGTTGTCGGGTTCCTATGCACAGTTGATCATGCCCGGTCAGCCATTGGGAACTTTTTATGGCAAACTCTTTACCGGTTTTGACAGCAATGGGTTGGAACAATATGCCAACAATGGTGCAAGCCAAGTGATTGGCTGCGCTCAGCCCAAATTAAGTTACGGATTTGAAACGACTTTTAGTTACAAAAATTGGTCGTTATCGATGAACTTTCACGGAACAGAAGGCAATGATATCTACAATTGCACGCGAAATAATCAGGCCTATTTAAGTAATTTACCGGGTCGCAATGTTTTTGTTGAAGCAGTTACAAGTGGAGTAAGCCGGACTCAGGCAAAAGTATTCTCTTCACGCTTTATTGAAGATGGATCGTTTCTGCGTATGGATAACCTGACATTGGGTTATAATTTCAAAACAAAGAATACATTCCTGTCGAATGCACGTGCTTATGTGTCCGCTCAAAACCTGTTCTGCCTTACCGGCTACAAAGGTCTGGATCCCGAAGTGAATTCAGAAATATCAGGTACGGGAACTGCACCTCTTGGAATTGATTATTTGAGTTATCCCAAAGCAAGGACATTTTCTCTGGGAATTAATGTGTCATTCTAAATTATGATGAAAATGAAAACATACAAGATATTTATAGTAGTAGCCTGTGCAAGTTTAATCGGTGTTTCTTGTACCAAGCTGGATGAAGTAACCTATGGAAAGTTATCGCCAACGACCTATTATCAGAATGAAACCGAAGCACTCTCTTCCGTTGTTGGTGTATATAGTCTCATGGCAAATTTTTATGCGGCCGGTGGTGATGGCTGGCGCATTGGTGAATACGGAACCGACGAATTGTTCTGCCCCGGCAGGGCAAGTGGTGGCTGGTACGATGGTGGCGTTGATCAGATCATGACCCACAAGTGTACTGCAGACAATGGCAGGATGGTGACTGCATGGTCTACCATCTTTCAGGAAATTGGTGCTGCAAATGCCGTATTGGCAAGTTTGCAATCGTCTCCAAAGGCGGATAGTTTTAAGGCGATGATTGCTGAAATCCGCGCTTTAAGGGCTTTTGGTTATTATCGTGCCATGGATTGGTGGGGCAATGTGCCTATCTTTACAGCGGCAAAAGTTGATGCTACCAACTTGCCCAAAACAAATTCGCGTGCAGATGTTTATAAGTTTGTGGTGGATGAATTTACTGCGGCTGCGGCTGACCTCCCTTCCATAACGACTATCACCAAAGCATCCTATTACCCACGCTTTACAAAGGAGACGGTCTATACGGCGCTGGCTGAAGTATACCTGAATGCCAAAGTTTATGCTGGTGTAGATCATTCCAGCGACTGCCTGACCATGTGCAACAATGTCATTAATACTGGTCAATACGCTTTGCAAGCGAGTGTAGGCGCTTGTTTTCTGGCTACCAATGAAAACAATTCGGAAGTAATCTCGGCATTTTCTGTAGATCCTGCCAAGGGTGTAGGTGGCAACCAATACATTTTGTATGCACAACCCGCACTTGATCAAAAGAAATATGGTTTGGGATTTGGTCCAGCCAATGGTTATTGTTTCGACAAAACTGCGTTGAATCGTTATGAAACCGGAGATGCCCGATTGAAACTTTTGGAATACGGTCCTCAATTCTATTTGGATGGGGTGACTCCTCTTGCTAATACCAGTGGCGTACAATTGAATTTAATTACCTTGGTCGATCCAACCCGTATGGCAGCTGCCGACAACGAAGGATTCCGCGTACTGAAATATTCTCCGGTAGGAGCTACATTCACCAGCTACAATGCGAATAATGATTATATCATGTATCGTTATTCCAATGTTTTGCTGATGAAGGCAGAAGCCCTGTTGCGTTTGGGTCAGGATGCTTCAACTGCCCTGACTCTTGTCAATCAGGTGCGCCAAAGAAGTAATTGTACCCCCTGGACTGATCTTTCCCTGACGAAAATCGAGGAAGAGCGTGCACGTGAATTCATTTGGGAAAGTTCGCGCAGATCGGATATGATCCGATTCGGAACCTATTTTACCAATACCTGGTTCTTTAAGCAGAATGTCGAAAACCCGACATCAGATGGTTGGAGAGGTATCTATCCGATCCCTGCTATACAATTGACGAACAATCCAAATCTTGTGCAGAACCCAAATTACTAGAGTTTAATGAATTTAATAAAACAGGTTCCTCAGTTACTGGGGAGCCTGTTTTTTCTAAATACTCCCTATGAAATTAAAAAAAGTACTTTTTGCAATAGCAATCGTCTGGATTTCTCCCTCCTTGATGGCTCAAACTCTGCCTGGGCAAATTCCACGCGATACCACTTTCTCAATAGCTCGTGTCTACCGCCAGGTACAAAAGGATTATCCTTACACCCGGCCCGTGAAGGATAGTCTACCCAAAGGTGTTCAGGCTTTTCGTGAGGTAGTTTATGCCTCTTTGCCCGAAACGCCCTACGGCAAGCGCGATTTGCATGTTGACCTTTTCCGTCCGGCAAAATCAGGGAAGTATCCGGCTCTGATTCTGATTCATGGAGGAGGTTGGCGTGCCGGTGATAAGTCCATGGAGGTGCCTATGGCTCAAGTGGTAGCATCACATGGCTTTGTAACGGTGGCTGTTGAATACCAGCTTTCGCTCGAAGCCAAATATCCGTCAGCTGTCCACAATATAAAGGCAGCGATTCGCTGGATGCGTGCGAATGCAGATAAGTATGGTATTGATCCTGAACGGATAGCTATTTCAGGGACTTCGGCGGGTGGACAATTGGCAATGCTTGTGGGTATGACCCCAGGTGTCGAGAAGTTTGAAGGTAATTTGGGCGTAATGGGTTATTCCAGTGCCCTTCAAACCATCATTGATATTGATGGAGTGGTGGACTTCATGGCGCCAATGTCGTTGAATCTTGACAGGAAACCTGATTCACCTGACATAGCCTGGTTGGGTGGTTCATTCATGGAAAAGCCTGAGATCTGGAAGGAAGCCTCCGCCATTTTCTGGGCCAATAAGAATTCAGTACCGGTGATGTTTCTTAACAGTGGATTTTCCCGATTTCATGCTGGTCAGGATGAATTGATTGGTATGATGAATGAATGGGGAATTTATACCGAAGTGCACAAATTCGATGTGCAAATCCATCCATTCTGGCTGCTTCACCCCTGGGCGGAACAAACTTCCGATTACATAGTGGGCTTTCTGAGCAAGGTTTTCAAGGTAAACTAGAGATTCTTTTTACTGAATAATTTTTTTGATGGGTCAAAATATGCAGATATTAAAAATTTAACCTTTGGAAGATGAGTCACATAAGGCAAATATTGTTATCATGTTTATTTGTTTTGTCAGTTATTTCTTATGCTGCGGCACAGGAAACTCTTAGTGTAACAGTTGCCCAGGATGGAAGTGGCGATTACAAAACCATTCAGGAGGCTATCGGCGCGTGTCGGGCATTCCAAACTATCGACAAAATCATTCATTCACATTAAGAATGGCATTTATAGAGAAAAAGTGCTGATCGATTCATTTCTAACCCATATCAGACTGGTAGGAGAAAGTGTTGAAAATACGGTACTTACCTTTGGAGATTATGCAGGTAAAGAGAACATGGGAACCTTTCGCAGCTACTCACTGAAGATTTTGGGTGATGATATAGCAGTCGAAAACATGACCATCGAAAATTCAGCAGGGGAAGTTGGGCAGGCAGTGGCACTGCATGTGGAAGGGGACCGTTGTATTTTCCGAAATTGCCGGATTCTGGGCAATCAGGATACATTGTATGCTGCCGGACAGAAGAGCCGTCAATATTTTTCGGATTGTTGCATCAGCGGTACGACCGATTTCATTTTTGGTGCCTCAACTGCCATTTTCGACCATTGTACGCTGCATAGCATCCGTAATTCATACATTACGGCGGCCAGCACACCCAAAGGGAATAAATTCGGATATGTCTTTCTCAATTGCCAGCTGACGGCAGAACCGGGAGTTGATAAAGTTTATCTGGGCAGACCATGGCGCGATTATGCCCGTGTTGTTTTTATTGACTGCGAAATGGGCAGGCATATTTTACAGCAAGGCTGGCACAATTGGGATCATCCTGAAAGGCAAAAAACGGTATATTACGGAGAATTTAACAGCAAGGGACCCACGACAAGTCCTGCGAACCGTGTGGGTTGGTCGCACCAACTGAGCAGGAAGGAATCTGGAAAATACCGGATACAAACTATCTTTAGACAGGAATCCAACTCCTGGAAACCAGTTGAAGCCCTTTGATTAATACCAATGATGAAAAAATATCTACTTGTGTCATTGTTTTTGATTGGTGTCATTGTTGCCCAATCACAAACCAAATCTGATTGCACCTGGGAAAATCTTCCGAAAGCTGAATTGCCTGTTTTCAAACCGGATACCTTTCGGATTTTGAAATATGGTGCCATGGCTGATGGTATTACCCTGAATACAGTTGCCATTCAAAAAGCCATTGATGAATGCAGTCAAAAAGGGGGAGGAGTAGTTTTTCTCTCTGAAGGATTATGGCTTTCCGGCCCGATTGAGCTCAGAAGCAATGTAAACCTTCACCTCGGCAAGAATGCGGTCCTTCTGTTCTCCTCCGACTTTGATCTCTATCCTTTGGTGGAAGGAAATTTTGAGGGAAAGCCTTCCTATCGGAATCAGTCGCCAATTTCTGGTCATCATTTGACCAACATTGCCATCACGGGTCAGGGCATTATTGACGGCAACGGAGATTCCTGGCGCATGGTGAACAGAAACCAGCTAACAGAATCTGGATGGAAGAAGAAAATCAGTTCAGGTGGATTGGTTGGGGAGGATGGGAATACGTGGTTCCCCTCTGTTAAATCGAAGAAAGGCAGGGAAACTATAAATGCTGGTCAGATTGTTGAGGGTAAAGTTGCGCAAGACTATGCAAATGTAAAGGACTTTCTAAGGCCCAATCTCCTCGTCCTTTCAGAATGTAAAAAAATCCTTCTGGAAGGAGTAACCTTCCAGAATTCACCGGCATGGTGTCTTCATCCGCTATTGTGCGAGGATCTTACCCTGAAGGGTGTCAAAGCCAGGAATCCCGAATATGCCCAGAACGGTGATGGCATCGATGTGGAATCGTGCAGGAATGTATTAATAGAGGACTGCTTGTTCGATGTTGGAGATGACGGGATTTGCATTAAGTCCGGTAAAGATGCCTATGGTAGAAAGCGCGGTGTTCCGACTGAAAATATGGTGATCCGGAATAATACTGTCTATAAGGCACATGGAGGTTTTGTAGTTGGAAGTGAAATGAGTGGAGGTGTCCGCAATATTTTTGTGACGGATTGCCTGTTTATGGGAACAGACAAAGGGATTCGCTTTAAAACTGCAAGAGGAAGAGGTGGAACCGTAGAGAATATCTACATCAGGAATATACTCATGAAGGATATTCAGCATGAAGCAATTTATTTTGACATGTATTATTTTACCAAACCACCAGTCGCCGGCGAAAAAATTGTGGTTCCCGAGGTCTCGGAAGAAACACCGCAATTTCAAAGGATAAGGATTAGCAATGTGATTTGCAATGGTGCCGATAAAGGTATTTTTATCAGGGGCTTGCCCGAAATGGCGGTGAAAGATATCTCCATCACAAATTCAGTCCTAAGTACAAGAATTGGCGTAGAGATGATTGAATCTGATGGCATTGTATTGAAAAACATCCGATTGATCACCAAAGAAACGAATCCGGTGATTGCCATTGAGAACAGTAGTTCCCTGGTACTTGATTCAGTGGAATACAATAAGAACAGTGAACTTCTTCTTAAGATCTCCGGGAATAGATGTGGCAATATCAATGCACTCCATTTGAACATGGCCCATGCGAAAAAGAGTGCAGAATTTGGACCCAACACTCCGACGGGAATACTAAAAATTCACTAAGTTTAGCTTCCGGATAATTAATACATGATGATGAACAGAACCTTATTCCCATTGATTTTCCTGCTATTTTGCAGCTTGTTGACTTCAGC
>TBL_comb47_HYPODRAFT_10007759_pt1 | contig 11172 bp, 12 predicted proteins | sample TroBogypolimnion_40_FD_10682 | JGI IMG/M metagenome (IMG submission 10682) | reverse complement strand
AATCTTAAAGATGGACCAGTGTTGGAATGGTTCGACGATTCCGCAGTCACGGTTGTTTTGGCATCGCAGGGTTATCCAACCGCACCAAAGACTGGGGAAGTCATCACCGGAATTTCTGCGGTCACAGATGCTTCTGTTTTCCACGCAGGTACGGTTTTGAAAGATGGAGTGCTTCATTCTTCGGGTGGTCGAGTTTTGACAGTAACCGGAATCGGCGCTTCGCTGGCCGAGGCCCGATCCAAGGCATATGAATCGATCTCTAAAATTCGGCTCCGCGGCAGCCATTACCGCAGCGATATCGCGTTGGCGGCGTCAACCCCGTCAAAAATAGGGGAGAATTAAGCCATGAGCATTCTCGCTGATAGATACGCATCGGCAGGGATGCGCGATATTTGGTCAGCAGAATCCAAGATTATTCAGGAGCGCAAACTCTGGGTAGCGCTGATGCGGACGCAATCGGGGCTGGGACATTCGATCGATGCCGTTGTTATTGCAGACTACGAAAAAGTTATTAATCACGTTGATCTCGCTTCAATCGATTCCCGGGAAAAAACAACACGTCACGATGTGAAGGCTCGGATCGAAGAATTCAATGCCCTTGCCGGTCACGAAGCAATCCACGCTGGAATGACATCTCGGGATCTCACCGAAAATGTTGAAGCGATGCAGATTCGGGACGGCTTGGTATTAGTGCGAGATCGCGTGATAGCGACTCTTGCGATGTTGGCTGATCGTGCTGGCCAATATATAGATCAGCCGATTGCTGGTCGTTCGCACAATGTGCCGGCACAAGTAACAACTTTAGGAAAACGATTTGCATCCGCAGCCGAAGAATTATTATTTGCTTATGAGCGGTTAGAGAATCTGATCGACCGTTATCCAATCCGTGGCATTAAGGGTCCGGTCGGTACTGCGCAAGATTCAGTAGACCTTCTTGGTTCAACCACCGCTCATGAAAAATTAGAATTAGAAATTGCTCACTATCTTGGATTCAAGCGTGTACTTGATTCAACTGGCCAGATCTATCCGCGCTCATTTGATTTTGATGTTGTCACTACTCTGGTGCAGCTTGCAGCAGGACCATCATCATTTGCAACTTCGATTCGTCTGATGGCTGGTGCCGAACTTGTGACCGAAGGATTCAAAGCAGGACAAGTTGGTTCTAGTGCGATGCCTCACAAAATGAACACTCGTTCGTGCGAACGCGTTAATGGACTTTCAGTTGTCTTACGTGGATATGCATCGATGGTGGGAGAACTGAGCGGAGACCAATGGAACGAAGGCGACGTCTCTTGTAGCGTGGTGCGCAGAATCGCACTCCCAGATGCGTTTTACACGATCGATGGCTTACTAGAAACTTTCATGACCGTCATCGGTGAATTTGGAGCTTTCCCAGAAGTCATTAATGCCGAAATTACGAAGTACTTGCCATTCTTGGCTACCACGAAGATTTTGGTCGCATCAATCAAGGCCGGCGTCGGCCGCGAAGTCGCACACGAAGTCATCAAAGAGCATGCCGTTGCTGCCGCTTTAGGGATCCGACAAGGTTTACCGAACACCATGATTGACGCTCTTGCAGCAGATTCGCGTATCCCATTAAATAAGTCACAACTTGAAGCGTTGCTTTCTACGCCACTTGAATTCACTGGTGATGCCCGCTCACAAACAACACGAGTTATTAATCGCATCGAAGCGATTACATCCGTACATGCTGTTGCAGCAAAGTACCGCCCAGCTAGTATCCGGTGATCATGACTATTGATGGCTGGAGCCATCTTCGCAGCGGTAAGGTNCGGGACCTATACCTAAATTCTTCTGGGCAATTGTTGATTGTTGCCAGTGACCGGATCTCTGCATTTGATTACATCATGCCCACAGAAATTCCAGGCAAAGGCGCCTTGCTTACCCAGCTCTCGCTCTTTTGGTTTGAGATGTTTGCAGATGTGATGCCCAATCACTTGGTCACCACAGATGTTCCGGCTTCAGTAACGGGCCGTGCCGTAATTGTTAAGCCATTAGACATGTTTCCCATCGAATGCGTAGCTCGTGGATACCTGACGGGTTCGGGCTGGGTCGAATACCAAAAATCACAATCTGTCACCGGTATCGCACTTTCGGCAGGATTGCTGGATGGTTCAAAATTAGATCAGCCGATCTTTACTCCAGCTACAAAGGCAGAGATTGGCGACCACGACGAGAATATTTCTTTTGATCGTGCCGCCCAGATCATCGGGGAAACTGATGCTAAAACCTTGGCGGATCTGACTTTAAAACTCTATTCCCAAGCCCATGATTATGCGGCCACGCGCGGAATCATCTTGGCTGATACTAAATTTGAATTCGGTCGGGATAGCGAAGGTAAGATCTGTCTAGGCGATGAAGCCTTAACCCCAGACTCTTCCCGTTTTTGGTCCGCAGATTCATGGAAGCCGGGCGGCGCACAGCCCTCTTTCGATAAGCAATTCCTGCGCGATTGGCTGCTTTCATCTGGATGGGACCGCAAGAGCCCACCTCCAGAATTGCCAGCAGATATCGTTGAAAAAACCAGAGAGCGTTATACCGCCGCTTTCACGTTACTGACCGGAAGGACGATTTAATGGCCACCATCATCGTGGAAGTTATGCTCAAACCAGAAATTTTGGATCCACAAGGCCAGGCTGTTGCATCAGCGCTGCCTCGACTCGGATTCACCTTTGCTAAATCGGTACGACAAGGAAAGCGCTTCGAAATTATTGTTGACGGTGAACCAACGGCTGCGCAATTGGCCGAAGTAGAAAATGCGGCAGAGAAACTTTTATCTAATCCGGTTATCGAAACTTATGTTGTCAGGGTTGAAAAGTAATGCGAATTGGTGTCGTCACGTTCCCAGGTTCTCTGGATGATTCATCCGCGCTTCGTGCAATTCGCTTGGCCGGTGGGACCCCAGTTCCACTTTTTCATGCAAGTGATGACCTTAAGGAAGTGCAAGCCGTAGTACTTCCAGGCGGGTTTTCTTACGGTGATTATTTGCGTTGTGGCGCGATCTCTCGATTTGCACCAATCATGGCTTCAATCATTGTTGCCGCAGAACACGGATTTCCAGTCCTGGGTATTTGCAATGGCTTTCAGATCCTATGCGAATCCCATCTCTTGCCTGGCGCCTTGACCCGCAATCAAGATCTTCATTTTGTATGTACCGATCAAGCATTAATCGTTGAGAACACAAATACCCCATGGACTAATGGTTATAGCAAGGGCGATCGCATCACTGTTCCCATAAAGAATGGCGAAGGTTCATTCCAGGCCAGCACGGATACTTTGAAGCAATTAGAAGATGACGGAAGAATTGTCCTTCGATATGCAGATAAGAATCCCAACGGATCTCAGCATGACATTGCCGGAATCAGCAATGCGCGTGGCAATGTAGTGGGTGTTATGCCTCATCCAGAACAAGCGATTGAATCACTTACTGGTCCAAGTGAAGATGGGCTCACATTTTTTACCTCGGTTCTGCACACGATGGTTGGTCGATAATGGCTTTAGATACCGTCGCAACGGCCGCGGCTAATCCCACAACCGAACAACCGTGGCGAGAGCTTGGCCTGAAAGAAGACGAATACGCACGCATCAAAGAAATTCTTGGTCGCCGACCAACATCATCAGAACTGGCGATGTATTCGGTTATGTGGTCAGAACACTGTTCGTATAAATCTTCGAAAGTTCACTTAAAACAATTTGGCGAAAAAGCACCAAAATCAGATGCGCTCCTTGTCGGAATCGGTGAGAACGCTGGTGTCGTGGATATTGGTCAGGGATACGCCGTTACCTTTAAAATTGAATCACACAATCACCCATCATTCGTAGAGCCCTACCAAGGAGCAGCCACGGGTGTTGGCGGAATCGTCCGCGACATCTTGACAATGGGTGCACGCCCAATTGCCATCATGGATCCATTGCGATTTGGTCCAGCCGACGCGGTGGATACACGTCGTGTTTTGCCAGGAGTCATCGCTGGTGTTGGGGGCTACGGCAATTGCTTAGGGCTACCAAATATCGGGGGAGAAATCGTCTTTGACGAAACCTATGCCGGCAACCCTTTGGTTAACGCATTGTGCGTTGGAGTCATGCGTCACGAAGATATCAAGTTGGCGACCGCTCACGGTACAGGCAATCTGGTTGTGCTCTTTGGTGCGAAGACCGGTGGAGATGGAATCGGCGGTGTATCTGTGCTGGCGTCAGAGACTTTTGCATCTGGTAAAGCCGCAAAGCGGCCATCAGTACAAGTGGGCGACCCCTTTGCAGAAAAAGTTTTGATCGAATGTTCGCTAGAAATCTTTGCAGAAGATCTGGTTATTGGTATCCAAGATTTAGGTGGTGCTGGACTTTCTTGCGCAACCAGCGAGCTAGCTTCGGCGGGTTCTGGCGGAATGGCGATTCAATTAGAGAAGGTCCCACTGCGCGATCCATCATTGTCTCCGGAAGAGATCTTGATGTCAGAATCCCAAGAGCGTATGTGCGCGATCATCGAACCTTCAAAATTATCGCGCTTCATGAAGATCTGCAAGAAGTGGGACGTCACCGCAACTGTTATCGGTGCAGTTACTGATGGTGAAAACTTACGCATTACATTTAATGGCGAATTAATTGTCGATGTTCCCCCACGTACCGTTGCTCATGATGGTCCGGTTTATAATCGACCAATTGCCAAGCCGGCATATCTGGATTCACTAAAACCAGTAACGGCGCCGGCTATTTCGAATCCATCAGATATAAAAGCTGCGCTACTACAATTAATTTCTTCGCCAAATATCGCTGATAAATCTTGGGTAACTGATCAATACGATCGTTATGTCCAAGGTAATTCTGTACTGTCACAACCAGAAGATTCTGGAATGGTGCGTATCGATGAGCAAACTCATCTGGGCGTAGCTATTTCTACAGATGCCAACGCTCGCTGGTCATATCTTGATCCGTATAACGGAGCAAAATTGGCGTTATTAGAATCCTGTCGCAATATTGCAACAACAGGTGCAAAGCCATTAGCGATCACCAACTGTCTCAACTTTGGTTCACCCGAAGATCCTGGTGTCATGTGGCAATTCTCTGAAACTGTGCGTGGCCTTGCTGATATATGTTTAGAAATGGGCTTGCCCGTTACCGGGGGAAACGTTTCGTTCTATAACCAGACGGGAGCCGTTGCAATCTTGCCGACGCCCGTAATCGGAGTTCTTGGCGTCATCCAAGATGTGCGGACTCGGACCAAGATGGGACTACCTGCTGCAGGACTAGAAATTTTTCAATTGGGTAATACTGACGATAATTTCAGCGGATCAGAATATGCGCACTTGCATGGACAGATCGGCGATCACGCGCCAACGCCGGACATCGATGCAGAAATTCGACTCGTCAACCTATTGTTGGAAGCCCAACAGTTTTTTCAATCGGCTCACGACATCAGCGATGGTGGTTTGGCGGCGGCGCTCACTGAGACCGTATTGAAAAATAGTGTTGGCGCGACTATCGAATTAATTGAGCAATATATTCCTGGTGGTTTGACCGCTGGTTTATTTGCAGAGACTCCTGGCCGAGTATTGATTGCGGTCGACCCTGTCAACATCGAAGAAGTACGCGCTCTATCCAATAAATATAATGTGCCGATGCATCGCATCGGAAAATCTGGCGGCAGCGCATTGGTTATCAACGGAGAGTCAATCGAACTCACCGAACTGCGCACGGCCCACACCGAAACTTTTGCAAAACTCTTTAACTAATGGCGCGCGATCCGCTGGTGTTGCAGCAGGTTAAGTCGGCACTAGATCAAATCAATCAGCTAGCCCCTGGTCATTCGGTAGAGCTGCGGGTTCCACCCTTTGCCGCAATCCAATGCGTAGATGGGCCCAAGCACACCCGTGGAACGCCAGCCAATGTGGTGGAGATGAGCGCAGAGGTGCTCTTTGGCTTGCTCGATAATTCCGTGACATGGGAAGACGGGATCAGCGACGGCCGGATCACGGCAAGTGGCGAACGCTCCGACCTTTCGGGGTTGTTTAAGCGAGCGGCGCAGACAATTAGGATTATCGAGTGAAGCGCCCCGACGGAAAACTCACCTTCGAGACCTTTCCTGGTGAAAAAGGCCCCCAAGATGAATGTGGTGTTTTTGGCGTGTGGGCACCGGATGAAGAAGTAGCCAAGCTGACTTTTTATGGACTGTATGCCTTGCAACATCGTGGCCAAGAATCTGCTGGAATTGCAACATCAGATGGCAAGCGGATTGTTGTTTATAAGGACATGGGTCTTGTCTCTCAAGTGTTTACCGAAAATGATTTAGCCACCCTGACCGGAAAATTGGCGATCGGTCACTGCCGTTATTCCACCACCGGGTCATCCGTCTGGGCCAACGCACAACCAACTCTGCGGTCGACAAATCACGGCACATTGGCGCTAGCCCATAACGGCAACTTAACTAATACCGGTGACCTGGCAGAAGCGCTGTCAAAAGTCATGCCAACAAATAACGATGGCATGAACGCAACAACTGACACAGAAATAATGACCGCACTGATTGCCGCCCAAGAAGGTAAGAATTTTGAGAGCGCCGCGGTTTCGATTTTGCCGATGCTTAAAGGCGCCTTCTCGATGGTTTTTATGGATGAAAATACTTTGTATGCGGCCCGTGATCGCAACGGTGTGCGCCCGCTTGTTATCGGAAAATTAGAGCATGGTTGGGTTGTTGCTTCAGAAACCGCGGCATTGGATATTGTCGGAGCCTCGTATGTGAGAGAAGTCGAATGCGGAGAGTTTGTTGCGATTGATGAGAACGGTCTGCGTTCTACAATGTGGGCTACTCCAGAACCAAAAGGTTGTATCTTCGAATATGTATATTTGGCCAGACCAGATACGTCGATCGCTGGTCGCAATGTTCACACCAGTCGTGTCGCAATGGGAGCGCAGTTGGCGAAGGAACATCCCGTTGATGCAGATTTAGTTATCCCGGTTCCAGAATCCGGGACTCCAGCCGCAATTGGTTATGCGCGCGAATCCGGAATTCCTTATGGCGTCGGACTTGTAAAGAATTCATATGTGGGCCGAACCTTCATTCAACCGAGCCAGACAATCCGTCAATTAGGAATTAGATTAAAACTCAATCCATTGCGAGAAATAATCGAAGGCAAGCGCATCATTGTCGTGGATGATTCAATAGTTCGGGGTAATACGCAGAGAGCGCTGATCAGAATGCTGCGGGAAGCCGGAGCGCTAGAAATCCATGTCCGCATATCGTCTGCGCCAGTTAAATGGCCATGTTTCTACGGTATCGACTTTGCATCCCGAGCAGAGCTGATTGCCGCAGGCTTAGAAATCGAAGAGATCCGCAGATCCATTGGAGCAGATTCTTTGGGTTATATTTCGATGGCGGGCATGATCGCTGCTACAACGATTCCAACGGATCGTTTGTGTACCGCATGTTTTACTGGTGAATATCCGATTGAGATTCCAGCAGATATGTCAGCGGGCAAGCACCTGCTAGAGATTGTAAACAGATTCGAATGACGTCGTACGAAGCAGCTGGTGTTGATATCGAAGCGGGAGACCGAGCCGTCACTTTGATGAAGGAACATTTGGCAAAGGCCCGCCGCAGTGAAGTGATTGGTGACATTGGCGGCTTCGCCGGTTTATTTGATGTGTCAGCGCTAAAGAAATTTAATCGACCATTACTTGCAACTTCGACCGATGGCGTCGGAACCAAAACAGAGATTGCTCGCATCATGGGTAAGTACGACACTATTGGTGAAGATCTTGTTGCCATGGTGGTTGATGACCTTGTTGTGTGTGGCGCCGAACCTTTGTTCATGACAGATTACATCGCTGTCGGCAAAGTATTCCCAGAACGCATTGCAGAGATTGTTCAAGGGATCGCTATCGGATGCCAAAAAGCTGGTACCGCACTTGTCGGTGGGGAGACCGCCGAACATCCAGGGCTTCTTGGCGAGGATGAATTTGATATTGCCGGCGCAGCGACTGGCGCTGTGGATCATGAAAATTTATTAGGCGAACATTTGGTTCAAGATGGCGATATTGTCATCGCGATGCCAGCTTCTGGATTGCATGCAAATGGATATTCACTTGTCCGCCACATCATAAAATCAGCGAATATAAAGTTGGATGCCCATGTAGCAGAATTCGGGAAGAGCGCTGGAGAAATATTCTTGACCCCCACAGAGATCTATTCGCTGGATTGTTTAGCGCTCCACAAAGGGCTCAAGGAAGAGTTGCATGGATATGCCCACATAACCGGTGGTGGCATCGCTTCTAATACCGCTCGGGTTCTGCCAGAGCACCTGATGGCCACCTTTGATCGAACCACCTGGTCTTTGCCGATCGAAATGGACTATTTGGCCCGCCTAGGCGGGGTTGCCCAACCAGACATGGAGAAAACCTGGAACTGCGGGATCGGGATGGTGGCGATCGTTGCCCCCTCACAAGCAGATCGAGCCCTACGGAGCCTGGCGGCGCGGGGAATGAAGGCCTGGGCTTGTGGCGTTATAGAAGCTAGGCGAGGCGCCCAGGGCGCCGCGTTGGTGGGGACTTACCAGGCGCGATAACCTTCGCTCCTGAGGATATTAAACAGTTAAGCAGTTAGGAGGTCTCGCTATGGGGCGTGGCCGACAGAAAGCCAAAGCGACAAGAGTCGCCCGTGATCTTAAATATTCTGGTCCTGATATGGACTTGGAGCGATTGGCAAAAGAACTTCATGGTGAAGCACCTGCGACTGCATCGGTGCAGGATCAAGATGAAGATCCCTATGCAGATGACAATTACGCGCAACGCGCTTAATAACATCCCGCTCTAATCCATGCGTCCAACTCCGTACGTTGCTTCGCTTCGGGTTTATGAACCGCTCGATGCATTCGAACCAGCCGAACAACTTCGCTGGCGTGCAATTCCCATAACTTCCTCTACTGGTTTTGACGAACAATCGCGCGCGATGCGTCGCGTGATTAATGCCGAGCCACCTGCACTAGTTGCGGACGGAGCACATATCTTAGAATTTGAAAACAAAAGATATGTGTGTCCATGGTCAACCGCTGCACGGTGCTGGGCGGCGCTTTCAACCTTTAAAGATTCAATGCCCGCAAATGTTGTCTCCTTTTTTATCCCACCAAATATCGAAGAATCAATTTTAATTAATTCTGAAACCATGGAAGATAAAGTTCCGCACATCATCACAGAGACGTGGATGATCCCACCTCGCTGGTTCTCGCTCTTTGAAGCGAGCGAAAGATTGCGTGGTCGCAATGAAGATGGACCATTTACGGTTCTACGTACCTCGGTTGCTCATGCAAAACGTCGGTGCATGTTTACACATCAAAGCGTCGTCAGTGCATTCGGGAATGGTCCAATAGAGCAAGAGATTGCGGACCTACTGGAATGGCTCAATCTTTTTCACCCAGAATCCATTGTCGAATGTGACTACGGTGGACTTGCTGGGTACTTGGAGCAAATACTTATCGAAGAGGGGCAAGATGGATTAGAGGCTGATACTTCGGTTGAAGATATCCACCTCTCTTTAGGCGGACTTTCTGCCGGAGATGGCGCCCAGGCTGGTTTGGGATACGAGCGACTTATTTCGCGCTGGCGGAAGGTTGCCGCGCTCGAACAGGCTTTTTAATAACTTTTTATCCAAGATTTAACTTGTTTCCCCCGCAAGGGTCTTGTCAGGAATCTTTAAAGACAGGAATACTTCTCCCATATCGGTGCGAAATGGACATTTTGCACACTAGCTCTAACGGATGAATCCAGGGGATGAATCCAGGGGATGAAAGGAGGCAGCATGAGTGAGCAGGAAGTACTACTCACCCCGTCAGAAGTTGCTGCGCTCTTCCGAGTAGATCCCAAGACCGTCACTCGATGGGCGAAGGCGGGAAAATTGACGAGCATTAGGACGCTCGGCGGTCACCGTCGTTATAAGGAATCAGAAGTAAAGGCGCTTTTGAATTCTATCCCCGGAGCAAATCCTAAAACCAACTAGCAATGCAAATTTTTATCTGGCAATACTTTGCCCTCGCTTCTGCTGCTTTTGGCGTGGTTGGTCTTTTAACCCCTGTGATGCGCCGTTACGCGATAAGCCATCAGATTTACGACTCACCAGATGCTGCACATAAATCACATGTGGCACCAATTCCCTATCTAGGTGGACTCGCAATAATCATAGGCACGGTATTTGTTTCTTATGCTGCTCTCTTTGTAAAAGAATTTACGGCGAAGAATTTCTGGCTCGAAACTTCGGCGATGGGGCCCGCGCTTATTCTGGGTCTGATCGGCCTCTGGGACGATATGAAGAACCTACGTCCGGGGCCTCGATTTGCAGCACAGACTATTGCCGGGGTATTTACGGCAGGTATTTTGATCTCCTCACATACTGTCGGCACCCCCACGCAATATAAATTGCTTGATTCCGCAATCACCGTGCTCTGGGTTGTTGGGATTTGTAATTCAATTAACTTCTTCGACAATGTCGATGGCGGATCTGCCGGCACGATCGCAGTGTCTGCTATTGCCTTGGCTATCCTTGGATTTAATGGTCACCAATATTTCATTACTGCGTTGGCTGCCGTATTGGCTGGATCCGCATCTGGTTTCTTGCTTTGGAACAAGAGTCCCGCCCGTATTTACATGGGCGATGCTGGTGCCTTGTTTCTGGGAATCTTGATCGCAACACTGACAATTCGGCTCAAACCACATGCAGAGACTCAGTGGACATCTTTCTCAACGCCACTCTTGCTACTGGCTGTTCCCATCATGGATACCAGCGTTGCCGTAATATCTAGATTACACCGCAAGATTTCCCCGTTTCAGGGCGGCAAGGATCATCTCTCACATCGATTGATTCGCGCAGGTATAGATCGTCCAATTGCTGTGATTCTGCTTTGGGCCGTGACTAGTTTCTATGCAGTGTGCGCAGTGTTGATTCCATGGGTGTCGTTGAAACCCGAAGAATATATTGTGATTTTTGCATGGGCATCGTGGTTAATTATCTTTGGCTTATTTCTTAAAACCCCGGATGCTTGACCTATTAGATTAATTAAAAAATCTGAAAAGCAAGAAAAATAAAAGTGGCTCGGGACAGGATCGAACTGTCGACCTCACGATTTTCAGTCGCGCGCTCGTACCAACTGAGCTACCGAGCCATTCAAT
>TBL_comb47_HYPODRAFT_10007758_pt1 | contig 11172 bp, 7 predicted proteins | sample TroBogypolimnion_40_FD_10682 | JGI IMG/M metagenome (IMG submission 10682) | reverse complement strand
AAGTGGCGCGTGTACTACTACCAATGTAAACCCAAACAGCGGGCACTCCAGGCTTGGCATCAGAAGACATTTCCCAATGATACGTCGCTGCCCTATCAATAGCTTTAGCCACTAATTTAACTTCACCTGGATGCTCTCCATTAAAAGCGGCTAAGGCAGGTTTAGGCGTCATTACATGTTTTTTAGAGATTTGAAAACCACTGCTTAATAAGCTAGTTTCATCACCAGCAGCGGTGCGATCTACATAGTTTGCTAATTTTCTATAAGCTTCATCGACTAGTTTTTCTGCATCATTCCTTGCCGAAATGGCGGTATGTCCACCATCTGCAGCCGCCAAAATCGCAGCTTCGAAGGCATCAACAGCGGCTTTTGCATCGACCTCAGTCACATCAGGCGTGGGATAAAGCACATTGCCAAAAAGTTTGTCATTCACATTTCGATAGAAGATGACTTTTTCTGACACAGAATAGTAAATAAAATTTAACATTACGTTGGGATTACTCATGGTATTACCTCAAAAGTGTGGGTGGTTGATAAAACTTCATTTAAAAGTGGCGATGTTAATGAGTTGTTGCTAAAAGCTAAGCTGTTGTAATAACGATTAAGTCGGTTGTTCTGTCTATCGGTAGTACTGTTTGATGATTCTGGTGTTCTTTTGGGACTATCAGATGTAGTCATTCAACTACTCGGTCGGCTTTTTACACTATCAGCGCTACTCATTCGCATACTCAGGCTACTGTCCGAACAATACCCGGTATTGGTTTAACTATCCGGCCAGTTTTTCCAACAACTTTCTCAGTTGTAGGAAAAACACAGCGAGTTGTAGGGTAAAGTGCCCGTATAGTTAAAAAAGTAGATGCTACAGTTGTACGTTAAGGCTGACTAGAACGAAAAGCTGGCCACATTATCAATACTAGCTCCATATAGTTAAATATTAAGCTTAGTTAGGGCATAACAATCAGGCACTAATAGTAAAGTAGGGCTAAGTATTAAATAAAATCGTAGTAACTTAAATCATTAAAGGCTGTGGACATCTAGTAATTAAGATATGTTTTTTTAAAGTATTTCATATTCGAGTTTATTAAACAAGCTATTTTTGCAACTGAACTAATGACGTAGGTTTTTCTATCGTTCTCACTTAGAGTGCTTATTGTTATATACATCACTACCGTAGTGGCAGTTTCTACTTGACCCTACATATTTTGATCCATCTGCCGAGATGATGGCGTGTGTTGATACTTGTGAGGCTGTTTCAATAGCGTTGCACAATGTATCATAAATGTATCGCTACTTCTCTCTGAAACAAGAAGGTTCTTAATAAAAAAAGGAATATTACAATAAACAATGGCTTGCGTTTAAAGTAAAGCTGGCATGTAATTTGCTCTTATAAAAACAGGAAGTTAAAAAGTTGGGTGCTGTTCTGGTGAGTTATTTTCATTGTTTGCTTGCGACTTGATTTAGATCAAGCGTAAGTATATGACTTTAATGCAATAATGCCTCAGTCAAAAAACGGAGTTTAATTGTCCTGTAACCCTATTGTTAATAGTAACTTTTTTAAAAAGCGAATAAATTTAATAAGGTAATAATGTTATGACCACAGAACGTATCGTTAGAATTATCGCTGGATTTTTCATCTTACTGTCCTTAAGTCTGGGTGCACAAGAGAGTCCACTGTTTCAAAATAGTCACTGGCTTTGGTTTACGGCCTTTGTTGGCATCAACTTGTTTCAGAGCGGCTTTAGCCAATTTTGTCCCATGGAAATGATGCTAAAGAAACTAGGCGTCAAAGAAAGTCACTGCCGCTAACCGCGGTTATCAGCTAATCTATCCTCAACGAGGTATTAACATGGCAAAGATTGTAATCATAGGCGCTGGCATCGGTGGTGTACCGATGGCGTTTGAAATGAAAGAAATGGCCCGTAAAGAAGATGAAGTCGTGGTGATCGCGGATACGCCGACTTTTCATTTTGTTCCTTCTAATCCTTGGGTGGGTGTTAATTGGCGTAAACCTGAAGATATTAAAGTTGAGCTTGCTCCTGTCTTCAAAAAGAAAAAGATTACCTTCATTCAACAACAAGCTACACGTATCCATCCTGAGAACAGTCAAGTCGAAATCGCTGATGGCTCATTGGTAGATTACGACTTCTTAATTATCGCCACCGGCCCCAAGTTGGCTTTTGATGAAATACCAGGTCTTGGGCCTAATGGCTATACTCAATCAGTCTGTCATGTTGATCATGCCGGTGAGTCAGGTGAGTTTTGGGATAAATTTATAGCAGATCCTGGCCCTATTATTATAGGTGCAGTGCAGGGGGCTTCTTGTTTTGGTCCTGCTTATGAATATATGTTTATTGCTGAAACCGATCTACGTAAACGTAAGATTCGTGATCAAGTAAAAATGACTTATGTGACCTCTGAGCCTTTTATTGGGCATTTAGGTTTAGGCGGTGTCGGTGATACCAAAGGTATGTTAGAAAGTGAATTACGCAATAAACATATTGATTGGATTTGTAATGCTAAGGTCGACAAGATAGAAGATGGCATGATGTATGTCACTGAAGTTGATGAAAATGGCGTCGATAAAAAGAAACACGAACTACCATTTAGGCACAGTATGATGCTGCCTGCTTTTAAGGGTGTTGATGCTTTGATAGGTATTGAGCATTTAGTTAATCCGCGTGGCTTTGTGTTGGTTGATGAGCATCAGCGAAATCAGACTTATAAAAATATCTATTCAGTGGGTGTCTGCATTGCTATTCCACCGCTCTCGCAAACGCCAGTTCCAACAGGTACGCCAAAAACCGGCTATATGATAGAGTCGATGGTGACTGCGACTGCGCATAATATCCGTGAAGAATTGGATGGCGGAGAGCCTAGCCATAAAGGTACTTGGAATGCTTTGTGTTTAGCTGATTTTGGTGATTCTGGTGTTGCTTTCTTAGCGATGCCACAAATCCCACCTCGCAACGTACAATGGTCTTCTAAAGGTCGATGGGTGCATTTTGCTAAGATTGCTTACGAAAAATATTTTATTCGTAAAGTTCGTAAAGGTCTGGGCGAACCGTTTTATGAGCGTTTGCCGTTAAAGTTTATGGGTATCATGCGTCTTAAGCATAAGCCTAAAGCTTAAAAGTTGAGTATAGACTATAAAGCACGTAGGTCGGGTTAGCGATAGCGTAACCCGACATTTCGTAGGTCATTGCGTCGGGTTACGCTATCGCTAACCCGACCTACAAAAACAAAATACTTAATGATATTGTTGATCCGTGTTAAAAGGACTAAATCTTAAATGAGACCGTTAAGCTATAGAGTTTTACTGATAGCCTGCACCTTATTGTTGGTTTTGAGTAATAAGGCTAGTGCCGACACTAATCCGCCTCTTAATACGCTAGCTCAAACGCTTGATACCGCGCTAGCGAATAATCCAGAGCTCAGTATTATGCAAGCGCGTATAGAACAGGCCGATGCGCAGTTGGGGCAAGCATTAGCTATTTTTTACCCGCAAATTAAAACCAGTCTGTCATATCAGTACACTAATAATCCGGCTCAGGCTTTTGCGATGCTAATTGCACAGCGGCGCCTAAATATGGCTGGTACTGATTTTAATCATCCCGGTTTTGTTGAAGATTATCGGCCTCAAGTGACTGCTAGTTATTCTTTATTTCGTGGCGGGCAAGATTATTACCAAAGCCAGGCTGCACAATTAGGTATAGAAACCTCGGAGCTGGAAAAATCTGCAACACGTAATCGTTTGCTCAGCAATGTCACCGCCGCTTTTTATGGAGAGTTGGCAGCGATTGATAGCCACAAAATGAGTCTACGCACCATTGAGGCGGTACAAAGCGAGTTAGAGCAATCTCGAGCGCGTTTTAATGCCGGTGCTTTGCTTAAGTCTGATGTGCTGTCTTTAGAAGTGCAATTAGCCGAAGCTCAAGAGGCCGATATTCAAGCCGCCAATGCTACAGAAATAGCGCACAATATGCTAAAAACCTTATTGGGCTTGTCGGTTACTGATGCTTTCGCGATCAATGTTGCTTTGGAATCCCAGTTACCTAAAGCTCCTGAAGGCTACAATGAATTATTAGCTAAAGCGCTGAGTAGTCATCCCGAATTAAAGGCTGCTGAAAAAAAGGTGCTGATAGCAGAAAAACAAGTCGCTGCCGCTAAAGGCGCGCACTTGCCAAAGGCTGATGCCTTTGTTAATTATGGTTCTGATAGTAACAATCTGACTTACAACAGTAACCAAGATAATCTCACCGCTGGTGTGATGGTCGAAATGGATATTTTTACCGGCTTTGCTACCCAAGAAAAGCTTAAAAAAGCTCAGCACGAGCTGACCATGGCCAATGAAACGGCTAGACAAACGCGTTTGCGTATCGAAAATCAACTTAAAACGGCTCAACTTAGACTACAGGAAGCCTTAAGTCGTGCTAGCGTCAGTGCCTTGGCAGTGCAAGCTTCTGAAGAAGCGTTGCGCTTAGTCAAAGAACAACATCAGGCCGGTGTGGTCACCGTCACTCGTTATATTGATGCCGAAGTCGCTCGTGATAAAGCACAGACCCGACAAATCAGCAGTCGCTACGATGCCTTGCGTTTTGATGCAGAACTTAAACAAGCCATCGGTTTTTGGCAATAACAGGATTTATATATGATGGATGATCATTCAGTATCACGACTACCTAAAGGCTTGATACCGATGGCGACGATTAGCGCCTTAATACTCGTGATTTTGTTTGCCCTCGGGGTGCTCGGCGGTGACAAAAAGACCGAAGCCGGCAATACAGCCGTTAAAGGCCAAGCGTTGCCTAATCATGCTAAAACCATGAAAGTCAGTAATCAGCTGGAGGCCAATCTTTTATCTTGGCAAGGTACGGTACGTTCGCGGTTGGCAGTAAAGATTTCGCCCAAATTGAACGCTCGCATCATGGAGCTGCCTGTGCATTCAGGTGAGCACTTAAAAAAAGGGGCTGTGATTGCCAAACTGGATGATCGTGAATTAACAGCCGCCTACAATGCCGCCAATGCAAGTTTTCATGCAGCCCAAGCTCAAGCTACGCTAGCCAAAACCGAAGAAACTCGGATTATCGAGTTATATAATAAGCAGGCCGTAACTCGGCAAAATTATGATGCCGTTCTTGCACAAGCGCAGTCAGCACAAGCTTTAGCTAATCAGGCTGCCGATAATGCAAGGCAAAGTAAAGTCCTGCAAGGTGAAAATATACTCTATGCCCCTTTTGACGGTGTGGTGGGTGAACGTTTACAAGAACCTGGTGACATGAGTTTTCCGAATCAGCCTATCATCACTTTTCTTAAACCGGATGATTTACGTCTGGAGGTGGCAGTTTCTGATCGTTGTTCTGCTCAGCTTAAAGTGGGTATGAATGTTAAGGTACAGCTTGAGGTTATTGGCCAGCTATTAACCGGAGTGATTGACGAAATCAGTCCCGAAATTGATGCACAAACTCACAGTCAATACCTTAAGGTTAGCTTACCGAACGTCGCTGGTTTACAGCAAGGTCAATTTGCTAATCTGGAGCTAGCTTGTCAAGAATCACAACAGGCTTTATTCATTCCTAAATCGGCTGTTCTGCAATACGGCCAGCTCCAAGCTGTCAATATAGTTGATGGCAAGCGCTTACATGTTCGGCATATACGCACGGGCAAAGAGCAAGGCCTGCTAGTACAAGTCTTATCCGGTCTGCATGACGGTGACACGATTATGCTTGAGAGTGGCTTGAATCCATGAAGCCTGCCGAAATCAAAAAAGACAGTTTGACCGTCAGCATTGTTCGCTTATTTACCACATCACAGCTATCGTTATTATTTTTGCTGATTTCCTTGGTGGCCGGTGCGGTTGCGCTGGTTTATACGCCACGCGAAGAAGATCCGCAAATCATCGTGCCGGTGATGGATGTCTTTGTACAAGTACCAGGGGCCTCTAGCGAGGAAGTTGAAAAACAGGTCACTACTCCCTTGGAAGTCATGCTTAGGCAAATCAAAGGCGTTGAATATGTTTATTCTGTCTCTAGGCCTGGGGAAGCTGTGGTAACAGTTCGGTATTTTGTGGGTGAAAATCTGGAAAGCAGTCTAATTAAAACCCGCGATAAGCTGCTCGCTAATCAGGCTATTATTCCCCCTAGTGTGAGTAACTGGTTGGTTAAGCCCGTCGAAATCGATGATGTACCTATTTTGCTATTAAGCTTGTCGCCACAGAACCCAAGCATGGATGCTATGGACTTGCGGCGGGTTGCTGATGAGTTAATAGAGCGCTTGCGAGCTGTCGACAATGTCGGTAAGAGCTGGGTTGAGGGCGGCGCGGTACGACGTATTTCTGTGTATCCCGATCCCATCAAGCTGGACGCAAGTAAGATCAGCTTACTGGAAATCCGTCAGGCGCTAGCGCAAAGTAATGTTAATTTGCAAGTCGGTAATATGACTGCAAGCGACCGTGAAATCGTATTGGAAGCTGGGCCGCATTATCAAACTGTTGAACAGGTTGGAGCAACGACGCTAAAGAGCAGCTATGGCAAGTTGTTATATTTGCGTGATGTCGCCAAGATTATCGATGGTGCAGCTGATGCCGATGAGTATACTCGTATCGGTTTTGGCCCCGCCGTAGCGCAAATAAAAACAGTAGGCAAAGCCGAGCAAAAGTTACCTGAAGCCGGTGAACAGCGAGCAATGGCAACCATAGCGATTGGTAAACGCCGAGGCAGTAATGCTGTTGCGGTTGCAGAGCAGGTTTTAGCCTTGGCAGAGCAATTAAAAGGCACGCTGATACCTGAGGATGTGCTACTGACCATTACCCGTAATTACGGTGAAACCGCTGACCACAAGGTCAACGAACTGGTCATGCATTTATCCATTGCGGTTTTAACCATTATTGTCTTGTTAGCTTTAACCTTGGGCTTTAAGGAATCGTTGATCGTGTCGCTGGCCGTGCCAATGACTTTTGCGATCACTCTATTGTGCGATTTGATATTTGGTTACACGATTAACCGAGTTACGTTGTTTGCCTTGATCTTGTCTTTAGGTTTGTTAGTCGACGATCCTATCGTGGATGTAGAAAACATCCATCGACATTACAAAATGCGTAAAGAACCACCGTTACAAGCCTTGCTGAGTGCGGTTAATGAAATACGTCCGCCGACTATTCTTGCTACTTTTGCTGTCATCATGTCGTTCGTGCCGATGTTTTTTATAACAGGCATGATGGGGCCTTACATGGCACCGATGGCATTTAATGTGCCGATTGCCATGCTGCTATCTCTGGTTATTGCCTTCACTGTGACGCCTTGGGCTAGTTACCGATTGTTAAAAGGAGATTATGGCAAGGATCATGGTGACGACTTTGAGCTCAAAGATACTCGTGGCTTTAAGCTTTATCACGCAATACTAGACCCACTGTTATCTAGCAAATCTAGGGCTCGCTGGTTTTTACTGGCGGTTTTTATTGCTTTCGTTGCCTCTGCGCTGATGGCAGTGACGCGTATTGTACCGTTGAAGTTATTGCCGTTCGACAACAAAAATGAACTACAACTGATCATCGATATGCCCAAAGGCAGTTCGCTGGAAGCGACCGATCAAGTCGCTACGGCATTGGGTGATTATCTGGCGACTGTTAATGAGGTCAGTAGTTACCAAAACTATGTAGGCATTGCTTCGCCCATGGATTTTAACGGCATGGTACGACATTACTACCTCAGGCAAGGTGCTCATTTAGGTGATATTCGCATCGTACTAGTTGATAAAACGCAGAGGAAACAAGGCTCGCACGAGATCGCTTTACGCATGAGGCCAGAAATTGATCGGATTAAGAAACAATATGCCGCTAATATAAAGATAGTTGAAATGCCCCCAGGTCCACCCGTATTATCGACGCTAGTCGCTGAGGTTTATGGGCCACCGGAAGCCGAATATAACGACATTATTAAAGTGGCGAACAGAGTTAGGGCTGATATGGAACAGACTGAAGGTGTGGTTGATATCGATGATTTTGTTGAAGCTGAACATGAGCAACTGCATTTTTTAATTGATCATGACAAAGCCGCCTTATTAGGTATTAACAGCACACAAGTAGCGAATACTTTGCAATTGGCGGTTGCTGGCAGTAGTGCGGGTTTGTTGCATACTGAGCACGAGCGACTACCACTGAGTATTCAACTGCAATTACCCAGAGCCGCACGCTCATCTGAGCAAGATTTACTGGGACTTACGGTAAAAACAGGGCAGGGTGATTTAGTGCGGCTGAGTGAAATTGGCCACTTTAATCATGAGCAAGGCTCGCAAGCCATTTACCATAAGAACTTACAACAGGTGATGTATGTCACGGCCGAAATGGCAGGGCGTAGTCCAGTTGAAGCGGTTCTGGATTTGTTCAGCCGTTTTAAACAGCAACCGCTACCCAATGGTTACAGAACTGACATGGCAGGTGAGGGCGAATGGAAAATCACAGTCGATGTGTTTCGTGATTTAGGTTTGGCGTTTGCAGCGGCGATGGTGATGATTTACATTTTATTAGTCGGACAGACAGGATCACTAGGCGTGCCGTTGATTATGATGATCGCTATTCCCTTGACCGTCATCGGCATTATGCCGGGCTTTTGGTTGATTAATTTATTTACTACGCCTGTTGCCGGTTACGCTACACCGATTTATTTCACTGCTACGGCAATGATAGGCATGATAGCGCTGGCCGGTATCGTAGTGCGTAACTCGATTATCCTCATTGATTTTATCGGCAATATTTATCGTAATAATCCTGCCATTAGCTTAGCCGATGCCATTATCGAAGCTGGTGCGACTCGATTGAATCCCATCTTTTTAACAGCGGCATCAGCGGTGTTAGGTTCGATGATGATCGTTCTTGATCCTATTTTCTCAGGATTAGCTTGGAGTTTTATCTTTGGCATTATTGCCTCGACCTTATTCTCACTAGTGGTGATACCCGTAGTCTATTTTCTGATTAACCAGAAGATGCCTAAAGAGAAAGTGGTAGAAAAGTAGCTTGTGGAATGAGATAAAACTAGATCTTTTAAAACCAGAAAACTGTATCGACGGGTTGGCAAGTGTCTAGTTGCCTGCCTATCCGTGGCTAATGTGATAACCAAGTTGTCATAGTTATTGTTAGGTGCTACAGCTTTGGTGGGTATCTGATCCATGAAAGCTAGAGTCCGTTTTAGGCTATTCGCTGTCTGGTAATGACCCACTACGGTCATTGACCTCATATTTTTTATAAGACGAATGACAGCTATACATGAAATAGCTGTCATTCGTCTTATAAAAAATATTCCAACTCAACCACATATCTATCCATTAGTTTTTTGCCTAAATAATTACTGGTTAGCGTTTCTTTATTCTGCGGCTTAATTTTTTAACTTCTAAGAAGCCAGTTTAACGAAACTTAGATTTAAAGGGTGTTGCTGTGTTGTTTTAATAAATCCAAGCAATGCAATTTGATCGTTTCGCAGATAGTATCTAAAGGCAAATGGCTTAAGCTTTTACTAGTAAAAGGCTTTTGCAACTCAAGGCCAATACGGTCCAACGATAACAATGGGTAAGCGACTAGAAAAAATATAGCGACTGTATAAACCCCCGCTTTTTCTAACAAAGAAAAGGGTAGCAGTAATAAAAACATAAAGACAAATCGGCGGATTTTTACAGCATAAACGAACGGCATCGGCGTTTTTAAAATGCGCTCGCAGCCGCCTAAATGATCAATCAATAAGCCCCGCTGTCCTTCTAGAATACTAAATTCAAAGCCGTCTAATTCAAATCCGTTGGTATTGGGGTAACCCGTGCGTGCTTTTTGCAATAATGCGGCTATCTTACTGACAACAAATAATGGCATGTGGATGGCTGATTTTAGCTCTACAAGCTCTTGCTCCGTTAGTAGACCAACTAAGGGGGTAAAATTACTACCATTTCGTAATGATTCTTTGGTGGCAAATGCAAAAGCAATGGCCCATTTCACTAAGGCCTCTCTCCAAGCACTATCATGCGGTCCGTAGTTCAATCCGCCAATAATCAGGTTGCGGATTTGGTTGGTAATGCCGCCCCATAATTTGCGAGCCTCCCACCAACGTTCGTAACCGGCATTGGTTCTAAACACCAATACCATGCCCAGGACTACGCCCGTGTATTCAAAGGGTGTGACATCAAGAGAGGGTAAAGGCCACCAGTAATGATCCAATACAACCAGTAATGCAGGATAACAACATAACAATAACAGCATTGGCATAATGCGGGGTGTGACAGAACCTCGCCACATCAGGGAGCTGAGTAAAAAATTGGGATGCTCGTCTTTATTGGTCAATAAATGAGTAGAGTCTTTCATAATTCATTCCTAATTAAACATTAAAACTGCCTAACCCCAAGTGTGTCGAGGCCATTTAAGTAATCTGCTTGGATTTTAAATAAACACAACTATTTAGTATACCGTTCTAAAGCAGTTGGTCCATCCATAGCACTAAATAGCGTAAAGCCTGATTAAAACGATATAATTCCGGCGTGTCATGATAATAGATTACCTCGCTAAATTCGCCATCCAGGCCGATAAAAATAGCATTAATTTATTTTTCAGTTTCTGAGCATTTTGTTTGAAGCCATGTTTTTCTCTGCACAGGCTATTAAAAATAGCCTTCCCGTTTCTTTTTTTCCATGGAGCCAGCTTGGTCTTGATCGAGGAGGCGTCCTTGTCTTTCACTTTGTCGAGTGACCAGCATTTCAGCGATAATATCTTGAACACAAGTCGCATTGCTTTCAATAGCACCGGTTTGGGGATAACAACCGAGTGTGCTAAAGCGAATCTGACGCGCTTTTAAACTGTTGAGTTCGTTTTTGTTTAAATACGGCAGCATCCGCTCGTCATCCATCGCTAGTATTTGCCCGCTACTTTCGTCAATCCAGCTAAGCCGTTGTGCTGAAAAATAAAGCGACACCAGATCAATATGTTCCAGCATAATGTATTGCCAAACGTCCAATTCAGTCCAATTGGAGAGCGGAAAAACTCTGACCGATTCACCACTATCAATTTCGGTATTATAAAGGTAACTACTCGCCCCTTATTGATTCAAGTTCGCCAGCCAGCGCCATTTGAATTGCAATAAGCGGGTTATAGCCTTTGTTGGTCATCGTTTGTAGATAGCTCGATATTCGGCAATAAGCCAATGC
>TBL_comb47_HYPODRAFT_10007757_pt1 | contig 11172 bp, 8 predicted proteins | sample TroBogypolimnion_40_FD_10682 | JGI IMG/M metagenome (IMG submission 10682) | reverse complement strand
ATGCAGATTTATTTATTGTTTCATTTAATTCAATGATGCAAACATTTGCACAAAATGATTTACATAAAACCTTATACCTGCATACTTTTTCTGTTTTATATTTTTCTGAAGCGCGACAGCCTAGTATAACTCAAGCATTAAAAGCTGTTCTTAGTGGAGAAACTATAAGTTATGAAATTAACTATATACAAGCTGATGGTTCTGATAAATGGTATAAGATGAATATGTTTCCGGTATTCAATAAAAAATCAATTGCTTCAGGTATTGTAATGGCAATTGAGGATATTAACGAGTCGAAACTGAAGGAAATTCATTTAAGTAAAGTAGTGAAAGAAATTACTGACTATAAATTGGCATTAGATGAATCTTCGATTGTTATGATCACGGATGAAAAAGGATTAATCACCTATGCGAATGAAAATTGTATAAAAGCTACAGAGTATTCTTTGGACGAATTGTTAGGTAAAAGTTTAAAAATATTTGATTCTAGTTATCATAAAAAAGAATTCTTTACAGACTTGTGGAATACTATTCAAAGTGGTAACATTTGGAAAGGTGAAATTAGAAACAAAAACAAAGGGGGGCATTATTTCTGGGTCGATTGTACAATTGTTCCATTTGTTGATATCAATAAAAAATTGTATCAATATATTGCAATACAAAGAGATATTACTCTAACTAAAAATGCTGAATTTGAATTAAACAAATCCTTTGGTTTGGTGAATGAACAAAACAAACGGTTACTCAATTTCTCCTATATCGTTTCTCATAATCTTCGTTCTCATACCAGTAATATTATTTCAATTTTGAATTTCCTTGAAAAAGAAGATACGGTTGCTGAAAAAGGTGAATTGTTGCAACATTTAAAACGAGTGTCACTTTCATTAAATGATACTTTATATAATTTAAATGAGGTTGTTTCAATTCGGAACAATATGAATATGCTAATAGAACCTCTGAATTTAAGGGAATATATACTGCAAGCTTTAGGAGTTTTGAGTGAACAGATTATACTCAAAAATGTAATTGTCATAAATGATGTTCCAGAAAATACTTTAGTTAATTATAATCCAGCTTATTTGGAAAGTATTGTCTTGAATTTCCTTTCTAATGCTATTAAATATAGTTCTCCAGAAAGACAGCCTAAAATTGAACTATCTGTATTTCAAGAAATGGAACAAATGGTTTTTAAAGTAAGCGATAATGGTATTGGAATTGATATGAAAAAGAACGGTGATAAATTATTCGGGATGTATAAAACTTTTAATAATAATGCGGATGCACGAGGGATTGGTTTATTTATTACCAAAAACCAGATTGATGCAATGGGTGGAAAGGTTGAAGTTGAAAGTGAACTTGGAAATGGAACAAGTTTTAAAATATTTTTCGCAAAATAGTATAATAAAAAATACCGTCCTGAAAACTCAGAGCGGTATTTTTATTACAAGTAGGTATTTAAAAATCAAATTTTATTCCCTGAGCTAACGGAAGTTTATCGCTCCAATTAATGGTATTTGTTTGTCTACGCATATAAGCTTTCCAGGCATCACTTCCACTTTCCCTTCCTCCACCAGTTTCTTTTTCGCCTCCAAATGCACCCCCAATTTCTGCCCCGCTAGTGCCAATATTTACATTTGCAATTCCGCAATCGCTACCGGTTTGTGAAAGAAATTTTTCTGCTTCACGCATGTTTAAAGTCATAATTGCGGAAGATAAGCCCTGTGGTACTCCATTCTGAATGGCGATTGCTTCATCTAGAGTACTATATTTCATCAAATACAAAATAGGGGCAAATGTTTCATGTTGTACTATAGCATAATCATTTTTTGCTTCTGCAATACATGGCTTCACATAACATCCGCTTTCAAATCCTGTACCAGAGAGAACTGCACCTTCCACTATGAAATTACAACCCTGCTTTTTGCCTTCTTCTATAGCCAGAACATACATATTCACAGCATCCTTATCAATTAAAGGTCCCATATGGTTTTTAGCATCTAATGGGTCGCCAATTTTAATTTGATGATAAGCTTTTACCAGTTTTTCTTTGAACTGATCATAAACTTTTTCATGAATGATTAATCTTCTTGTACTAGTACATCTTTGTCCTGCTGTGCCAACAGCTCCAAATACTGCTCCAATCAATGACATATCCAGATCTGCATGTTCAGAAATGATAATTGCATTATTTCCACCAAGTTCTAAAATACTCTTTCCTAATCTAGCACCAACAGCCGCACTTACCGCCTTACCCATTCTCGTACTTCCAGTTGCTGAGATTAAAGATATTCTTACATCTTTAATCATCCATTCGCCTAATTCTCTACCACCCTGAACCAGACAATTAACTCCTTCAGGTACATTATTATTAGCAAATACTTCTTTAACAATTTCAAAAATAGCTATTCCACAAAGTGGCGTTTTTTCGCTTGGTTTCCATACGGTAGTATTTCCACAAACCCAAGCCAGAGCAGCATTCCAACTCCAAACGGCAACAGGGAAATTAAAAGCAGAAATGATTCCAACGATACCCAAAGGATGCCATTGTTCATACATTCTGTGGGAAGGTCTTTCACTATGCATGGTTAAACCATATAATTGTCTGGACAGTCCAACAGCAAAATCACAGATATCAATCATTTCCTGAACTTCTCCTAAACCTTCCTGCAAACTTTTTCCCATTTCATAACTTACCAATTTGCCTAAATATGCCTTATTTTTTCTTAAAGCCTCTCCAACTTGTCTAACAATTTCACCTCTTTTCGGAGCAGGCCAATTGCGCCATTCTTTAAATGCTTTTTCTGATGTTATAATAAGGGTTTCGTATGCGTCTTTATCGGTAGTGGAAACAGCAGCTATTAATTGGCCATTAACTGGAGAAAAAGATTCAATGACTGCTCCTTTGCTTTCAATCCATTTTGTGCCTGTAGAAACTCCTCCATTTTGAGGGAATATTCCAAGTTCTTTTAAAAAGTCCATACAAATAATTTTTCCAAAGGTAGGGGATTGGCAGACTTCTAAAAATGATAACTAAGTCGAAACAACAACTTATTTATTCTGAGACAGCTCCAAAAGTTGATCATAAACAAAACTATAGCTACTTCCAATAGGGATTTCTTTTCCTGCAACCAATAATTTCGTTTTACTGAATTTTTCAATCTTATTAATAGGTACTATAAATGAGCGATGAACCCTTGCAAAATCTCGTATTGGTAGTCTTTCTTGAATGCTTTTTAAAGTCATTAATGTTAAAACCGGGTTAGGCTTGATATATAACTTAATATAATCGTCTAATGCTTCTATAAGCTCGATGTCTTTTAAATTAATCTTCATGATTTCGTAATTCACTTTTACGAAAATTGAATTTAGCTGTAGCTCCTGGGAACTTAAAAATTCTAAATATTCTTTTGATTTATAGACAGCTTTTAAAAAACGATCATATTCGAAAGGTTTTAATAAATAATCAACAGCATCTACATTGAATCCTTCAACTGCAAAATCTTTATACGCTGTGGTGAAAATCACTAACGGTTTTACAGACAGACTTTTATAAAATTGAAGACCATTCACATCAGGCATTTGAATATCTAAAAATAGAAGATCAACTTTGTTTTGTGAAAGCCAAACTCTTGCTTCATCAGTATTAGTAAAAACCTTATCTAATTGAAGGAAAGAAATTTTTCCGCAATATTTATTAATTAGTTGAAGTGCTAATGGTTCGTCATCGATTGCTATACAGTGAATCATAATAGTTGAATCTCTAAATGAACATAATAATGGTTATCCTTAAGTGTATGAGTAAGTAAATGTTTATTGGGGTACATTAACTCCAATCTTCTCTTAACATTGTTAATGCCAATGCCCGTATTTTCAAGCATATTGTTTTCTGAAGGGATAACAAAATTGCTTACATCAAAAACAATTCGATTTTCTAAGGCTTCTAGTGTTATATCAATGGTGGAAGCAAGTTTAGTACTAATGCCATATTTAAAGGCATTTTCTACAAAAGGTATAAAAATCAACGGTGCTACTAGTTTATTTTCAATATTTCCGATAGCATGAAAATTAATGTTGGTTTTATCTGTTAATCTTACTTGCTGTAATTCTATAAAATTATTAATAAAGTCAACTTCATTTTGAAGAACCACCAAATCTTGAGTTGTTTCTGTAAGAATATATCTCATTATTGATGAGAGCTTCATTACTGCCGGAGCAGTTTTTTCGCTTCTAATTATTGCCAATGAATATATATTATTCAAAGTATTAAAGAAGAAATGTGGATTAATTTGTGATTTTAAAAAGGAGAGTTCAGTATTTACTCTTTGGCTCTCTGTTTCTTTTCTTGTTTCTTCAGTTTGTAACCATCGCTGAATGACAGCAATACAAGTTCCTACTGTAAAAACAAGAAAGAAAATAGCAATATTATAAGTATCAACAAGACCTCTTCTCCTTATTCTTGGTCTACTTGGGCCATTTTCATTATTATGATTAATAATTGGATGCATTTCAGGACTAGCAATTAGACCTGCTATATATTTTGGGAGAAATAGAAAAATCAATAAAGAAGAAATAATGGAAAAAATATAGATACCCCATTTTTCGTTCATCAGAAATTTTGGAATTAAAAATTGGGTATTGAAATAATAAAAAATCACTAAACAAACGTTGTTACATATAATAGTAGCAATAAGGTGATCGCTCATTGTAAATTGTGAGTCGAGAAGTCGAGGGAAAAAAACTAAATAGGGTAGCGCAAAAAAACAAGCCCAAGCTGCAAAATGAGCTATTATGGATACTATTTTTTTATTTTGATTTAGCAAAAGGGTAATGTTGTTTTACAAATGAGTTTCTTACTCAAAGATATTCAAGGTTTAATGTCTTTAGAGGGAATATGGGTGAAATATTAGCTGTTATCGGTGAATCTAGTTTTATTAAGCATTATACTTTTGAGCTTAACTCACTATATAAGTGCTGTATCAAACCATCTGCTAATCCTATTTTCGGTACATAAATTTCTTCTGAATCAGACCACCGCATGATGTTAATATAAATCTGAAGGGCAGGAACAATTACATCTGCTCTGTCTGGACGTAGCTTATATACATTTATACGGTCCTCTAATGAAAAGCTAGAAATCTCTTTATAATAATCCTTTAATAATTCAATACTTAGTGGTTTGCCATCTTTCTTTTTACTCAAAGAAAAGACCTTATTTATATTTCCACCTGTTCCAATTGCAACAATCTTTTTAAATCCCTTGGTTTTGATTTTTATAAAATCTTTTAATTCATTCCATTTTGTATCATTGACCATGTCTTTTAATATTCTGATTGTGCCAATATTAAAGGATTGTTTGAAAATTAATTTTCCTTCTGCAAAAAAAGTGAGTTCAGTACTACCACCCCCTACGTCAATATACAAGTAACTATGATCTGTGTCCATAGTTTCAGCAATGTGATTCTCATATATCAATGAAGCTTCAAAATCACCTGTAATGACTTCAATATTCAGACCGGTTTCCATCTTTACTTTTCGAATGATATCATTACTATTACTTGCATCGCGCATAGCAGATGTTGCACAAGCAATAGTATTAGTAACGCCATATGCATTAATTAAATGCGTATATGCTTTCATGGTTTGGAGAATCATGCCTCTTTTCTCCTTAGATATTTCTTTTTTATCAAATACATCAAAACCTAACCTTAGGGGTACTCGTACCAAATTTAGTTTGTTAAAAATAGGGTTGCCATATTTGTCGGTTATGACATCAACTATCAATAGCCTGGCTGCGTTACTTCCGATATCAATGGCGGCTAACCTCACTTGTTGTTGTATTTTTCTTAATCAGATAATTATAAGTCTCAATTTGAGATCTTATTTTCTTTTTGCCATCGGAAGGTACATAGTTGTTCGTTAATTCGTTGTTTAGTATTCTTGCTTTTACATTATCTCTTAATTGTATGTGGATAATATCTTTTAATTCCTGTTGCAAAAGGGGATCAGTAATTGGAATTGCTGCTTCTACCCGATGATCTAAGTTTCTCACCATCCAATCTGCACTTGAGATAAATACTTTTTCTTTACCTCCATTATGAAAAATGATTACTCTGGCATGTTCCAAATATTCATCAACAATACTTATCGCTGTTGCCTGTTTTTTAAATTTTTTGTTTTCTAACTTTGCACAAAAAATGCCCCTGACAACCATTTTTATTTCTACACCTGCAATAGCGGCTTCATAAAGTTTATTAATTAAAAGATCGTCACTGAGTGAGTTTACTTTTAGAATAATTTGGGATGCTTTACCAGATTTAGCTGCCTTTATTTCACGATTAATCATCGCAATAATTTCTTTACGCATATTATTAGGGCAAACCATCAAAGTTTTGCATGCTTGTAAAGGGAGCGTTCCAATTTTCCAATTTTCAAGATAGCGGAAAATGCGATTAATATCAGCCATTACATTTCTGTTACTTGTCATTAAACAATGGTCGCTATAAACTTTCGAAGTACTTTCATTCAGATTTCCAGTACTTACAAAACCATATTGAATAGTTGTATTTCCTTTTCTCTTTTTTATAATACAAAGCTTTGTATGTATTTTTATCTTAGGCACCCCTAACAATACTTTAATTCCTTCTTCTTCTAATACTTTTTTCCACTCTAAATTTGCCTCTTCGTCAAATCTTGCTTTAAGTTCTAGCATTACTACTACTTCCTTTCCGTTTCTAGCTGCGTTAATTAAAGCATTTATAATTTTGGAATTTGATGCTAAACGATAAGCAGTAATTTTTATTGAATTCACATCTGGGTCCATCGCTGCTTCTCTCAGCAAATCAATTAATGCATTAAAAGAATGATAGGGAAAATTTAGTAAGACATCCTTTTTTAAAATCACATCAGTAACCCGCATGGTGCTTCTTAATTCAGGATGTGTAAAAGAGGGCCTTCTAGAAGATTTCTCAATAATCACATTTGGGAAATCCATAAAATGTCTGAAATTGTGGATACGCCCTCCAGGTATAATATTACTTTTTCTGTTTAAATTTAATCTTCTAATTAAATATGCCAATAAGCCGGCATCCATTTCTTTGTCATATACAAAACGAACTGGTTTTCCCTTTCTTCTGTTTTTTAATCCTTTTTCTATTTTTTCTACAAATGTGGTACTTACGTCACTATCTAAATCAATCTCTGCATCTTTGGTAACTTTAAAAATATGTGATTCAAAATGATCGAATCCAAAATAAGAAAAAATTTGAGGAAGGTTAAAACGAATGATATCTTCTAATAAAATGATTTGTGTTTCACCTGCCTTGGAAGGCAGTATCACAAATCGCCCATTAGCTTTTGCAGGAATTTCAATTAGCGCATATTTTTGTCGATATGCTGAACTCACTTTCGACATTACAATACCTAAATAAATACTTTTGTCTCTGAGATAGGGTAGTGATGGTAAACTCTCTATCATTAAAGGAATAATATTGGAACGAACTTCTTCTTCGAAATATTTAAGTACAAAATTTTGTTGATCCTTATTAAGATGTTTTTCATCAACTAAAGAAATTTTCTCTTTTTTTAGTTCTTTTATGATCCCTTCCCAAATTCTATTAAATTCATTTTGCTGTTGTAAAACAATGGTTTGAATATCATCTAGAATTGTCTGGGGTGCAATTTCCAAATGCATATTGAGCTTTTTTCGAGACTCAGATAACTCAATCATTCTTTTTAATGTGGCTACCCTAACTCTAAAAAATTCATCACTATTATTTGAAAATATACCTAGAAATCTAATTCTTGCACTTAATGGAACGGTTGGGTCATTGGCTTCCTGTAATACTCTAGCATTAAAACTTAACCAACTAATATCTCTTTGTATAAACTGTCTTTTAGCCATATTTGAAAAGTCTAATAACCAAAAATATAGAAGAGATTAACTTTTTTGTGTTAAGTTTTTAATTGTAGCAATTATGAATAGGAAGATTTTATTTGTTGAATAATACCTGTTGTGGAGAATCCGTCAACTAATGGGTTGACAATTACTTTTCCTCCATTTGAAATTACTTCCGTAGCGCCTACAATTTGATCAAGCGTATAATCCCCACCTTTAACTAATACATCGGGAAGAATTAACTTAATGAGTTCTAGAGGAGTGTCTTCATCAAAAATCACTACGGCATCAGCTATAGCAAGACTGGCTAATAATAATGCCCTACTTTGTTCATGATTAATGGGGCGGTCATTCCCTTTTAATCTTTTTACACTTGCGTCACTATTAACTCCAATAATTAAATAATCGGCTTCTTTGGCCGCCCGAGAAAGAGAAAATATATGTCCCTCATGTAAAATATCGAAACAACCATTTGTGAAAGCGATAGTTTTTCCTGTTGCCCTCCAAGAAGCGATTTTAAAACTAAGAGACCTTAATGTCTCGATTTTTTGAGGGATACTATCAATTGCTCGCATGCGATATTTTTTTATTATAAATAGGCAATAAAATAACACAAATGGTTCCAACGATTAACACAATCATAAATTGAGCAAACCATTGTAAAGTTCCATTTGCAAAACCCAACTCAAAAGGAATGTCACTCTTCTCTAATACTTTTGCCATGAAGAATGCATAGGCTCCGATACCACCTGGTGTAATAATCATCCCAATACTCGCAAACGCTAAAGCAGTAATTGCATCTTGTAATCCTAAATGGGCTGTTCCTTGAGTGGCATTTAAACCTACCCAAGTTCCAATGATATAAAGCGACCAAATAGTAAAGCTGTAAAAAAAGAACAAACCTTTATTTTGAAGTTTATTTACACTGCTTAGTCCTTCCCAAATCCCACGAAGGATTTTTTTGAATAAGATTACGATTTTAAGGTGAGCAAACTGTCTGAACCAAATTTTTAACGCAACAAGAAGAATTATAATGACTCCAAAAAATACCAATAACTTATTTGCAGAATAATGACCTGATTTGTTCTGCAAAAGTTCCTTCAGGAGTTGTTTGCCATATTCCCCAACCACTTCAAATTGCAATATAAACGCTAACAAGAAAACTAAAACCAAAGACATTACATCAAAAGCCCTTTCAGCCACTATGGTTCCAACTAATTTTTCAGCTGGTACTTTTTCGTACTTAGCTAAAATGGTGCATTTAAGTACTTCTCCTAAACGGGGTACTGCAAGATTAGCCAAATAACCAATCATTACTGCAAAAAAAGTATTGAAAATAGAAGGATTATAACCCATGGGACTCATCAAAATTCGCCACCTTAATGCCCTACAAATATGACTAAGCGTCAAAATTAGAAATACTGGAGCAATTAATCCATAGCGAGCAGTTCGTAGAGAATTTTTAAACTCCCCCCATTTGTCACTAGGTATCTGATGTAAACTCCACCAAACCAGAAATACGCCAATTCCTAAGAAAAATAGATATTTTAAGAAAGCAATTAGCCTTTTTTTCATGTAGCATTCATTCTGTTGCAAGTTACGCAAGCAATTTTAATATTCAGTTTTTTCCCAACTTTAGGACTGTTATTTACAGTTATTTAAGATGAAATGTATCAAATTGTATTGCAAAAATTTAGGAGACTAATGCTCGAATTCAAATCAGCTTGGGTTTCTATCAATTTTTAGTATCTTCGTGCATTATTTTCAAGTTTGCTAAAATGGCGTGATAATGTCAACAAAGAAAAGAATTTTATTCATAGCCACGGAGATGTCTCCTTATCTGGAACTAACTGAGTTCGCAGAAGTGATTAACAAATTGGCTATTAAAAGTAATGATACCGGACTAGAAGTAAGGTGTATCATGCCGAGATTTGGGGTAATTAATGAAAGAAGACATCGTTTACATGAGGTTGTTCGTCTTTCAGGAATCAACGTTTCTGTTGATAATGACGATTACCCGTTACAAATTAAAGTAGCCTCTTTGCCAAATGCTCGCTTACAAGTTTATTTTCTCGAAAATGAAGATTTCTTTAAACGCAAACAGATTTTTCACGATGATAATGAAACTTGGTTTGACGATAATGCTTTAAGAACGATCTTTTTTTGCAAAGGAGCGTTAGAAACAGTTAAGAAATTCGGATGGCCTCCAGATATTATTCATTGTAGTGGATGGATGACAGGTTTAATTCCAGCTTATATTAAGACTGCCTATAAAAAAGAGCCGGTTTTTGGTAATAGCAAAGTGATTTTTACTGTTGGTCAAAATACTTTTACAGAAGATTTTGGTCCAGATTTTATCAAAAAGGCCCTTATAAACGTAAATATCAAAGAAAAGGACTTAGAGAGCTTTAAAGAAAATAATAATACGTCTATGTTCAGAGGTGGAGCCACATATGCTGATGCTATTACTTTTGGATCTGATACAATAGAAAAGAAATTAATGGATGAATTTTCTAAAGTAAAAGGCAAAAAAACAGTACCATTTAAAGGATGGGATTCAGATTTAACTGAGTATATGGAATTATATAATGATGTTTCTGGGAAGTAATTTTTCTAATCGATTCCTCATTTAGATCTGATAATTACCTATTGCTATTAATACATGAACTATCAATGCCTATTATTTTATTTGAATGCTAATTCTCAATAGCCATACTTTTAAAAATTATTTGTATCATTAAATTATAAAAAACACCTATGCCTTATTTGTTTACTTCTGAGAGTGTATCTGAGGGCCATCCTGATAAAGTGGCCGATCAGATATCTGATGCATTGATTGATCATTTTTTGGCTTTTGATAAAGAATCAAAAGTGGCTTGTGAAACTTTAGTTACTACTGGTCAGGTGATTTTGGCTGGAGAAGTAAAGTCTAAAGCTTATTTGGATGTGCAGGAAATTGCTCGTGGTGTGATTCGTAAGATTGGTTATACCAAGAGTGAATACATGTTCGAAGCCAATAGCTGTGGTATCCTTTCTGCTATTCACGAGCAGAGTGCTGATATCAATCAGGGTGTAGACAAGAAGAAAAAAGAAGATCAAGGTGCAGGAGATCAGGGTATGATGTTTGGTTATGCGACCAACGAAACCGAAGATTATATGCCATTGGCATTGGATCTGGCTCATAAGATCTTGATTGAACTTGCAGCACTACGCCGCGAGAACAAAGCGATCCAGTACTTACGCCCGGATGCAAAAAGCCAGGTTACTTTAGAATACGA
>TBL_comb47_HYPODRAFT_10007755_pt1 | contig 11174 bp, 15 predicted proteins | sample TroBogypolimnion_40_FD_10682 | JGI IMG/M metagenome (IMG submission 10682) | reverse complement strand
ATTTAAAACTATTTCTAGTTAAATGTATATATAATTAAAAAATAATGACTTTTTACCAATTTAAATGTCAAATTCATCAAACTACACTAAAGATGTAGTTGTTTTCTTTGACGGACTCTATAAATATTTAACAAGATTAGAATTCAAAAAAAATAATTATATAGCATATAAAGCCTCTCATAGAAAAAAATTATTGGATGAGATATTTAAAAATCACAAAAACAACGGATATACAAGAAATTTTAAAAATTTATCATAAACAAAAATTGTAAAAAAATCTACATAAAGAAAAATACTTTTTAATGATTGAAATAAATGATAAAAAAATATATTTTCCTCTAAAATATGAGCCAAGAGACACACAGATACAGGCTTTAAACTTTATAAAAAGTCAAATCTTAAATAGAAAGCGGTTTTTTGAATTAAACATTAGCATGGGCATTGGTAAATCATATTTAGTTATAATGTTTGCCAATTGGTATAGAAACTATATAAATACTAACACCGATGTTAAAATAGACATTCTCACCAATTCAAAAGTTCTTCAAAACCAATATCTTAAAGACTTTGATTTTATAAAAAATTATAAAGGAAAATCAAATTATTATTGTCAACCATTTGATTGTCAATGTGATGTAGGAAAAGAATTATGTAGAATACTTAAACGACCATGTGATACTTGTCCATATGATCTTGCTAAAAATGAATGGTTACAATCTCAAATTGGATTAACAAATTTTCACCTTTTTAACACATTAGCACTCTTTCAACAAGATACACTTAAAAGACGAAATGGAAATGTATTAATTATTGATGAATGTCAAGGCTTCGAATCTATTTTTTCAGACTACCTTAGCTCAAAAATTAGTCCTAACATACTTAAAAAATGTGGAATAGGATTAAAAGAAATTGAAACGCTTGATGATAGATATATTTCTAAAATTAAAGATTTAAATAAATATATTGAATTTCTTGAAAGAAAATTAATACCTATACTTGAAGAAAAAACAAGACAATTCGAATCTAGTATTAGTTCATCAAATTCAAAAAAGAAAATAGAATTATCTGGTTATATTCAATATATAGAAAGCAGATTATTATCATTTAAACATCTATTCGAATCATATAAAAATAACCCAGATAATATTGTACTGGAATCTTTTATTAATAAATCGGAAAAATTTTTTTCAGGTACAGAGTTAATTACTCAACATATATTTGTGAATGAGTACCTTAACGATTACATATTCAGTCATTACGATCATGTAATTTTTATGTCAGCAACGATTCTTGATTCTAAAATGTTTAGTTTTATTAATGGTTTAGATGAAAGTTTAACATGTTATTATGATATACCTACACCATTTTTACTAAAAAATAGACCCATATACTATCTTAAAGTTGGTAAGATGAATTGGGCATCTAAAGAAGAAACATTTAAAAAACAAATACCTTGGATAAAAAAAATTCTAGCAAAATATAAAAATAGCAAAGGTATTATACATACGACCAACTATGAAATAGCAGAATGGGTTAAAGAAAATATTATGGACGAAAGATTACTATTTCATGAAACAGATGATAAAAATGATATTCTCGAAAAACATTTAACAAGCACAGAACCAACGGTATTAGTGAGTCCATCTATGATAGAAGGTATATCGCTGGATGATGAACTAGCAAGATTTCAAATTATATTAAAAATTAATTATCCGAATTTAACATCAGTTAAAATAAAAGCTAGGCAGAAAATTAAACCAGAATGGTATAATTGGAGAGCATGTGTCAGTACGGTTCAAGCTTCTGGACGCGGAGTTAGATCAGATGATGATTATTGCGATACATTTATTTTAGATTCCAACTTTTCCGATTTATTGAAATATAATTCTCATATTCTACCAAAATACTTTACTGATGCAATAAAAGTATTAAAGATAAACAATTAAAATTATGATAATGTATAAATTTGGTGAGGTTGAATGTAAACTTTCCTTCCGAGATTTCTTAGCAATATCAACTACAATATTACCAAAAAAACTAAAACGAGAATTTAAGAATTTTTATGAACTCTATGAATTTATAGAAATATACAATCATCAAATAACTCATATTTTATTTGATGGTTATGAATATACTTTAGAAAAAGGAATTTTACATAATTTGTATGGTCCTGCCTACATAAGATATGATGAAGATGGAATTATGCCGGGACCAAGAAAATTTTTCTATATTGATGGTAAACTAGTTTGTGAAGAAATGGGTCAAAAATGTTCAAATTTAGAAAATTTTCAAACAAAAGATATTCATTTTTTTCAAGAACTAACAGGTAAACAGAGTGGATATGATGAAAAAACTAGATTGAGATACAGAAGAAAAGAAGGTATTGATTACAAAATCTATCCTATTAATTTAAAACACCGAATTAAAATTGATCAACGAAAGAAAAAATTACAAAGACTAAATGATTATTGAAAAATTTTACAATTTTGGGGTCTTAACCGATGATTGGAAAAAGAGAGATTTAATATAACCGACGAGAAAAATTAAAGAAATTAAATGAACATCCACATGATTACTGACATTAAGAATATTTCAAGTAGACAATTAAGATATAATTTAGCAGGTATAGATGATATTTTTATCAAATCGACTTTAGGCGTTCAAGCACTTATCTTTAGAAATTTAGATGGTTCCATTGATAATATTGATATTAATTATGAAGATGATGTAGAATCCATCGTAAATAAAATTATCTCAATAAGAACTATATTCAATAGGAAAGAAAAATTAAAGAAGATAAATGAATCAAGAGGACATTGATAGAATTTTAGCCGAAAACTTGAAATTAATGAGAGGTTATAATTTTTTAAAAAAAGAGGTTATTCTATTAAGAGCAGAAAAAGAAGATAGAGAAAAACGAGTTAAGCAACTTGAAAGTGACTTTTCTATAATAAGGTCAAGTTTTTATTCAATAGAAAAATCACAAGAAAACATAAAATCGATGCAGGATTATATTTCATTTGAAAATGGAACAATGACAGAAAAATTCAAAAAACTAGAAGAAATAATTTTATCGTATGCTGAAAAGAAAAATGAAGAAAATTGAATTTTAGGACAACATAGAAAGAAAAGATTAAAGAAACTTTCAAAAATAGAAACTATATCAAAAACATTATAAATATAAAAAAATAAAATTATGGGCAAAACATTTCTAAAAAACATAAAACTTTCTAAGAACAAAAGTATCGAGTTTCAATTGGATATAGGTCATGAGTATGGAATGGCTAGTGAATGGTTTGAACTCAATGTTGGAACAAGATCTAAACAAGATCATGGTGGATTTCATTTCAATTTTATTTTCATGAACATATTTGCACTTATGATTCAATTTTATGATCATAGACATTGGAACTATGAAGCAAATAGATGGTATCACTATAATAGTGAATCAGAAGATTAAATGAGGTAGTCACATTCATTTTTTATGGATTTACTTGCGTTTAATCTTTTTTTTGTAAAACATAAATTCTGTATATCAGAAATTTTTTCAACTGCAATATTATTATCAAAGCCATATTTAATTGAAATTTTATGATCAATAGTGGGATAATCAGGATGATAATAGTGTAAACCATAATTTTCTTTAATATATTCATTATCATAATAATCATAACCATTCCAATTATTATGTAATGTTTTTTTAAGTCTATATGTCAATCTCATGACATCTTTTTTATACTTAACCCAAGGTGTTAACAATGAATCATCTATCCATTTACCTGTTGCAATCATAGTTTTTTTACTTTTTATCAAATTGCTTTCCTGTATTTCTTTATTTTGAAATGGATTTTCGACACCATATCTTTCTAAATTTGTTTTTGTTCTTTTTATAAACCTTTCTTCAGAATTTTCAATATTTTTAATTCTAATTTTTTCTTTTATTTCTGGTATAAATGACACATTTTCAACACCATATTTTTTCTTTAATGAAACTTTCATAACATCATAACAACATTTTTTACAATTTGGTGTTTTGTTGTATGTTTTATAAAGTAAAACTCTTTCATGACCACAATTATCACAAATAGCAGTAACAAGAGTATGTGAGGATGGAGTTAAATCTTCAACCTTAACCAAAACCAATTCACCTTTTTTAACATTTAAATAGCCTAAATCCTTATAATGCTTATGATTCCAACTACCAATTTTAACATTAACTTCTTTTTCTTTTATCATCTTTTATTTTATTTTTTATAATTGTTTCAATCCAAGCATTGATTTTAAGATCTTTTTCTTTACAAAATTTTTTTAATTCTTCGTGTGTTTCATCGGAAATTTTTAATGATTTCATTTGTTTTTATTAGTATATATAAATAAAAAAATCTACTTTTTTCTACTTTTTTAAACAATATAATATAATTCTAATATATAGAACAAATTTACATATAAAATATGACAAAGACATTAGAAGAAAGATTTAAAAAATTAACACCAAAAGAACATATATTAAAAAGACCTGGAATGTATATAGGAAATGTATATACCGAGCCGACAAAAATGTTTGTCTTTGAGGATACTATAAATATAAAAGGAAATAAATTCACAAATAAAGTTGTAGAATATAATGCGGGGTTCATTAAATTATTTGATGAAATTTTAACCAATGCTTCTGATCATTACATTAGAACAAATGGTAAAGTAAAATATATTAAAATTAATGTTAGTAAAGACCATGTTTCAATTGAAAATGATGGTCCCGGGATACCAATTGAAATTCATAAAGAACATAAAATTTATATACCTGAAATGGTATTTCAATTAAATGCAGGCGAAAATTTTGATGATACAGAAAAAAGATTAGTTGGTGGTACGCACGGTTTAGGTGCATCTTTGACAAATATTTTTTCAACAAAATTTACAGTTGAAACTGCCGATGGAAAAAAGAAATATATTCAAACTTTTACCGAAAATATGGAGAAAAAAACTAAACCATCCATAACAAAATCAGCAAAAAATTATACAAAAATTACATATTATCCTGATTTTCAGAAATTTGAAATGACTGAAATTTCTGATGAAATTCAATCAATTTTTCTAAAAAGAGCAATTGATATTGCCGCATATAGTCCCGGCGTTAAAGTTTACTATAATGATATTTTAATTCCTGTCAAAACATTCAAAGATTACATCAAAATGTTTATTAATGATGAAGAAGAACTTTTTTATGAAAAAATAGGAGACAATTGGGAAATTGGAATAGCAAGATCACCTAATGATATATTTCAACAAGTATCTATGGTTAATGGTATCTCAACGCATGTTGGTGGTACGCATGTAAATTATATTTCTAATCAAATAGTTAAATTGCTTGGCGAAAAAATAGAAAAAAATAACAAAGGTGTGAATGTAAAACAATCAATGATTAAAAATCATCTTTTTTTATTTTTAAATTGTAAAATTCCTAATCCTAGTTTTGAAACACAATCTAAAGAAAATTTAACCACTAAAATGGTTTCTGAACTTATCAAAGATATTGAAGTTTCAGATGCTTTCATTAAAAAACTAGCAGCATCAGAAATAAAAAATGACATTGTTAATTTTGCGACACTTAAAGAATTTCAAGAAGCAAAAAAACAAACTCAAAACGGTCAAAAGGTAAAAATTAGAATTGCTAAGTTAGATGATGCAAATAAGGCTGGAAAAACTGGAGAAAGTGCAAAGTGTGGAATCCTACTTACAGAAGGTGATAGTGCAAAATCGACTGCTAAAGCAGGTATATCGGTAGTCGGAAATGATTATTATGGAATTTACCCTCTTAAAGGAAAACCATTGAATGTGCGTGATATTTCATTACAAAAAATGCGAGAAAATGATGAAATTAAAGATATCATAGATATAATTGGATTGGAAATTGGTAAAAAATATACATCCACTAGAACTTTAAGATACGGAAAAGTTATTATAATGACTGATGCTGATTGTATTGAGGAAAATACTTTAATTTTAACTAAAAGAGGATATATTGCAATAAAGGATATAAATTATGATGATGAAATTTTAACTCATACTGGTCAATGGAAAAATGTAATAAATATTATTCAAACAGAAAAAAATAATTTAATAGAATTAACTATAAAAAATGAAAAATATTTATTTGGTGAAAACCATGAGATTCCAATTATAAGAAATGGTAATATAGAATTAGTAAAAGCTAAAGATATATTAAAAACGGATAAAATTTTAAAAAGAAAAATTAAAAATGATAATAAAATATAATAATTATTTATTAAATGAAATGTCTATAAATGATGAAACTGTTAAAAAATATAAAACAGTTTTACAACATTTATCGGATTATAAAAACACATCTAATTATATTAATAATTTAATTTTAAAACTAAAAGATTCAATAGTGAACAATATCTTAAAAATTAAATTATATGATGAAGATAACACATATAAAATCTATAAATTACAATATTCACCAGATACTAATTATTATATCAAACAATTAGAAGAAATATTAAGTGATAGTGAAGAATTAGAAGTATATGATAAATATTATTCTATTGTATATCCAGATGGTAACAAATTAAAATTTGAAATTGAAATAGACATTGAAAAAAATAATTTAAATAGAATCCATGTTCCAGTAAGCTTACCTTATATACTAAAAGGAATAGGACTTGGTAAAAAAACATATAAAACACTAATATATGATATTGGATACATATCATCTAACTATAATGATAGATCAATTGAATCTTTATATGTATGGGACTCTATAAGAAAAGATGCCGAAATTTTTACATTTATTTGTGATGAAAAAATAATCAGCATCTCACCAAAATTAGATTTCAAAGAAATAGAAAATATATTATCGAAATTTTTTAACAATTTGATTGATCAAAAAATTATATTGGATGATGATTTTAAAAAACAATATAATATAGAAATTTTGAAATCTTCAAAATTAAATACTATTTTTACATACGAAATTAATCAAATTTAAGAAATAAAAAATAATTTTGATTTTATATCTTCTATATTATTTATTCTAATTAATTTTATATTTTTAATTTTACAAAAATTATCCTTAATTCGATCATTTTCTTTTCGTTTATCAAAACTTCCTTCTCCACCAAAAAATTCAATTGATTTAAAATGTTGAATTCCATCATATTCAATGCAAATATTATGTTTAGGTAAGAAAAAATCAAATGGTAGAGTTTTTTTATTTTTACAATTTTGAAATCTTTTTCCTCTTATGAATTTTATTTTATTATTTTCTAATAATTCTCTAATTATTTTTTCACCTTTACTTTCATTACAAAAATAACATCCAGACCCCATTAAATGTACAGACGGTGTTTGTTCAAATATTTTTTGACATTTTTTACAAACAATTTTAACTTTTGATGTAGATTTTTTATATTCTACAAAACTATAATCATATTCATCGTGATGCTTTAATATTGCTTTTTGTATGAATAATTCTGTATTTGACTTTTTATTTGTTCTACAATTAGGACAACCTCCATTGCCATGATAATGCTTATCAGGAATTTGAGAAAATATAGTTTTACAAATATTGCATATGATAATAACTTTAGTGCAATTATTTTTATAATCTACCAACGAATAATCAAATTTATCTAAATATAATTTTTTACATCTATCTATAAATAATCCAGTGTTCAATTTTTTTCGCTTACTACAATTTGGGCATCCGTGTTTTTTACTAATATGATTATTTGGTGTTTGTTCAAAAACAAAATTACATTTTTTACATTTAATTTTTACTTTAACTTTACTATTTTTATATTCGACTGATGAATAATTATATTTATTATTATGAACTTTATTAGAATCTAATATAAATTTTTCAGTATTTGATTTATTTACAAATAAATATCTTATTTCATTATGACAATTTGGACAACCCGCACCTTTCAAATGATTATTTGGCCGTTGTTCAAATTGTCCATGTTTTTTACAAATAATTATTACCTTTGATTTATTATTTTTATATTTAACTAAAGAATAATCATATATATTACTGTGAGTTAAATTAGATTTTTTAATAAATTCTTCTGTATTAGATTTTTTAGTAGAGTTCATAGCATTTTTTTATTTGTATAATAAACTTTAAAATTTGTTTTTTCTATATAGAGAAAAATTAATTTTTAATGAAAATAAATTTGAATGATTACGATTTATTAAATATAACTGATATTCAAACAATTACAAGACCAGTTACAATGTATGATATTGAGGTTGAAGATGATAATACATTTTTTGTCTCCAAGAATCAAAAAGACAATATTTTAGTACATAATTGTGATGGATCTCATATCAATGGTCTCATTTTAAATTTATTTGATACATACTGGCCCGAATTATTAGAACTTGACTTTTTATATCAATTTGTAACACCGGTGGTAAAAGCCACAAAAAAAACTCAAACATTATATTTTTATAACACTCACGACTATCAAAAATGGAAATCAAAAACCAATTACTCTGAGTGGCATTTAAAATGGCTAAAAGGTCTTGGTACTCTGGAGCCATCTGAAATTAAATTGTTTTTTAAAGATCTTAACAAACATCTTATAAAATTTAATTCTTCTGATGTAAAAAAGGAAAGAGATATAATAGATTTAGCATTTAATAAAAAAAGAGCAGAGGATAGAAAAACTTGGTTATTAAATTATAATCCAAATCCAAATTTTGATAAATTCAAAATTAAACAAACATATGACTCATTTTTCAATAATGAATTTATTGAATTCAGTATGTCTGATAATATTCGTTCTATACCTTCAATAATGGATGGTCTTAAACCTTCACAAAGAAAAATCATTTATACATTATTTAAGAAAAATTTTAAAAATGAAATAAAAGTTAGTCAACTATGTGGTGATATTATCAGTCTATCTGCCTACCACAATGGCTCAACTTCATTAGAACAAGCAATAATAGCAATGTCACAAGATTTTGTTGGATCTAATAATTTAAATTTATTAGAACCTGTTGGTCAATTTGGTTCAAGATTAAAAGGTGGTAAAGATGCATCTGCATCCAGATACATTTTCACAAAACTGAATTCTTTAACTAGGGAAATGTTCAAATCAGATGATGATGAAATATTAGAATATTTAGTTGATGATGGTTATCAGGTAGAACCCCTTTTTTACGCACCAATAGTACCTGTTATACTTTTAAATGGTGCCGAAGGTATAGGTACTGGATGGAGCACATACATACCTCCTTTTAATCCCATAGATATAATAGATTATATTAATTACAAGTTAAAGAAAACTAAGAAGAAAATCGACCTCAAACCTTGGTTTAGAGGCTTCAAAGGTGAGATTATAGCGGACTTGGACAATAATAGATACATTTCTAGAGGAATTTTTAAGAGGCTACCTAAAAATCGCCTAAACATTTTAGAACTTCCAATTTTTTCATGGAATGAAAAATATTACGAATATCTTGATAAACTTGTAGATGATAAATATATTAAGGATTATGATAAATATTGTACTGATACTTCAGTAAATATAATTGTCGAAATACCAGAAGAAACATTTATTACATTGACAGATGATATTATAATCAAGAAATTTAATCTTGAATCCTATGTTAATATGAATAATATGAATTTATTTGATGAAAATTGTAAAATTTATTCATATAAAGATCAATATGAAATCATTGACAAATTCATTGATTTAAGAATACATTACTATGAATTAAGAAAGCAAAACATTCTTAATAAACTTGAAGAACAAAAGAAATACAATATCAATAAAATGAAATTTATCAATTGTGTTCTAAAAAAAGAAATAGTATTTGAAAATAAAACTAAAGAGAATATTATCAATCAAATAGAAGTAAAAAATATAGAAAAACACAAAGATAGTTATGATTATCTTCTTAATATTCCTTTAATTAGTTTATCCAAAGATAAACTAGATGAACTCAAACAAACATATGATAAGATTAAATTGGAAATTGAAAAAGTAACTGCTGTTACAGAAGTAGATATGTGGTTATCTGAATTGAATGATTTAAAAAAGAAAATTAATTTATGATATTTTTCTAAAATCATTAATCATATGTAACAAATTAAATCTGTGTAAATATCAATTTCTTTCATACCAAAAATATCCAATATAGTAGATAAATAATGCCAGCAAATACGACCCATTTAAGTAAAATAATGAACAATTTTGATAAAGGATCAGCAACCCAATAACAAATTTTTATGGCACCGAATATAACTAACGGTAGAAAGAATTTAATGTAACTAAATGCTTCACCTCTACCAATCCAGGATAGAATACCCAGAAAATTATAATTAACATACCAAAAGAACACAAATAATCCTTGAAGGATTATAAGTGTCATAAAGAAATATCTGGCTAATCTTTTCATATTACTTTGTTTTAGCAAGTTCTTCCTTTTTCAATTCTTCAAGTTCTTCCTCAAACCGCTGATTCATATCCTGTAAACTTTTAAGATATTCCTGATACTCAACATCAGTAAAATCAACTTCAGTGTACCTTTCTTCTAAAATTTCTTTCGTTTTTGACATAATATAAGGTTTTAGTTAGTTTCAATCACTATGCAAAGATACGGAAAGTTATTGAAATAAAAAATTATTTCTTTATTTTCCACCAAATATCAAATGACTCCATCGAGCAGCGATATAAGCTCTTCTTGCCATCTCCTTATTTGAGAACGACTTTCCAAACAAACGAAGAATGAATTCTAATAAATAATAAATCAACCGAACAGCAAGAAAAGCTAAAATAATTATTAATAAAATCATAAGTTAAAATTTAAAAAGTTTAACATTTCAATCACAATGCAAAGATACGGAAAGTTATTCAAATAAAAAATCAATGATAAAATTCTTTTTCATCATTAGGATCTATCCAATGTCGTTTTCGTAAAATAGTAGGAGAATTGGTAGAATTGTCTTCTTTTTTCTCTTTTTTCCAAGGTTTAAATTTTAAAATTAAGCCCAGGCCGAGGATTCCGGGTAATATAATACAAATATTAATGATTCCGATTATTTCCATTTTTTATTCCTTTCTAAAAAACGGCGTTTTTCCCATTCATTCATTTGCTCCTGTGGAACTGAATCATGTCCACTATGAATNAAG
>TBL_comb47_HYPODRAFT_10007753_pt1 | contig 11176 bp, 6 predicted proteins | sample TroBogypolimnion_40_FD_10682 | JGI IMG/M metagenome (IMG submission 10682) | reverse complement strand
ACTACCGGGAGGTGACGGCGGAATTTGACAGGGTCGTTTCAGTTGGATGCTTCGAGCACGTTGGCCCCAAGAATTATCGCACCTACATGCAGACCGCGCATCGCAGCCTCAGGCGTGGCGGAATCTTCCTCGTGCAAACCATTGGGACGGCCGAGCCTCTTCCGGTTGATCCGTGGATCACCACATATATCTTCCCGGCGGGCTACCTGCCCGTGCCGCGGCAGATTGCGGCGGCCGCCGAGGGCCTGTTCGACTTGATGGATTTGCACGAATTCGGCCGCTATTACGATCCGACGCTCATGGCCTGGACTGAGAATTTCGAGCGCAACTGGCCAACCCTCCGCGAGCGGTACGACGAGCGGTTTCACCGGATGTGGAAGTATTACCTTCTGTCCTGCGCCGGCCTGTTCCGCTCGGGAGTATTGAAGCTTTACCAGGTGGTTCTGGGTAGGGATTGTCGCGGCTACGCCTCGGTCAGGTAGTGACCCGCCGCCCGGTAGGCGCGTTGGCGGTTGGGCGCCTCGCTCACGGTGTCGCCGAGATTGGAGACTTTGCGAGCGGAGGCTGGTTCCAAGGGGAGGTTGGAAGGGACCGACTGTCGGCGCGCGGTTAACCCTACCTGACGAGTAATCCGCGATTTGCAAATGGAATCATCCGCTGCGGCAGGAAGGGCGATCTCCGAATCGCCCTTGACGATGATGCGTAAACGGCTAGCGGCTTGCTTTCTAAGTAGTCCCTGCTCCTCATGCCTCGGGCGGGTTTACGGGGCCACTGTCACGGTACCAGGTCCGGCGAAGCAGGTGTCGTCCTTGTGGGTGGCCGGGGAGGCTGTGGAGCCATAGGTGCCGGCGGCTTGCGCGGCACCACCGTTGAGCGTCAAGGCGGCGACCTTGCGGGTGCCGCTATAGTTCAACTGGAGCTTGGCCCCGCTGCTGATGTCAAGCGGGCCGCTCCCCAGCGTGGCGCTCGTGGCACAGACGAGCACGCCGCCTGTTACCTTGGTCGCACCGCTGTAGCTGTTAGTTCCGGAGAGCGTCCAGGTGTCCTTGCCCGATTTGGTGACGGATGTGGTTGCTTTGCCCGCACGGTCGTAGGGATTAGCGATGTTGCCGGCGATCTCGCCGGTGCCTGCGGTGTCACCGGTGAGCGCGATGGTTTTGCTAGCCCCGTAGCCCGAGATGAGCAAATCGCTGGTGAGCTTGAGCAGTCCGCTGCCGGATTGATTGAGTGTCACGGTCGATTCTTTCCCTGCCAGATTGATCACCCGGTCGGTGGTTTCGCCTTTGCCGGTATAGACCATGGCGCACTCACCATCTTGGGCTTCTTTGCCAATGACGATCTCCCCCGCCTCGATGTCTTTCGGGGCTCCCAGACTGCTGGTGGGCTTTCCGTTAGCGACCCTGTTGAACGAGGCCACGCTGAGGGTGCCGCCTTCGAGGATCGTTTGGCCGGTGTAGGTGTTGGCACCGGTAAGTTGCAGGGTGCCCGCCTGGCATTTTTTCAGGACGAACGCGCCGCCACCCGGGCCCTGTGAGTCGGCAATGTCGGTCGGTATGGTGACCGGACCGGGGGCATTGGCGGTGTCGAGGCAAATGGCCGCGCGGTGCATCAAGCCGTCGTTATGCACAGATGTTGTTAGATTCCTGAGCAGTGTGCCGACCTGGGTACCGGTGAACTCGCCCGGGCCGCCGGTGCTGATGACCAGCGTGGCGGCCGGGTGAATGCGGATTTTTGCAGCGGTCCAGCTCGCCGGATCCGCATGATAGAGCGCCACTGCCTTCTTAAGATAAAGCGTGCCCTGTTGGACGATGGTCGGGCCGGTGAATGTGTTGTCGCCCCAGAGATAGATGGCGCCGTCGTTGGAGCGTCCGAACGCGCCCCAGGTGCCAATCTGGGTGAAGCCGCCGGGCCCGCTCATTGCCCCGCTCACCTTGTTGAAATTGACAGTATGCCCTGCGATCCGCGTGTTGCCATTGAGAGTGATGGCGGCATTCCAATTGATTCCACCTGCGTCGATCGTGCCGCCGTTGAGGATCAGGGGAGTGGTGGCGTTGTCCGGACCAGGTGCGAGACCGGCTCCATCGTTCAGGGTCAGCGGTCCGGTACCCAGCGCGGTATTGGCCGCAAGGCGGAGTGTGCCACCGTTGACGATGGTCCCGCCGCTATAGGTGTTGGCCGGATTGTTGAGCATCAGGTTGCTGTAGTGCTGGTTGGGCCCGCCATTGAGGTCGCCGCTGGCGTTGAGGTTGCCGCCGGTGTAAACCAGGCCGCCGCTGCCCGAGATCAGCCCGTCGATCACCAAGCGGCCTGCGGGAACCAAATTCATGGCAATATGTGATGTGAGATTGATGGGTGCGGTGATGGTGTCCGACGTGAAGATCGCGTTCTCATTGATGCTTGGCAAGGAGCCGGTGTCCTTGTTGAGGGTAAACGCCATGGGTTTGCCGGCCACTGTCAAGCCATGACCTTGGACCACGTTCAGGTTGAGTTGATTGAGCAGGAACCCTTCTTTCAGATCGTTGGTGACAGCATACGTGCCGGCCACGTTGAAATTGAGAATGTAGTTCGGCTGACCGGTGGCCTTCGGCGGGGTGGCGACTCCTGCGTTGTTAGACCAATTGCCGCCGTCGCTCCATTTCCCCGGTTCCGCCTTGTTCCATGCGAAGGATGAATCCTTGCCGCTCTTGACCACAGTGACAGTATAAGTTTTCGTCGATCCATCCTGGGCGGTGATGGCGTAGGTTTGGGGCTTGGTGAAGTCGCGGGCCGTGGCGGACATCGGAATCGCTGCGGCAGAAGGCGACAGCGTAAAGGTGGGCGCGAGTGACTTTAAGTCAGTGTCCGGCGGCACATACGCGTCAATTCGGGTTCCGGAAGTGCCGCACGAGATCGCACCCGGCAGCACGAAAGTCAGCATGTCCTTGGCGGTGCTGACCGTGGTGTTGCCCGCGGGTGCCGGCCGGATGTCCATGGCGGGCGGGGCGACGTAGGGGTGATCGTCCTTGACGGACAGGAACGGCGGCGCATCTTTGACATCATTGGCCGTGGGCGGTAGTTTCGCGGCCTTGGCCGGATCGATGTAACCGACCATGTCGCGCATGGCAATGACCTGGTAATGGTTATCCTTCAAATACTGCATCATTGTCTTGAAGGTTGCGGGTGCCAGGCTCACACCCGTATGTTCCAGGTCCGGCACGCCATGGAAGCAATACACGACCACCCGGCCCTGACAGGCCATTTGGGCCTGTTTGATGAACGCCTCGACCGGCGGGCCATCCCGAATCGTGAATGACGGCACGTCAAACGGATTGTCCACCGTCGGCCGATAGGGGCGCTCATGGCCGCCGCGGCCGAAGGTGTAGCCGTTGGCGGACAGCTCCGGACAGATATTCCATGCCACCCCGTAGAGCGGCCAGCAGACGGTCGTCATCTTGGGACCGTTGTTGGCAAACAACTCATCCTCCATGGCCAGGAAGTTGCTCAATCCTCCCGCATGGCCCACGGTGTGGTTGCCGATTTCAAAGCCCTCGGCGTTCAGTTCGCTCATCTGCCGCCATGTCATGTACCAGTCCTTGCGCGTCTTGAACGAATCGAAGTCACAGACATAGAACGTGCCGCCGAATCCAAATTGCTTCAGGATCGGAGCCGCCACCGTGTAGCCGCTGGCACAGGCATCGTCGAAGGTGAGCACAATCAGTTTGTCGGGGATCGGCTTGCGCAGGATGCCGTTAGGGTCGGGATCGACCGCCGTCTGTCCGCAGGCGATGGTGGGCAGCGCAAAGGCGGCGGTGAGGAGGAATGTTCTAACCGTGAGTGTTTGCATGATAGGTTGGATCTTTCGGGATGATGGTTCGTTGGCTTGGGGGCGGTGCGCGGACGCGTGGAACTTCTGGCGGCTCGAGGGCAAGTCATGCCCATACGGCGGCAAGTCACGGATTCTTACACCTCAGGGCATTGGGTCTGGGTGGGAAATTATCTATCGACAATCCGCACTCCCCGATTACTCGGGGTTCGGCATTGCGGTTTCTCCCCATGAGGTGGGGCCCCCGGTGCGCGTCACCAACAGGGCACCGGCCGAACTCACCGGCGCGACCGTCGGCGCGGAGGCGAGGAAGTTCGCCAAGGCAAGGGGGTTGGTGACCAGGCGGGCAAAACCAGCGAGGGCGGACTGCCGGGCGTTGGCAATCCGCAAGCTCAACGAACTCAGCGCAGTCGTGGAGAAATTCCCGAATCCGGCAAAATTCCACCCACTGCTCCTTGGCATCTCGAAGTTGATTGATCAAAGGCCCTCCGGTGGGGTTGTCGATGTGTAGCCGGCAGCGGCGCAGGCACCGGGCGGAGGGAGAAAGGCAGCGGCAATCAAGTTGGATTCGCCGAATCAATACAGACACCAATAGACCCGCCCGGCTTGAGACCGAGGCAGATGCCCCTGCTAGCACCACCGCTGGCGGGGCCTCATCTTGCACCGCCCTCTATGGCGAAATGACCCGGCCGGTCTCAGTGTCCTCCACACTGCGCACATACGCCAGAGCCACCGTTGAGGCCGGCACACCACCCTCGGGCGGCATCCCCAGCGCCAGCAGCGTCTCGGTGACCCAGGGCGGGCTAACCGCGTTGACCCGGATCCCCCGCGGTGCCTCCAGTGCCGCCGCCCGCACAAAGCCCTCCAGCCCTGCGTTCACCAGGCTGATCGCCGCGCTGCCGGGCATTGGGGTTTGGGCCAGGATGCCGCTCGTGACCGTGATTGAGCCACCGTCGGCAACGATGTCGAGTCCGTGCCGGATCACGTTGACCTGCCCCATCAGCTTGTTCGCGATGGAGAAGCGGAAGTCGTCATCCCCCAGGTCGGCGAGGGGCTCGAAGCGTGCCTGGCCGGCGGCGCTGATGATGGCATCGACCTTGCCGACCTGGGCGTACAGGGCCTCGATGGACGCCGGGTCGGCGATGTCGACGCGCAGGTGTGACTTCTCGCGACTGGCGAGAAGGACTTCGTGCCGGGGTGCGAGCGCCGCCGCGACGGCCTTGCCGATGGTGCCGGTGGCACCGATGAGGAGGATGCGCATGAGGCAAGCTTACACCCGTTGCGGCAAATCGGCAACCGGTAACGTCGATTCCGATGCGTCGGACGAATCCCAATCATCCTACAGGCCCGTGTAAGCGTCAAAGCGAGTAGTGGTTTCCCCGAGCTTGAGGGGTGATCTCGATCAAGTTGTTGATGTGCTTCGATCAAGCTCTGCTCGGAGTTAGATAAATGCTTTATCAAACGCGGATTAAAGCGCTGTCCAAACGACGTGCTCAGGATTGATCGGGCTTTTGTGGAACGGTATCAAATCCTCAATCAAAGGGCGCCGAGGCATCGTATCAAAAGGTTGGACTTGGGTGTGGGCCATTGACCACCACCACGATCACGACCATGTCAGCCAAACATCACTCGCAGTTGCAGCGGAACTGATGAGTACCAGTTCGTGGAAGTCGCTGCGTTTGCCGTGTCTGCGACACCCCCGTCGCAATTGCACCGTCACCGGGACCGGACCCAATCCTCGCCTCCGCCCGAGGAGTATCGGGCCGGCGCCACGATCCCCAGTTGCAGATACTCAATCATCGATCTCCAACTTGGGCTTCCACTCCCTAACCATCTTCTGCGCCTTCGCCACATTCTCGGCCGGCATCTTCGCTGTCAGGGTTGCCAGGTCCTTTGCGGCGCCCGGGTATTTCGCTGCGGCAGCGAGGCTCCACCACTTGTAAGCCAACACGTGATTTGCCCGCACTCCCTGGCCCTTGGCATAGAGAGTCCCGAGGATGCTCTGGGATGCGGCATACCCCTGGTTGGCGGCCCGCTCGGACCACTTCAGCCCCTCGGTATAGTCCTGCGCCACGCCCTGGCCCTGGACGTAACAAAACCCGAGACAATACTGGGCGTTCCGGCGGGACTGTTGCCCGTCACCAGCGGCTTGGCCTGCTGGTATGATGCGGGCCAGGGCGTCAGCGCGGATGGAAGTAGCTGGGCCGACAGTTCGACCTTGGGGCATACCGCAACCCGTTCCGCCGGGACGGTGACGCTCGCTGCGAACGATGTGAATTCGCATCCGGCAGTGCACCTCAGAAGTGGCGCTTTCATGGACTGTGCCGGAGGCATGTTCACCAAAGAGCAATACCTCGTGGTGCGTTCGCCGCAGGACACCTGGAGCGGCAACGGCTCGTTTCTTGGTCGCAAGTCGAATGACTTTCTTACAGTGCGGGTGTCAAGCTACAATCTGCACAGCGGGACCGACGGCTTCTGGCAAGATGAATTCCCGCAGGCTGTTTCCAAGAATGGAGTGGCGCTGCCATTGAATAACCAGGGTGGCATTGGCTACCACCTTGCGCCCATCACCGACTACATGGTGCTCAAGATTACTGTCACTAATAATGCGAGTGCGGCGAATCTGGCCCAGTATCCATACTACCAGATCGGGAAGAACGAAACCACCGGCACAATGGACTTCGACGTTGCCGAAATCATCGGTTACGATCATGCGCTATCAAGTGCGGAGGCGACCTCGATGACCACCTATCTGACCAACAAGTATTTCAGCAGCGGCGGCTACGCCGGTTGGGCCGCTACCTATGCCGGTGGGCAGTCCGCCAACCTGGATTACAACAACGACGGTGTGCAGAACGGCATCGCCTACTTCATGGGCGCGACCGGCCTCGCCACCCTGCCGGGCGTCGTCAACGGCCAGCTCGCCTGGCCGCATGATGCCAACGCCACCGGCATCACCTACAAGGTGCTCACCTCGGCCAACCTCGCGGATTGGACGGATGTGACCGGTGCCGCCGTTGACGCCGGCGGGTTCGTGACCTACACCCTGCCAACGGGCAACCCGAAATTGTTCGTGCGCCTGGAAGTGGTGGCACCGTAACCGCGCCGGTTCCACCGGACGCACATCCAACTCCCAACCCCGGGGCCGCCGCTTCACAACCGGCGGCCCCGCTTTGCGTCGGGCCTTCGGCAGCATGCGCACCTTGTTGTGGCGGCGGCTTGTAATCGTCACAATGGCAATTTGCCAGCGGGTGGCATGGACAGTTTCGCGAGGCGTCCGGTTGGGGCAAGGAGCCCTGAGCCCACAGGCCGCAGCGTGAACAGCGATGAAACTGTTGACATGACTCCTCGGATCTCCCATAGCTGTGCCAGCGCCGAAGCCGAAGGCCACGCGCGCACCGCCTGACCCTGCCGATCCAATACAACTTGAAGGAATTATGAAAACGACTCGTTTGACTTCATCCCTCGTGGCCGCCCTGGCCTTGATGAGCGTTCCCGCCCGCGCGGAACGCAATGACACCGCCGCCGAGAAACTCGGCTTCCAACTCGGCATGCAGTGTTGGACCTACCGCATGCTGACCACGTTCGAGACCATCGAGCGTTGCCAGAAATTCGGCATCAAGTATCTGGAAATGTTCGGCGGGCAGAAAATGAAACCCGGCGCCGAAACAACCGTCGGTCCCGGCATGAGCGATGGCGAAATCGCCGAGTTGCGCAGCAAGGCCAAAGAGTGCGGGGTGAAACTCGCCAGCTTCGGCGTCAGTGACATCCCCATGGATGAAAGCGGCATGAAGAAGCATTTCGCCTGGGCGAACAAACTCGGTCTTGAAGTGCTTGTCACCGAGGTGACCCCCAACGAGGCGCTCGACAAGATGGCACAGGAAACCGGCATTCGGATCGCCCTGCACAACCATCCGCAATCGTGGCCGGCCGACAAGGTGCTGGCGGCGACCAGGAACTTGAGCAGGAATTGCGGCTCGTGCTCCGATACCGGGCACTGGCTGCGTGCCGGCAAGGATCCCATCGCGAATTTCAAATTGCTCGAAGGCCGCGTCATCGAATCGCACTTCAAGGATCTCGACGACAAACAATCCGACGTGGTCTTTGGCACCGGCACGGCGAACGTCAAAGGTATGATGGAAGAGCTGAAACGCCAGCATTTCCACGGTCACCTCAACATCGAATACGAGCACGGCGATCTCGCCCACCTCGATGCGACAATTCCACTCTGCGTCGCCGCTTTCGACCAGATCGCCGCGGTTGTTGCGCAGGAATAGTCAAGTTCATCACCCACCCATCACTCACACCTGCAACTGCTTTTTCCCCTCTTTCCGGTCCGGCCACCGGCTCTTCCAACGGCCCTCACCCCGAAAGCAAATTCCTAGCAGCCCGTGGTCAGATCGTGAAGACACTGCTCAGCCTGCTGTTTGTGATGCTTGGGTCGGTCCCTGCCGAGGCCACGGCGCTCAATTTGAGTACCGATCTCGTCACGCTCGGCATCGCTGCGGCCAATATGGTCCCCAATCAATCCGCGCTCGACTCCGGGCCGCTGCTGGAGAAGGCGGTTCGGTACGCGACGAGCCACCAGGTCACCAGTATCATCGCCAATCCCGGTTCGTATTATTTTCTTAGCGGCAGCACCTACAACTCCGGCGCCCACGCGGTCTTCGCTGGTCCTGCCAGCGGCTCGTTGACAATCGATTTCCAAAATTCCGATCTGTATTTTGCGCTGGCGGGCAGGCACGGTTTCTTTCTAACGGGAGGAACGAACGTGACCTTGCAGAACTTCACCGTCGATTTCCTGCAGCAGCTCTATACACAGGCCACGATCACCGCGGTCAACGCGGCGCAACGCCAGCTCCAATTCACGGTCCAACCGGGCTGGCAGAATCCCAGTGCGCTGAACTCCCTGATCCCCAACGGTTCGGCGATTGCCTATGTCTATGTGTTCCGCAACGGGCTGCCGTGGGTCGGCTTCACGCGCATGGCTGCCGCTTCACCGTTCACCGACAGTTCCGTGACACTGACCAATGCGGTGTCAACTGCCACCGTCGGCGCGGTCCAAGTCGGCGATCTGGCCGTCATCCAGGTACGGCTCACGGGAGACGGCCTTTTGGTGACCAACACGAGTGGTGCGACGTTGCGGAATATCAAGATATTCGCGGGTGGCGTCGGTGCGCGGTTGTTTCAGTGCACGTCCACTTTGCTGGAACACGTCGAGGTGGTGCCCCGGCCGGGGACCAATCGACTTGTCAGCACGGTTGCCGACGGCATCCAGCCGCAACAGCTCGGCTTGAACAACACGATCCGCTTGTGCCGCTGCATTCGCACCTGTGACGACGGCATGTCGCCATCCACGTTTGTCTATGCCTCGGTGCAAAGTGTTGTGGGCGATAGCAGCCTGCAGGTGCAAGGGGACGCGACCACGGCGCTGGCGGGCGGAACCGCTTTGCCAAACGGTTCGACGGTGGTGTTTGAACAGGCCTCCGACGGGACGCTCCTGGGCTCGGCCGTGGTTGCCTCGCAGGCCGCCGCGAATCCCATCAACGGACTGCAGCAGAGGGTGTTGAATTTTGACCGGACCCTGCCGACGAATCTTGTCGGAAGCTACCTCTACCCGACTGATGCCGGTTGGCGGGGCGGCAACCTGCGGCTGGAGCGCAACACCGTGCAACAACAGGGGTGGGCGCGCGGGATCAGCGTCTGGGGCCTGATGAACGCCACCGTTTGCGGCAACTATGTCTATCAGGTTTCGATGGCGGGAATCGATGTCCGGCACCAGTTGCGCGTTGGGGATTGGATCGTGCCGCCCGTGGCGGGGCTCGCCGTCACCAATAACATCATCGACGGGACGATCACGACGCCCGACCAGCACCCGTTGATTCAGCTTGCCGCCATCGAGTCCTGCGCGACGTCGGGCACAGGTGCCCCGATGTCCCAGAGCCCCCATCAAGGCATTGCCGTCACTAACAACTTCATTGCGAACCCGGGACGCGCGGCGATCTGGATCGGGAATACGGCGGGGGGCTCGGTCTCGGGCAACTACCTGCTACATCCCAACGACAATCCAAACATTTCGCTGGCATATCCTTCCTTCGCTTCCCAGGAGCTCCAGCCGCTGGTCTTGCAGACATCGACGGGCATCGTGCAGGGCGCGGGTGTGACCGATCCGGCTTCGGGGCGCGTGTGTGTGACCGACACGGGATTTCGTCAGTTGGCCGCGTATGCTCCCGGCGCGACGATCCGGTTGAGCGCGTATTCGTTAGGCGCGGTCGGCAATCCGACCATCACATTAACCGACGCGGACGGAAAACTCTGGGCATTGGCGGTGGTCGGGACAACGCCTCATTCGATGGATGTGCAGCTCCCTGCGGGGGCGGGACTCGGCGGCGCGACAATAGCGTTGGCGGCAGAGGGAATCTCGTGCTTCGGAACACTGTTCCTGGATAGCCAGGACAACATCCCCGCGATCAACCAAAACACCTATCAAGTCAGCCCGAGCGCGACCGCCGCGCCGGCTGCCGCAACGAGGCTTTCGTTTCTTGTGGTCACCCAGCCGGATGCCGTGTTCCAGGTGACTGCAACGGACTCGTTCGTGACCCCCGGTTCCGGCGGAACAGGCACCGGGGTGGTGACCGTCGGTTTGAGCGAAAACACCGGTGCCGCCCGGACTGCCACGATCCACATCGCGGGACAACCCATCACGTTGACCCAAGCGGGCGCCGCTGATCTAACACCATTGCAATCATGGCGCCAACAGAAGTTTGACACGTCGGCTAACGGCGGCACCGCCGCCGACACGGCGAACCCCGATGGAGATGCGTGGACAAACATTCAGGAATATGTTCTTGGCACCAACCCGCTTGCGGCCGACAACCCGTCCATCTTGCGCGTTTCCCCATCCGGCTCGGACATCGTTCTGACCTTCACCGCCACCCAGGCGTCTGGCGTCGGCTACGCGGGCCTGATCCGCTTTTATGGCGTGCAGACCGCCACTGACCTTGTCAAGCCCTTGCCATGGACCGGAATTCCCGGCTACGCAAACATCATTGGTGCCAATCAGACCGTCACCGTCACCCTGCCCCGATCTGCTGAGTCGGGCTTCTACCGCTTGGCAGTGTGGCTCCAGTAGGGCGAGGTGCTGCAATGGGGTCAAGGTTAGTACAGGCAGGTGGTTCACCACGCAGACAGGTGGCGGAACCTCGCCCTGACGATGATGTCGTCCTCCCAATCCGGAAAGCGGATCGCGCCCGCGCAAGCCTATCCCGCGCTCCCTCGCCGGTCATAAACGGCAAACGCTCATCGAGGGGCGGCCAGATATGCCATGGCCTGGCGGTTGCGCCAGTCCGGCGCCCAGTCGTCGGATTCGGACAT
>TBL_comb47_HYPODRAFT_10007752_pt1 | contig 11176 bp, 5 predicted proteins | sample TroBogypolimnion_40_FD_10682 | JGI IMG/M metagenome (IMG submission 10682) | reverse complement strand
AACCTAGCTCATTTGATTTTTTGGTCAAAATGTCCTTGCATCTGAATTGTCTTCCTGGGTCATTACAAATCTCAGGACTTAAAAACAACTCAAGCTCGGTTTTTAAAGAATCCTTCCACCTGTCCCATGACTATTTTGATGTGTGAATCTGGCAGTCAGAACATAATTTCCCCTGCCAATGAGCTGCTTTTTGCGAAAAATACCTACAAATAGGTATCAATTATACATAATTTAAGGGATTGCAACATTTTTTTAGAAACTCAATCTTTGATCCGTAAAGTTTTCGCAAAATAATTTATATTAAAAGACAGTTTTGTACTTGTTGACAGAAAGACTGGTTTCAGCAAGCCATCTGAATAGGAGTCATTTTTGAACAAGGTTTTAGTAATGTTTGGTACAGACTCCCGATAAGGATGGATTGTATAAGTAGTAGTTTTTTTGCGAATGAAAACATACAATTTTAGATGTTATGAATTTAAAGAGTTTATTTATTTCCCTGTCATTCGCCCTTAAGCCTGACTATTTTTTAATTCCCATTAAGAATAGAAGGTTTATGCATACGATATCTACAAAATGTTCCATGTGCATTTGTATCCTCACCCTCCTGATTTGTTGATGATCTGCCTCTGAAGCTTTCAGCAAAACATTCCCTTCTATATTTCTGATTGTTCTTGTCGCACGAATAGTTTTTCGTGTGCTGGGAAAGCCTTTTAATAAATTATGTAAAATCCGAGGAAATTGTAACCCGGATTAATAGTTGAAGTTTAAAAATTTTAAAAATGAAAAAATTTATATTCCTGATTCTGATTGTGTTTAGCAGTGCGCTGGTGCTACAGGCACGTAAGATTCCATCAAAAATAGTAAAAAGTGATCTTCCTGCCGGATATTTGGATGCTTCTTTCAAAACCTACGATAAGTTGCAGAAAACCATTTGGTCTTTTGCAGAGTTGGGCTTTCAGGAAGCCAAGAGCTCTGCTCTCTTGCAGCAACACCTGAAAGAAAATGGCTTCACGGTAGAAGCAGGTGTCGCTGGTTTGCCAACGGCCTTTGTTGCAAGCTATGGCAGCGGCTCACCGGTTATCGGCATTTTGGCAGAGTTCGATGCATTGCCAGGGTTATCGCAAGACACGGTTCCCTACCGTAAAATTTTGACAATTGGTGGTAGCGGGCACGGTTGCGGGCATCATGTGTTTGGTGTAGGATCGAGTGCGGGTGCAGTAGCAATCAAACAATGGCTCGAAAAGACCGGGGCCAGGGGGACAATCAAAGTATTCGGATCCCCGGCAGAAGAAGGTGGAGGAGGAAAGGTTTTCCTTACCCGCGATGGCTATTTCAAGGGGGTGGATATCGTTCTCGATTGGCATCCTGCTGCTCAAAATGGCGTAAGCAGAGGTGCCGGACTTGCGATCCAGATGATTGATTTTAGTTTTTACGGGAAGGCCTCCCATGCTTCTGCAGCCCCTGAAAAAGGACGGTCCGCCCTCGATGGTGTGGAAGGCTTCGACTACCTGGTAAACATGATGCGTGAACACATTCCGTCAGATGCCCGTGTTCACTACATCATTTCGAACGGGGGCGATGCACCCAATGTAGTACCGGCATTTGCTAAAGTTTCCTATTACATCCGCAGCCCCAAGCGAAAGGACTTATCCGATCTGATCGACCGAATCCAGAAGGCCGCTCAGGGTGCAGCTTTGGGAACCGGAACCACGGTGAAATCAGAAATTATTTGTGGATTCTATGAGAAATTACCCAATGATCTTCTGGCAAAACAACTCCAGAAGAATCTGGAAATCGTTGGTGGAATAAAATACGATGCCCGCGAAAGAGCTTTTGCTGAAGAGATTGAAAAGGAAATAGGCTGGTCAATCGATTCCCTCAGAAAAGTTTCAACAGTGGAACCCTGGAAAGACAAACCCGAAAGAAAAGATGGCGGTGGTTCCTCCGACGTTGGCGATGTGAGTTGGAATGTACCAACCGCAAGTTTTGGAACAGCTGCATTTATTCCCGGATCAGGAGGTCACTGCTGGGAAAATGTGGCCTCCTCCGGAACGACCATTGGGACAAAAGCCCTTATCAATGCCGCCAAGGTTTTCTCCCTCACAGCCATAGACCTCTTCACAAATCCGGAATTGGTCAACTCGATTAAGAGGGAGTTTGATCAACGCCGTGGTCCGGATTTCAAATACGAATCCCTTGTGGGTACCCGTGCTCCTGATCTGGAGTATCGCATTAAAAAATAGTAACTCTCCATTGAAATGAAAAAATCCAATTGTATTCTGCTCATCGTTTTACTGTCCTTGTTTTTGACTGTTAATAGTGCAACGGCACAAAAAACCGAATACTACTTCGGTAAAGAGATAAAGTTTGATCCTAAAATTCCATCGCCGGAACAATTTTTAGGCTACGAGGTGGGATCGCGTATTACCGAACACAGCCGTGTAAATGCCTATTTTGAAAAACTGGCTGAACTTTCCAAAAGAACTTCACTCGTTGAAATTGGCACAACGAACGAAGGAAGGAAGATCAAAATTCTGGTAGTTTCGTCACCCGAGAATATCAAAAAGCTGGATCAAATTCAGAAAGAGCGGGCAAAAGTACGGGCAGGTGAAAAATTGACCGGTCAGCCACTTGTGATTTTTCTGGGATACAGTGTTCATGGCAACGAAGCCTCAGGAACGGAGGCATCCCTGTTATCGGCTTATTATTTGGTCGCTTCAGAGAATGATCAGGTTAAAAAGCAATTGCAGGATGGTGTTTATCTGATCGATCCTTCAAGAAATCCGGATGGTCATGAACGTTTTGCTTCGTGGGTCAATTCAAACATTAGTCTCAATTTCAACAACGATTCTGAGATTGACCGTGAACATACCGAAACATGGCCGGGTGGTCGTGGCAACCACTATTGGTTTGACCTGAACCGCGACTGGGTGAACCTTGTAAACCCGGAAAGCAAGGCACGGGTGGCATTTTACCAAAGCTGGCTCCCACATGTTCAGGTCGACCACCATGAAATGGGCGCAAATGGAACCTTCTTTTTTGAACCAACCAGTCCCAATGGAAATGAAAGCCCCTACGTCCCGCAATTGACCTACCAGATAAACAAATTATTTGCCGACTACTATGCAAAAGCATTGAATAAAATAGGTTCATTTTATTACACAAAAGAGGGTTACGACAACAAGAACCCCACCTTTGGGTCGACTTACCCTGATTTTAATGGGGGTGTTGGCATTCTGTTTGAACAAGGTTCATCAAGGGGTATTGTGCAGCAATCAGAAAATGGCACACTCACATTTTCGCATACAATATTGAACCAGTTAACGGCCAGTCTGGCGACCATTGAAGCAGCAAATGACCATAGAGACCAGTTGGTTAAGTTGCAGGAACAGTATTTTACCTCCTATCTTTCAGATAAGTCAGCAGGAAAATCATTTGTTGTGGGAGATCAATTCGATGGTTCGCGGTTGCAAAAATTTGTTGAACTACTACTGGCGCATCATCTGGAAGTATATGAAAACAATGCAGATGTTACCCTCAATGGGATCAAATACACCAAAGGTAAATCGTACATCATCCCGGTCAAACAACCGAACAGTGCACTCGTCAATATTATCTTCGATACCGAAAAAGATTACAAGGATGCTTTGGCACTGGTGGGTTATGGCGCAGGCTTTTCAGTTGCCTATTCTACGGGTTTGTCATTTACCGAAACAGGCCTGATTGCCTTGGGATCAAGGGTGGAAAGGATACCTGCCCAGGCGGATAAACCATTTCAAAAATCGGAATATGCCTATTTGATCGATTACCGTGATACCAAAGCTGCACAATCAATTTTCAAAATTTTGTCGCATAACATCTTGGTGAAAACAGCATTCAATCCCTTTACAATTTCTACCGAGAAGGGCGCAAGAGAATTTTCATACGGTAGTTTATTGATCCCTGTTCAGGGGCAGAAAGTTGGTTCAGATGAGCTTTATGGTATCCTCAGGGAAATCAGTGCTGGTTCAAAAATTGAGATTGTTCCGGTTGCAACAGGATTGAACCTCAAAGGTTCTGATTTGGGAAGCAGTAATTTTAAAAAGGTTGAAAAACCTAAGGTGCTGGTATTTAGTGGTGTTGGAACCTCCTCGTCTGAAGTGGGCGAAGTCTGGCATCTTTTTGATCAGGAGATCGGGTATCCATTGGTTCGCGCCGAAATAAACAACATCCGTCGCATACAATTGTATGACTTCAACCGAATCATTCTAACCGCCGGAGAGTACCCCAAACCATTGGCTGATCAATTGAAAGAATGGGTTAGAAACGGAGGAACACTGATAACATTTAATTCAGCCTCCAAATGGGCGATTGAAAACGATTTGGCCAACGAAAAGCTTATCACACAGAGTGCCGATTCCGGAAAAACTGCCGTGCGAATTCCATTCGGTCTGGCTGCTTCTGCTGAGGCTACCAAGCGAATACCAACCTCCATTTTCGAAACAACCATTGATATTACCCATCCGCTTGGTTTCGGACTGACTTCATCCACACTTCCGGTTATCAGAGAGTCTGCAATTTTTTACAGACCTTCAAAGTTACCCTATTCTACAGTCTCGGTGTACACCGAAAATCCACTGCTGAATGGCTACATATCGGACCAGAACCTGAAAAAATTAAGGCAATCAGCATCCTTACTGGTGAGCTTTTCGGGAAAGGGAAGGGTTATTTTATTTGCCGAAGATCCATTGTTCAGGGGGATTTGGGACGGAACCTCACGGGTATTTCAAAATGCAATCCTGCTTGGTGACAACCTATCCTTGCCTGAAAATACAAGGTATTAATATATAAAATCCTGAATATAATTGATTTACATCCAAAAAATAGAGAAAAATAAATAAAGTGTCCCATCTGACCGACGGCAATTGGCTTTAGGGACACTTCACACTAAAAAATCAGCGTTATGACAAAATTATTAAAAACTACCTGTTTGCAAATGTTCTCCAGGTATAGATTAGCTATTCTACCATTATTGTTTTTTCCTACAGCTATTTTTGCCCAGCAAAATCATATATCGGGGCTAATTTTAGATAAAAAAACCAATGAACCTCTTACAGGGGCGACCATACTTTTGGTTGATACCAAGACAGGTACTACCTCTGATCAAAAAGGGAATTTTACTTTAAGTGTTAAATCATTGCCTGCCAAGCTTCTGATTAGCTTTCTTGGTTATAAGCCCTATGAGCTGAAGATATTTGAGTACTCCAAATCACTGAATATCTACTTAACGGAAGAGGGCAATAACCTGAACGAAGTAGTGGTGGTCGGATATGGCACACAGAACAAGCGGGAATTTACAGGTTCCATCGCTTCTGTAAAAGGAGATGATATTAAAGATGCACCCATACAAAGTTTTGAACAGGCTTTGCAGGGAAAATCTGCCGGTGTAAGTATATCACTCCCTACGGGTGTATTGAATGCACCCCCTGTAGTACGTATCAGGGGCATCAACTCGATCTCTTTAAGTTCATACCCGCTTGTGGTCGTTGACGGAATACCCGTTTTTACAGGAAATATTTCTTCCACACACGCTTCCAACAATCCTTTGAGTGACATCAATCCTTCCGACATTGAATCAATTGATATTCTTAAGGATGCTGCATCAACGGCTATTTACGGTTCACGTGCATCTGCAGGAGTTATTCTGATCACTACCAAGCAGGGCAAACTTGGACATATCACTACCAGTTACGATGCCTGGATAGGTATTTCCAACGCAGTTAGAATTCCGGAGGTATTGAATGCCCAACAATACACGGATATTAAAAATGAAGCCATCGCCAATCGAAATGCCATTGCCGGTCGGACTGATCCAAATGCATTTGCTTTGTCCTATCATCCTGATGGCTCTGTTGTAGATACCAAATGGCGCGATTATATCTATCGTACCGCCGTATCCCACAACCACACAACGAGTATCTCCGGAGGTACCGACAAGGTAAACTACTATTTTTCTGCCAATTATTCCAATCAGGAAGGTTTCTTAATCGGGAATGAACTTACGCGTAAAAGCCTTCGTTTCAATTTGGATAACAAAGTGACTTCATGGTTGAAGATTGGAGGCGGAGGCAATTACAGTGTCAATTCCAACAAATCGTTTGACACCGGTAGCATGCCGGGCGAATCAATGACTACCACAGGTCTGACACGTCTGGCACTGGTTTTGCCGCCAAACGTTTCGCCCTACAATGCAGATGGGAGCTTCAATGTAAACCCCTCCAGCAACGGAACGCTTGGAAAGGGAAACAATACGGCAAATATCCCATTGTACAATCCGGTATCACTTTTTGCCCTCACTTCCAATAATTCTGAAAATAGTCATTTTAACGGCAACTTTTATGTGGCGATCAAACCCGTCAAGCAACTCGAACTGAAATCCACCTATGCCGTTGACAGACTGAATCAGGAAGATTATACCTATGGAAGTCCGGATCTCGGTTCAGATTCATACAGCACGCAGGGTTCAGCAACGAATATATCTTACCTGAGGCAAAACGAGTCCTGGTCAAATACCATCAGATTCGATAGTAACATAGGCAATAATCATAACTTATCTTTTCTGGTGGGTTCGGACCTTGAAAAGATCACCCTATCCTCATGGGGTGCAAAGGCAACCATAGCGTCCGATAACTTCTTCAAATACTATCAGGGTGGATGGGGAAGCATCACAGCAATTGGCAACGGATTGGGAGAAAGAGACTTTCTGTCCATATTTTCCCGCATTAGTTACAATTACAAAAACAAATATTACCTGACTGGGAACTTACGGCGGGATGGCAATTCTGCCCTGGCCGTCGGAAGTAAATATGGCAATTTCGGTGGAATTTCCGGGGGATGGTTGTTGTCAGAAGAATCCTTCTTTCTAAAATCTGCCCTGAAGGACAAATTTAGTAATGTAAAACTGACGGCAAGTTGGGGACGTGTCGGGAATGGGACCCTTTCCAATGATTACAGTTCATACAACCTGTATTCTGCTTCGCTCTATGGAAGTGCTGCCACCTGGGGAATAACCCAGCAGGGAAATCCAAACCTAAGTTGGGAAACAAGTGACCAAACCAATTTCGGACTTAGTTTTTCAACACTGAAAAATCGACTGAATGTAGGAATTACCTATTTCAACAACGATGTCAATAATTTGATTATGAATACCCCGCAGTCACCCTCCAAGGGTATTCCCAACAACACTATTTTAGCCAATGTGGGTTCACTATACAACAGAGGAGTCGAACTGAGTTTAGACAGTAAAATAGTGGAATCTGATAATTTCTCCTGGGACGTTTCCTATAATTTTACCTATCTGAAAAACATTGTCACTGCGCTTGCAGGCGGAAATGATATCATTGGAGCAACTGGCAGTGGAAATACAAATATTACCCGTGTTGGGGCATCCATTGGTAGTCTTTATGGATTGAAAACTTTATATGTTAATCCGGATAATGGGCAACGGGTATTCCTCAATGCTGCAGGTGAGAAGGTACAATACAATGGCATAAGTACATGGACTTATCTCGATGGTCGCACGGCTGCTGCCTTGACAGGCACTGACTACTATGTACTTGGCAATACGCTTCCCAAATGGTCAGGGGGTCTGAATAGCAATTTGAAATACAAGCGATTTGAGTTGGGCTTGAACTTTACCTATGCCGGAGGCAACTATGTCATGAACCGTACTCGCTCCACGCTTACAGACCAGATATTCTTCAATAGTTCGACTGCTATCCTGAGTCGATGGACAACAGCTGGGCAACTAACGGATATTCCCCGATTGGTAAACGGTGACAGGATCTCGTTCGGAGGCTCTGTTCCAATTTCAGATCAGGTAGAGAAGGGCGATTTCTTGCGTTTGCAGAATGTTACATTAGCCTATAATCTGCCCAATAAGCTGCTAAATTCTGCTGGAATAAGTGCAGTTAGGGTGTATGGTCAGATTAACAATGCCTGGTTGTTTACCAAATATACAGGTGTGGACCCGGAAGTGTCGGCCAACGGCAATTCTAATACCTCTCCGGGAGTTGAGTACAATACGGCCGGGCTCGGAAGAACCTGGACTTTGGGAATTAATGTTAAATTTTAGACGATAAAACAATGAAAAAGCGTTTTAAAACAAGCTTAGTGGTATTAACAGCAGGATGGATAGGTTTACTATCAATAGCTTCCTGTAAAGATCTGTTAAACACAACATCAGAAATATCTATCAGTTCGACCAGCATATTTGAAACTCCGGCACGCATAAGTGGCTTGGTGAATGGGGTGTACAAATCACTTAAAAATTCCAGTTTGTACAGCGGCGGACTTTTGCACTGCAATGATTTGCGCGGGGAAGAATTTATCTGTCTAACGGAAAACTCACTTGGGGGTGGTTATGCCTGGCAGCAGAACCTTTCGAGTACAACTGACATCGTAAATAGTATCTGGGCACAATCCTACCAGGTCATCAACAATTCAAATATCCTAATCGCCGGACTTTCTCAATCTCAGGGAGTGATCAGTGATTCAATTAATAAGAATTATATTGGCGAGGCAAGATTTTTGAGAGCCCTGGCCTATTTCACCCTGGTAACTACCTATGCCCGGCCGTATGCCGAAAATAATGGTGCAAGCAAGGGAGTTCCCCTGCGTTTGAAGCCGGAGTCAACCTCCGCCAACAACGACTTGGCAACAAGTGAAGTAAAAGCCATTTATAGTCAAATAATCAATGATTTGGATACTGCAGAAATTTTTCTGCCTGAAAAATATTCAACCGCATTGCTAAACACTACCCGGGCGCATAAAAGCACGGCCATTGCACTGAAAACAAGGGTTTATCTAAGCAAAAACGACTTTGTCAATGTGAGAAAAGAGGCACAAAAGATTGTAGCTCAAAATCAGGCTCCCTTCTCAGCCACTTCGGGTATTTTGCACAAATTGCAGGACAATATTGCTGTTGTATTTTCGTCGGATTATACCACTGTCGAATCCATTTTCTCCATTCCGATGACAGCCAGTGACCCTCCATCAGGAACTGCCTTGGTGACGGTTTATAACAGTGCTCCAAACTATGCACTGAATAATATCTCAGGCATATTAAGCAATACAGAATGGAAGTCTACGGATGCGCGTCGTACATTTGTCAGAACGCAAAGTGGTCTCTATTATCTCACGAAATATGCAAAAGTTAGTCCGGCAATCGATTATATACCGGTTATTCGCTATGCCGAAGTTTTGCTCAACTATGCCGAAGCCGAAGCGCGCGGTGGCGACATCAATAAGGCCATAGCCTTGTTGCAGGCGGTAAGACATCGTTCGGATGCAAGTTACACTTTCAGTCCCACCAGTCTGACCCAAAGTGAAATAGTGAACACGATTAGAATTGAACGTCGGATTGAACTGCTTGGCGAAGGTTTCAGGGCTACGGACCTATTGCGCGATTTGCTTACCTTCCCGAATAAACCATCACGCAGCAGCTATATTTCACGCGTAGTTAGTCCCACCGACAATGGCTATGTTTACCCTCTTCCCACCAGTGAAATATTGACAAATAAGCTTTTGTTGAATTGAAATTGGGGAGATGAATGTCACAAAAAGGATGTATCATTCAGATCGATCGCTAACGTGCAAAAATAATTTCATCAAATTAAAAGACGGATAAAATGAAAGTTAAATATTCTTTTCTAATTATAGGTTGCTTACTCTTACTTGTTGGATGTGGAAAAAATACCAACAAATTAGATCTCTCGGGCACGGTAGTAAATGCCTCTTCCGGTACCATTTACCTGCAACGGTATGAAAACAAATCGTTTTTCACACTGGACTCTGCCCAGATTGTGGATGGGAAATTCAAATTTGAGAAGGAGGTAAATCTTCCGGAGATTTATGGATTGGCCATTGATAATTCCGGAAATCCATTCCATTCGTTTCTCCTCCTGTTGGACAATCATCCAACTGTTGTGAAACTGGATACCATTCATGAATTTAAGAATACAGTGGTAATTGGTTCCAAAGAACAGGACCTGCTGAACGAACTGTCGGGTAAATTCAAGACTCCCGTCAACGAGATTCTGAAGGCACATCCATCTTCACTTGCGGCTCTGTATGTATTTTACCGGTATTATTCCTATCGACTTTCTCCGCAGGAAATCAGGGGTGGCATTCAGTTATTGGATACAACCTTCCTGAAAACACCCTACGTTAAAGTTCTTGAAGAGTTGGCCAACAATCTCGAAAAAGTAGCGGTAGGGAGTAAAGTGCCGGATTTTCAGGCTCAAACGAAGGATGGTAAAAAGGTTAAATTGTCTGATTATCTTGGGCGAGGATATGTATTGATAGATTTCTGGGCATCCTGGTGTGTTCCCTGCCGAAAAGAGAGCCCTGATCTGGTAAACCTTTATCAAAAGTACAAAGACAAGGGGCTGGAAATTGTTGGTGTGTCACTGGATAATCATACTCAACCCTGGGCAGGCGCCATTGAAAAGGATGGACTGGTCTGGACCCAATTGATCGATCCCAAAGCATGGGCAGGGGAGGGGGTAAAAACCACCGGCGTTCGTTTGATCCCATACAAATTTTTGATTGACAAGGATGGAATTATTGTAGCCAAGAACCTTCGAGGGGAGGACCTGGATAAGCTGGTTGCCTCATACTTGGTTAAATAGCAAAGGACGGAAATGAAAACAGACAGATATAAAAGATCTGCCTGAAGCTGACAAACAATAAAAAAGTTCAGCGTCGACTATTTGATTTGAAAAGATGGGTTTCCGTTTATTTTGATCTGTTGAGAAAGCAGAATCAAAATGAACGGATCCCGTCATTTCTGATAGTAACGTGTCAACATATTTGTCTCCGTTCATTTTTATGAAAATTGCATGTCCCCTTCGTTAACTTTTCGCTCCCTCTCGTTTGAGCACAGCGGTAACGAGGGGGCCGCAACTGCTCGTTTGCAACGAGTGCGCAAAGGCCAAGCTGTCAATGCATGATGATTGAAAAAGTTGTGTTGTGGTTTTCCGTCACAGACGAAAAGTTATAAACCACTCGTTTGAGCGCAGCGGTAACGAGGGGAATTTGGCAATACCCAATTTGCTTTTGTACCAAATAAAAGGTATACTTGTAATAAGTTAAAAATCCAGCTATGGCAGACAAATTTTCAGATCCGATTGGACGA
>TBL_comb47_HYPODRAFT_10007749_pt1 | contig 11177 bp, 8 predicted proteins | sample TroBogypolimnion_40_FD_10682 | JGI IMG/M metagenome (IMG submission 10682) | reverse complement strand
GATCTCGTAGGGCGTCTTGACCGTGCGGCACTGGCGCAGCAGGCCCGAGCCGTTCGAGACCACGGCTCCGGCGAAGACCGCGCTGAGCCGCGTGTGCTCGCTGAAAGTCAGGTCGTCGCCCTCAAGCAGCAGCGTCTTGGGCAGCGCGGCACCCGCGCCCGCGAGGATCTCTGCGATCTGCTCCGGCTTGCGGATTTCGACGACATTCGGGCCGGTCAGTCCGCAGGGACGCCGCACAAAAAACCAGGGTGCGCCTTCGGCGGGCAGATAGACGTAGCCCATGAAGATGCGGCCTGAAAGGTAGAGGAGGTTCACGTTGGTGCCGACCACCAGCGCGTCCGCTCCGGTCTCACGCACGCGTGCCTGCAGGCGTGCCCAGCGAAGCTTTAAATCGTCAGTCAGTTCGGGGGTATATCCGGTAAACATGGTTGCAAACTATACCCAATCCGCGCCGCAGTGTAAACCGGCGGCTGCGGTTTAAGCTCACTCAGTGCGCTTCATCTCACTTGAACAGAACCGGATAATTTGCTTATATTGCCGTGTGGCCAGCATGAAAAAAACCACATGGCACATCGTCGCGTGCGCGGTTTGCGGAGCAGCCGCTTGGGCGGGGCTGCTTCTGCTGAAACTGCCTGAGCGGAAGATAGCGAAGACCCTTGCGGGGTATCAGCCCGGCAAAGATGCTGGCGGCGTGACCGTCGATGCGCCGTTCGACGGGACGGTTTTCCCGCCCGAAATGGCCGCGCCGGTTTTCAGTTGGCACGCAGCCGGAAAAGAGGCCGACACTTGGCTGATCCTGTTCAGGTTCGCGGCCGACGGCAAGCAACTGGCGTTCGCCGCGGATGCGACGGGCTGGCAGCCGGGTCTCGCGCAGTGGGAGCGAATCAAGAAAGCGTGTGTCGAAAAGCCGGCGTCCGTGACGGTTCTCGGCGTTAGCGGCAGGAACTCCGGCGTGATTCTGTGTTCGGCTTCGATTTCCATGCGGGTGTCGCACGATTCCGTTGAGGCACCCATTTTCTACAGGGATGTCAACCTGCCTTTCGGCGAGGCCATCAAGGATCCCTCGAGAATCCGCTGGCGTCTCGGCAGCGTTTCTTCCCAGAAACCGCCTCCCGTGGTTCTTGAGAAACTGCCGATATGCGGAAACTGTCACTCTTTCTCCCAGGACGGAAAGGTTCTGGGCATGGATGTGGATTACGCCAACGACAAGGGCTCTTACGTCACCACCGACGTCGCGCAAGAGATCAACCTGACGAAGGAGAAACTCATCACCTGGAGCGATTACCGGAAGGCGGATGGCCAGCAGACCTTCGGCCTCCTCTCCCAGGTGTCCCCGGACGGCAGGTATGTGATCAGCACCGTCAAGGACCGGTCGGTGTTTCTGCCCACGCCGGGGCTGGAGTTCTCCCAGCTCTTTTTTCCGATCCAAGGCATCCTTGCAGTCTATGACAGGCGCACCGGAGAATTCAAGTCGCTGCCGGGCGCCGATGACCCCGAGTTCGTGCAGAGCAACCCCGTCTGGAGCCCGGACGGCAAGACGGTCATCTTCGCGCGGAGCAAGGCCTACAAGCTCCGGAATCTCGGCAGTAAAGCCTCCCTTCTGCTGACGCAGGACGAGTGCCGCGAGTTTCTGAAAGAGGGCAAAACGTTCCAGTACGACCTTTACAGGGTTCCCTTCAACGGCGGCAAAGGGGGTAACCCGGAGCCTTTGAAGGGTGCGTCGCAGAACGGCAGGAGCAATTATTTCCCGAAATACTCGCCCGACGGCAAGTGGATCGTGTTCTGCAGGGCCGCGAGTTTCATGCTGCTTCAGCCGGACAGTGAACTGTACATTATGCCTGCGGACGGGGGTGACGCAAAGCGCCTGGAATGCAATTTGCCGAGAATGAACTCGTGGCACAGTTGGTCGCCGAACAGCCGCTGGCTGGTTTTTTCATCCAAGACAGGAACGCCTTACACGCGGCTGTTCCTCACGCATATCGACGAAAAGGGGGGCAGCAGTCCGGCCGTTCTCCTCGCGCATTTCACGGAGCCGGACCGCGCCGCCAATATTCCCGAGTTCGTTAACCTGAAAGCCGACGGCATCAGGAAGATCCGGGAACAGTTCATCGACGATGTCTCGTTCATCAGGGCGGGGAATGCGTTCCGCGAGGGCGGAGAACTCGACAAGGCCGTCGGAGAATACAAGAAAGCGCTCGCGCTGAAACCGGGCAATGTCGACGCGCTTGTGAATCTTGGAACAGCGCTCTCCGACATGAACCATTTACCGGAGGCTGCCGCCTGCCTGCACAAGGCTTTGGGCATGGCCCCCGCACATGCCGTGGCCCTGTACAATCTTGCCATCATCTCTGCGAAACAGGGGGATTACGATGAGGCAATCCGGTATTGCAGTGACTCGGTGAAGGGTGACCCCATGGCTGCGAGCGCGCAGAGCAACCTGGGCATTTTCCTGCTCGAGAAAGGCCGCGCGGATGAAGCCCTCGCCCACCTAAGCAAAGCCACCCGGCTCGATCCGAACAAGGATAACGCGTTCTTTGCGATGGGCCGGATCATGGTGCGGAAAGGGCTTCTCTCTGAGGCTGTCCGCTATTATTCCGAGGCTGTGAGGATTGCCCCTGATGAACAGTACCTCAACGCGCTGGCTTGGCTTCTTGCGACGGCACCCGACCCCAGCCTGCGCGACGGTAAGCGGGCGGTGGAGCTGGCGACGCGGCTTTGCGACCTGACCCGTTATCAGTCGCCGCGGGCGCTGGACATCCTGGCCGCAAGTTGCGCGGAAGCGGGACTGTTTCCCGAGGCCGCCCAAACTGCGGAAAAAGCCGTCGAGTGCGCCCTGAAGCAGGGGAACCAGAACCTAGCCTTGGAAATCGGAAGACGCCGGGACCTGTACAGGCAGAGCCAAGCTTTTCACCAGTGATTCTCCCCCACGGCCTCAGTCGAGACGCAGAACTCGCTATTGCGGCAGGCGTCGGATCAGCTTGCAAACAACTCGTGCGTTGCGTGTACTCTCGCGACTCTCTGACAAAGTTGTAACACTACGCTAATGACTTTCCTGTTATGCTCATGGCGTATGGATTCTCTGTTTAAGCTTACCATGGGATTGGCACTTGCCGCCGCCACAGGCATGCGCGCTGCTGTGCCGACGTACCTCGCGCCGACGGGCGCCGATGAGGTGCGCATTCTGAAGGAGCACACGATCAATATTCCGATCGAGGGGTGCGTCACCGCCTCCTTTGAGAGAGCCTACGGCGTCCTGCAAGAGGCTAATCTGCTCGATAAGGTCCAAACCACCTATGCGGCACAACTGCCCTCTGGCCAAAAGCCCTCGTTCGTGGTGCATACCACCGGTCAGGGGCAGTATTTCTACGTCGATAAGAACAATGAACGCTGCGACATCTGCGAGCTGTGGCGCAGAACGGACACGAACACTTGGTTTCAGGCCGCTTTCCATGTGCGCGGCAAGCGGGCCTTCGGAACCTTCGAATCCCTGATCTACCTCACCGTTGCGCGTCAGCCATCCGCTACCCCAGAAGTGCTGCACTACTCGGCGGATGTCCGCGCGTGGCCGCAGTTGTCTGTGGCGCGATTCCTGATCCGTTATCTGCCGGGCATTGACTGCTACTTTCGGGCGAAAACGTCCGAAATGCGGGGAATTTTCACCAGTGTCTTCACAGGGATGGTTTCGACGTAAACTGGGCCGCATCGACAAACTCTCTTTGGCCTCTTTTCCAGCTTCTGTATTGCGGACGAAATGGGCGTGCGCTATAGTAGCACCCTTATTTCTCAGCAGGGAGGCTTAATGAAAACAAGCAGAGTCTGCGCCGTCGTGGCAGCTTTTTATGCGGGGCTGGTTTCGGCTAAGGAGCCGGTCGATTATGTGAACACGAAGATCGGGAACATCAGCCACCTGTTGGTGCCGACTTTTCCCACGACCCAACTGCCGAACGGCATGTTGCGCGTGACGCCGCCCAACGAGAGCTTCATCACTGACCGCATCACCGGCTTCTGCCTCAACGTGCCGTCGCATCGCATGGGACAGGTCTTCCAGATGATGCCCTTCAGCGGCGAGGCGTCCGCGCTGCGCCCGGCTTGGAGCTCGCGCTTCGACCACTCCGTCGCCCTGCCTTACCGCTATTCGGTCTTTCTCGATGACCATGAGGCCACGGTCGAGCTGGCCCCCGCACGCAAGGCCGCGATCTACGCAGTGACCTTCGAGAACAGCAAGCCCCGCTTCATCCTGCTCAAGCCCAAGCAGAAGGGCTCGCTCAAAATCGAAGGCTCAACGATCAGCGGCACCGACGACTACCACGGCGTCACGACCTATGTCTACGCCGAGTTCGACACGCCGCCCGCGCGCATCGGAGCGTTCGAAAACGACTCGGCCGACTTCGCCCGCACCGAGACGCACGATTCCGCCAAGCCGGTGGTCGCTGAGTTCGCGCCGTCGGTCAAGACTGTGCGCATGCGCTACGGCATCTCGTACATCAGCGTCGCGCAGGCCAAGAAGAACCTGGCCTCTGAAATCAAGGACTTTGACCTCGACCGCCTGGCGAAGCTGGCGAAGAGCGAGTGGAACGCGGCGCTCGGCAAAATCGAGGTCGAGGGCGGCACCGAGGACGAGCGCGCGGTCTTCTACACCGCGCTCTACCGCTGCCACGAGCGCATGGTCTGCATCTCCGAGGACGGCCGCTACTTCAGCGCGTGGGACGGCAAAATTCACGAGGACCACGGCGTGCCGTTCTGGACCGACGACTGGACCTGGGACACCTACCGCGCGCTGCACCCGCTGATGGCGCTGCTCCACCCGGCGGCAGAGGGCGAGAAGCTGGCGTCGTACATCCGCATGTGCGAGCAGGCCGGCTGGATGCCGACCTTCCCGACGGTCTTCGGCGACGCGCACTGCATGAACGGCCAGCATCCGGTGGCGCTGTTCCTCGACGCGTGGCGCAAGGGCGTGCGCGGGTTCGACCTCGACAAGGCGTTCGAATGTCTGAAGAAAACGGTCCGCGAGGATAGCCTCATTCCGTGGAACCGCGGGCCCGCCACCGAGCTGGACCGCTTCTACTGGGAGAAAGACTACTTCCCCGCGCTGAAGCCCGGCGAACCCGAGACGGTCAAGGAGGTCAAGCCCGGCGAGCGGCGGCAGGCCGTGGCCGTGACGCTCGCCGCGTCGTACGACACCTGGTGCCTCGCGCAGATCGCGAAGGAGCTGGGCCGCAAAGAGGACACCGCGTTCTTCCTCGCCCACGCGACCGACTACCGGAACCTGTGGAAGAAAGAGACCGGCTTTTTCCATCCCAAGGACAGAGACGGCAACTGGATCATGCCGTTCGACTACAAGTATGCGGGTGGCCAGGGCGCACGCGACTACTACGATGAGAACAATGCGTGGACCTACATCTGGGACGTGCCCCACAACATCGGCGACCTGATCTCACTTTTCGGCAGCAGGCAGGCCTTCACCGATAAGCTTGACCGCCTGTTCACCGAGGGCTTCGGCCGCCCGAGCTGGGAGTTCTACAACGTGCTGCCTGACTCTACCGGCATCGTCGGCATGTTCGTCATGGGCAACGAGCCGAGCTTCCACATCCCGTACCTTTACAACTTCGCGGGCGAGCCGTGGAAGACGCAGAAGCGCGTGCGCATGCTGATGGAGTCCTGGTTCCGCAATGACCTGATGGGCATCTGCGGCGACGAGGACGGCGGCGGCATGTCGGCCTTCGCGGTCTTCTCGGCCATGGGCTTCTATCCGGTCACCGCCGGCCAGCCTAACTACACCTTCGGCAGCCCGCTCTTCAGCAAGGTCACGATCCGCCTGGACAACGGCAAGCGCTTCACGCTGAGCGCGCCCAAAGCCGACCACGAAAACAAGTACATCCAGTCGGTTAAGGTCAACGGCAAGCCGTGCGACAAAACGTGGTTCAGCCACGACGTGCTGATAAACGGAGGTACAGTCGCCATCGGCATGGGCGACCGCCCGAACAAGAGCTGGGGCATTGGTCCCAACGCCGCGCCGCCCTCCGAAAGCGCGCACGCCAATTGACGCGCTACAGACACTCGCTGTTCTGGTAGGGACGGTTCCCCGAACCGTCTGCCTGCATGAGCAGCGACAAAGTGCGGACGCCTCGGGGAGGCGTCCCTACCGAGGGGCAAGGATCACGTAGAAACGAAAACCATGACACGGCACAGTATCTTAGCGACCGCACTCATCGCGCTCACTCTCGCCAGCGCGACGTCCTTGCCCGCGCTCGCTGGCTGGACGCAGGTGTGGAGCGACGAATTCAACGGCACCAGTATCGACTCCGCCAAATGGGATTTCGATTTCGGCAACGGCTTCTACAGCTACGACGCAAACCAGTGGATCGGCGGCTGGGGCAACGGCGAACTTGAGTCCTATACGCGAGAGCCCTCGAACGCCTTCGTGAAGGACGGGCTGCTGCACATCCGCGCGGTGAAGGAGTCGTTCGACGGCTGCGGCTACACCTCGGCGCGGCTGAAGAGCCGCAAGCGCGATGGCACGGCCCTGTTCGCGCCCCGCTACGGCCGCTTCGAGTTCCGCGCCAAGCTGCCGGTCGGCAAAGGTCTCTGGCCCGCGCTCTGGCTGCTGCCGCAGGACGAGACCTACGGGCCGTGGGCCGCTTCCGGCGAGATCGACGTGCTGGAGACGCGCGGACACGAACCGGACAAGGTCACGGGCGCACTCCACTACGGCGGCCGCTGGCCTGTGAACACCCACACCGGCTTCTCATATACGCTGCCGAACAGCGGCCGCACGGACGCCTTCCACGTGTATGCGCTGGAGTGGGAGCCGGGCGTCATCCGCTGGTACACGGACGGCCAGCTCACGAGCAGCAGCTCTTTCTGGTGGAGCTGCGGCAAGACCGTCGACGGCAAGGGCATGCCACCCAAACGGGAGGCGGATCTCAACCCGTGGCCCGCGCCCTTCGACAAGCCCTTTTACCTGATCATGAACCTCGCCGTGGGCGGACAGTTCGGCGGCAACCCCGACTCGACCACCGTCTTCCCCGCTGAAATGCAGGTGGACTACGTGCGCGTCTATGAGAAGGCCGGCGGCACCGGCGCGACCCCGGCGCGCGGCGTGGGCAAGCTGCCGTTCTGACTCTGTGGCATGGGCGACTCGCCCATGAACCACGGGCAGGTTGCCCGTGCCACGCCGCTCCCTGTGGCATGGGCGACTCGCCCATGGTATTACAAGGCGGTTTAATTCACTACGAAACACGCGAAAAGCGCGAAAATGAATCATGATCTCAAGTTGCGAAACTGTGGTCGTCTCACTTGATTTCGCGTATTTCGTAGTTTGATTACACTTTGTTGACGGCTACCCGAGAATCGTCTTCAGATCCTCGTCGGCTGTTTTAATCGGCGTCAGGCCGAACTTCTCGACGAGCACGTTCAGCACGGTCGGCGAGAGGAAGGCAGGCAGGCTTGGCCCGATGCGGATGTTCTTGATCCCGAGCGCGAGCAGCGTCAGCAGGATGCAGACCGCCTTCTGCTCATACCAGGAGAGGATGAGCGTGAGCGGCAGGTCGTTGACGCCGCAGCCGAAGACCTTCGACAGCGCCACGGCCACTTGGATCGCCGAGTAGGCGTCGTTGCACTGGCCCATGTCGAGCAGGCGCGGGATGCCGCCGATGTCGCCCAGCTTGGCCTGCAGGTGGTTGAAGCGGAACTTGCCACAGGCGAGGGTCAGGATCAGCGTGTCCTTCGGCGCCTTCTCCACGAACTCCGTGTAGTAGTCGCGCCCGAGCTTCGCGCCGTCGCAGCCGCCCACGAGGAAGATGTGCTTAACCGCGCCGGACTTGACCGCCGCGACCACCTTGTCGGCCACGGACATCACTGCGGCGTGGCCGAAGCCGGTCAGAAGCGGCTCGCCCGCGACTTCCTGCGTCCAGCCTCCGAGCTGAACCGCGTGGGCGATCAGCGCGGAGAAGTCCTTTTTGCCTTCCGCGTCCGCCGCGATGTGCTTGACGCCGGGCCAGCCGACTTCCGCCGTGGTGTACAGGTTGGCGGTGTAGGAAGGCTTGGGCGGCATGATGCAGTTCGTGGTGTAGAGCACGACGCCGGGGAGGTTGTCGAACTCCTTCTGCTGGTTCTGCCATGCGGTGCCGAAGTTGCCCTTGAGCTGCGGGTGCTTCTTGAGCTCCGGATAGGCGTGGGCGGGCAGCATCTCGCCGTGCGTGTAGACGTTGACGCCCTTGCCGTCGGTCTGCTCGAGGAGCGCCTTGAGGTCGTGGAGGTCGTGGCCGGTGATGACGATGAAAGGCCCCTTCTCGCGGGTTGTGGGAACCGGCGTCGGAACCGGATTGCCATAGGCACCGGTGTTGGCGGCGTCCAGAAGCGCCATGCACTTCAGGTTGATGGAGCCGAACTCGAGGATCAGGCCCAGCCACTCCGCGACGCTGTGGTCCTCGCCGAGGGCCTTCATGCCCTTCACGAACCAGCCAGAGACTTTCGGGTCGGTCTTACCCAGCACACGGGCGTGGTGGGCGTAGGCGGCCATGCCGCGCAGACCGAAGAGCAGGGTGGAGCGAAGCGAGACGATGTCCGTGTCGCCGTGGAACAGGTCGTCCGGGTTGTAGGCGGGTGCGCCGCCGTACTTCTCGACGCCGCGCAGGATGCGGTCGCGCATGGCGGTGAGGACGGCGTTATCGAAGTTCACGTTGGTGACGGTCATGAACAGTGCGTCCATGAAGAGCGCCTCGCACTTGGTGCAGGCCGCCTGACCGCCAGCCACCCGCGCCAGCGTGATGAGGGCCGCCGTAATTTCGTCTTGCAGACGCGCCACTTCGGGCTTTTTGCCGCAGACGCCACCGTGGGTGCAGCCCTTGCCGCCCGCCGTTTGCTCGCATTGAAAACAGAACATATCGCTCATGGTGTTATTCCTTGTTTGTTGTTGTGTGACTGTTTTAAGGCTAGAAATCGAAATAATCGTACTCGCCGATCTTTTGTCTCACGCCTTCATTCTAACTCATGACTGCTGACCATTAACTGGGGACTAATACCCATTGACCAGTGACTACTGACTCCCCAAACCTACTCTTCCAAAATTGCGCCGTCGGTCGATATCGTGACCACGTGCCACGGAATCATCTTGCCGCTGGCGAGCAGCGCCTGCTTGGCCGCGTTGGCGATGCCCGCGCAACAGGGCACCTCCATGCGCAGCACGGTGACGCTGCGGATCTCGTTCGCCTGCAGGATAGCGGTCAGCTTTTCGGTGTAGTCCACATCGTCCAACTTCGGGCAGCCGATCAGCGTGACCTTGTTGATCATGAAGCGGCGGTGGATGTCGGCGTACGCGAAAGCGGTGCAGTCCGCGGCGATCAGCAGGGCCGCGTTCTTGAGATATGGCGCGGTGACCGGCACGAGCTTGATCTGCACGGGCCAGTTGACCAAGGCCGATGGAACGTCGAACGCCGAACGCTGAACGTTGAACTCTGAAGTAGGTGCGTGTGTGATCGTTTTCGCCATTTTGCCGGGGCAGCCGCAGGCCAACGGTGGCACGGGCTCCTGTGGCACGGGCGACCCGCCCGTGGTTTTCTCCGCGGCCTGCTTTGCGGCTACCGCGGTTTCATCGAAGGCCGCGGCATCGCGCTCGACGATCTTGATCGCGCCGGTGGGGCATTCGGGCAGACAGGCGCCGAGCCCGTCGCAGTAGCTCTCCGAAACGAGCTTGGCCTTGCCGTCCACGAGTTTCAAGGCGCCTTCGTGGCAGGCGCTGACACAAAGGCCGCAGCCGTTGCAGAGGGTTTCGTCGATGGTGATGATTTTGCGTGTCATGTGTGGTGTTCTCCTAATCAGGCTTTCGCGGCGCGGTGTTTCTTTAGCGAGCGCACAACGGTGTCGAGCGTGACGGTCTTCAGCAGGCTGATCAAGCGCTTGTTCTCCTTGGCCATCAGTTTGCCGAGCGCGCAGCCGTTGCCATCGCAGATGTTGTGCTTCAGCAAGCAGCCCTTGTAGGCGGGGTTGCCGCCTGCGGCGACGTAGATCTCGAGCAGCGTGATCTGGTCCGCAGGCCGGGCCAGCTTCGCGCCGCCCGCGGGTCCGCGCTCGGTCTCGAGGAGGCCCGCCCGTGCGAGCTGCTGCACGACCTTTGCGAAATGGTGGGGCGAGAAGCCCATCTCTTTGGAGATCGCGCGGGCCGAGTGGAAATGATCCGCATCCGCTGCGAGGAACGCGCAGGTGTGCAGCGCGATCGACATAGCCTCCGAGATATTCAGCAGTCCGAGCATGGCGCAATTCCTTTCTTCCGCTTAATTCGGTATTAAGTTACCAAATTACCGAAACAGCGTCAACAGGGATAATGAAAAAAATAGCCACACGGATTTACATTTCGAGATTCGGTCTCGGCTAAGCCAGTTCGATGCCAAAAAGCGACGGCACATCCTCTTCGGCAATACGTCCGCCGTCATCCGTTGTCTGCTGGGCTGCCCGCGTAAGCATCAGCTCGCGCGCTGCGCCCCGCAACTCGAACAGCTTGACCGGCCGCTGATCGAACTCAGTGCCCACGGCCAGCAGGGTCGCGGCCCGGTAGAGGCAGAACGGCGTGCGGCAGTGGGAGCAGGAGAAGGCGAGATCCTTCAGCTCCGGCAGCAGTCCGTCAGGCTGGCCGAATAGCTCGGCGATCACATCGTCCGGCAGGTCGTCCGACGCGAACAAATCGTCTCCGCAGCGGTCGCACAGCCTGTCGAGTTTCTCCCAGCGCTCGGGCGAGAGCGGACGCACGCTGAGGTTGACCAGCGCCATGCCGCCTTGAAGATTCGAAAAGGTCGCCTGCACATGTCCGTGCCGCACGCGGTACGTCCGCAGGCGGCCAGCCTTCAGCAGTTTCTCGGCGAAAGACAATTCTGAGGAGAATCGCGGTATGCAGATGCGGCGCACGTTCGCCAGCCAGGCGCGGCCCCACAAGGTGGTTCCGGGTTCTTCCCACGCGGTCGCTTGCGCGGGAGCCGCCGCGCCTGCTCGGCTCTGCGCGTAATCGAACAGATCCATTTCCATGCCGCCCATTATAGCATGGACTCGCCGTCTGGCCATGCTACACTGTTGCGCATCGCCTATGACTGTTGAACTCTGCCTCTCTCCGGGCGGGCGCTTCTATCTCGCTGAGACCGAAGCGTCGGATGTCCCGCAAAACGAAGCCGCTGTCGCGCGCTGGCAGC
>TBL_comb47_HYPODRAFT_10007748_pt1 | contig 11177 bp, 8 predicted proteins | sample TroBogypolimnion_40_FD_10682 | JGI IMG/M metagenome (IMG submission 10682) | reverse complement strand
AGCGCCTTTCAAACCCATTGCAGGCATTCCCCAATGTCCGAAAATTAAAGCATAATCCAGAAATATATTTACAATTGCCATAATTGCAGCACTAATCGAAAGATATTTTGTGTTGGTGATGCCGATATAAAACGAACGGAATAGTGTGCCGATAAACGAAAAGAATAATCCCCAGATCCGGTAACTTAAAAACCCGACAGATGCAGTATATATTTCTTTGGAATGTATTGCTACTTTGAAGAAATAAGGTGAAAATAAATTGGAAATTAATATTAAAACGGCAGCCAGAAAGATTAAAAAATAAAAACCATTATCAAAGGTGCTGCCTATTTCAGCATAGTTTTTCTCACCGTTTCTACGTGCTATAAGTATCTGTAATCCTGAGCCAAATCCGAAGCCTATCATGTAAAGCGACACATAAAATATTCCGGCTATAGCCGATGCGCCAAGTTCAACTTCACCTACACGACCCAGAAACGCAGTATCGGTAACATTAATTACATTCTGGGCAATAAGTGCCAGCATTATTGGTGCCGAGATGTTCCAGATATTTTTATAAGTGAGTTTTGTCTCCAACTTATTAGTAATTTTTGATTTATATTATGCAATATTAACTTTGCAAAGATACTCAAACTTAATATTATTTTTGATATTTATATTATTTTTGAATTATAATAAGATGTTTTTGTTTTCATAAAGATAAAAGGTCGGTGAATTGATGTGGATTTTATTGTTTTAAATTAAATTATTAAGAATTATTTTTGATAAAATGAAAATATTTTAAATTTTAGTTACTATTTCAATTATCATAATTATAATTTTATCTAAATAAAAAGATTATTCTATAATTTAGATGTGATTTTTGATGAAATATTATTGATTTTCGACGACAAAAATCGCCTTAGGAAAATGTCGTCGAAGTACAGGAAAATGTCGTCGAAGTACAGGAATGTGTCGTCGAAGTACAGGAACGTGTCGTCGAAATGAAGATAAATGTCATTTTAATAGTGATTTATGTATTATGACTATAGAATTGGCATTTTGAAAGGTAGGAACGAGTTATTGAAACAAAGGAATGGATCTTAGAAAAGGTGGAACGAATCATTGAGAAGAAATGATGAACTTTCCGAAGATTTGCTTTTGCTTTTGATGACACTATTATATCTGCAAAAAGCTTGTCAACCAATATATTTACACCTAAATGATTTTTTATTCTAATAAGTTGCTTCTTTAAAGTAAATATTCTACTTGCAAAACTCATCTACCTTGGCAATGGCTTCCTCATAACCAAGTTCGGCAGAAGCTTTTAAATCTTTGCAAGCACCATACGTATCATTCTTAACACTCTTAATACCACCTCTCAAAAAATAAGCTTCACCATCAGGTTTTATCTTAATAGCTTCGTTAAGATCGTCCAAAGCAGCATCATATTTCTTCTGATTAATATACATACGAGCCCTTCCTACATAAGCATTTACATTATTTGGATTGGTAAATATAGCTTTTTTAAAATCAATAATAGCTTGTTGCGTCTTATTCTGCTTTACATATATATTTGCCCGCATAATGAGCGCCTCCTCGTTATCTTTATCCGTATTTATCACCTTAGAGAAGTCTTTCATAGCAGCTTCTGAATTATTTATTGCCACATAACATTTACCCCTCTTTACATGAATATCCGAAGCAGTCATTTTAAACTCATCAATCAGCTTGGTATAGTCAGTTATTGCTTCATTATATTTCTTGGTTTGATAATAAGCATCAGCACGCTTAGTATAAGCATCCTTAGGATTATAATTTAAGTCTATTGCCTTAGTAAAATCATTAATAGAAGCCTCTGGTTTGCCAAAACTAAAGTAATAAATGCCTCTTTCGTAATAAGCTTCAGCATAATCAGGCTTTAATTCAATAGCTTTTGAATAATCTTTCGCCGCTTCCTGCCTTTTCTTTATCTTATTATAGGCTTTAGCCCTCTTAAGATAAAGAGAAGCATCGTTACCACGCATACTTATCACTTTAGTATAATCATTTATAGCTGCTTCATGGTTTTTAGTTTTGATATTCATCTCTGCTCTTTTAACATAAGCATCAACAAAGTTAGGCTTCAAAGCAATGGTTTTGTTAAAGTCGTTTCCGGCATTTAAATAGTCTCCTTTATCTAAGTAAACCACTCCTCTATAGTAAAATGCCAGATGATAATCCTTGCTTTTGGCAATAGCAATGTTAAGATCCTTGATAGCATCAGCATTATTACCAAGCAAAAAACTACAATAACCCCTTTCGGTGAAGGCTTCATAATAATAAGGGCTATTCTCAATAACTTTAGTGAAAGATGCAATAGCATCAGTGTATTTAGCATCCTTTTCAAGAGCCAGACCTTTGTTATAAAGTTCAGCAGACGACTGACTGTAGCTCTTATTTATAAGAAGTGATAAAAAAATAAAACAAATAATAGTAAGATTATTCCTCATTGTGTTGTACTTTTGTAAAAAATTTAAATTCAATTATGCTTAACGATGACGTTGCAAAAATAAGGAAAGATTACCAGAAGCACCAGCTTTTAGAAACAAATATTAGTAAGGAACCATTCAAGCAATTTAGTGAGTGGCTTCAAGAAGCTATTAATGCGGGCATTGAAGATGCAACAGCTATGACTCTTGCTACCATTTCAACCAAAGGTTTTCCTTCGGCAAGGATAGTTTTACTAAAGGGTTTTGATGAAAAAGGCTTTGTTTTTTATACTAATTATGATAGTCGCAAAGGAAATCATATAAAGAAGAACCCTAATGTGGCTTTGGTTTTTTATTGGAAAGAGCTGGAGCGTCAGGTGCGTATAGAGGGTGAAGTTGAGAAGGTATCGAAGAAAGAATCAGATGAATATTTCGCAAGTCGTCCGGTGGAAAGCCAGATTAGCGCTATTATTTCTGAACAAAGTGCAGAAATCCCTGACAGAAATTTCCTTGAGATGATGAAAGATATGTTTGTTAGGAAGCAAGGAGATAAACCTATCAATCGCCCTGATCATTGGGGTGGCTTTAGGGTAATACCCCGAAGGATAGAGTTTTGGCAAGGCAGAGAAAACAGGCTTCACGACCGTATTAAGTACTGTAGTAAGAACAATAAGGACTGGAAGATTAAGAGAATTGCTCCTTAAGACAGCAATAATTACGAATTAAGAATTAAAAATTACGAATAGATTTATATTTATAATGATCTGATTCCTCCCCTATCCTTCGGTCACTGAGCGGAGACGAAGTGGGAGAGGGTTGGGGTGAGGTCTTTTAATAAAACTTTAATGGCAAATCAAATTAAGATTAAAAATAAGAAGGCTTCTTTCGAATACTTCTTTGTTGAGGAATATACTGCTGGCATCCAACTGACCGGCACTGAAATTAAATCAATCAGGGAGGGTAAAGCTAACCTCACCGATGCTTATTGTTCGTTCAATGGCACTGAATTATTCGTTAAGAACTTGCATATTGCTGAATACACCTTCGGTGGGGCTCATTATAACCACGAACCTAAGCGAGAACGTAAGCTTTTACTTAATAAGAGAGAGCTTAAGAAATTGTTTTCTAAAACTAAAGAAAAGGGCTTGACTATTGTACCTACATTACTTTTTGTAAATGATAAAGGGCTTGCAAAACTGGATATTGCAATGGCTAAAGGGAAGAAACTTTACGATAAACGAGAAACTATTAAGACTAAAGATACTAAAAGGGATATGGATCGTTCAAAGAGTGGTGATTAATATCCTCTAATTACCGCCGAAAAACTTATGTTAATAAGCAGCTTTATATGCTTTATTAAAGTACTTAAACCATTTGTCGCCACCTGTATATTGCTCTATCATAGTATTTACATCCAATTTTAAAGTTTTATGACCATCCGTTAAAGCTTTTGCTTTGGCAACTTTAATTTGGATGTCTTCCGTTTTGTTTGCAGCATAATCTTCTTCTTTTAAAAGCTTAAGAAGCATCAAACAAGCATCCCAATCATTAATATCAGCATAATAATTAGCAGTATAAAAGCTAGCTTCCTTATTATTTTGAAAACGCAGGTAATCAACAATACCGGTATAAGGAATTTTAGCAGTATCTAGCTTTGAATTTAGAAAAAGAACATCAGCGGCATGATATTTCTCTGCAAACTTTTTCAAATCATTTGCAGCATAAGCTGACTTAGCATCGTCTTTATACTTATAATAGTCAATAACAGGCTTAATATGCTGCCAGGCTTCCTCGCTATTAGTAGTTAACAGAACACAATTCTTGTTTTGAAAAGCAATATTTATAACTTCTTCCAACAAATTACCTGCTCTAACATAATCTCTTAAAGCAATATTATTCTTAGCCATCGCAGTATTCATATCTATCTTATCTTGCAGGTTCTGACAGCCTTTTAAAATCATTTTCTGCTTAAGCAGCGTCAAAGAAGCATTCAATTCCTCATCATTTTCTATATGATATTGCTTTTGCTTCCTGATACTCTTCTCATAGATGCTGTCTGCGTTGGCTAACTCATTAGCCCATACAAGGAAACCCGCAGTTTGCAAATCATTATTAATAATATTAATAACATTCTGCTTAATTAATGAATCGAGCGTTTTGCAAGGAGTAAAAGAAGCTGTAGATTCAAGACTTCTAGCCATAACATAATTATCAATAGCCTGTTGAAACTTGTTTTCAGTAGCATAAGCATCCCCCTCTTCAATATATTTCCAATAACTATTCCTTACAGTGGCGTTTGTTTCCGTTTCTTTTACTTCAATAGTTGCATCTTTCTTATTATTAATAGTATGTTTTTTCTTTTTATGCTTAATAGATGATGCAAGTTCTTGATGTTGTTTATGTTTTGTTTTAATTTTATGATGAGAAGTTTTCTTTTTATGATAATTAGTTGCAAGAATATTTTTTGCAGGCTCAACAAATGTAGAATGCTCAGCATTTGCAGCTAACTTACTACAATCTTCATCATTAATAAGCTTGCACAAGCCGTCAGCTTTTTGAAAATAATAATCAGATTGCATCTTTTGATTATTATTTTTGTAAGAAAAAGCTAATTCCATATAAAACTTCGAAAGCTTCTTTATATTTTTATCAACTTCTTTATCATCAACAATATATTTACGATTTAACGAAGCATATTCTTTAGCTTTTAAAATAAAAGTTTCGGCAATACTAAGCTTATTTGCATCCAATGCCTGATTAGCAACCTTAAGATACGAATGATAAAGCCCATATTTAGATAAAGAAATACCATGTTCAAACACTGCACAATCAAATTTATTGTAATGAATGCAAAAAGTATCAGCTTGCATAAATAATTCCAACGAAGCATTATAATCCTGAACAGCCAGCAATTGGTTTCCGTAATCATTAAAGCGTTTTCTTATAAGTTCTATCAAACCATTGATAAGATTAAGATTAGCATCTTCTGGATAGATCACCTTTTGAAGGTCTTCAATCAAGTAAGCAGCTTGAGCAACATTATTTTTACCCAAACTAATAACAGCTTTCTGATAAACAGAAGGGATATAGAAAGGATTAAACAGTAATGATTTATCAAAATAGCTGTTTGCATTAGCAGTATCTCCTTTGCTAAGCAAATCAAGACCCTTTTTATAGCACCAGAAGTCATGATACGACACATATTGATCAATAATTACCCTCAGTTTCGGAATACTTGCCAACAAATCATTGTATTTTCGATACACCTCAACCGATTGCCCATCCATAGTATTGACGGTATTAAAAGCACCGGCTCTTTTAACAAATTCTATTATAAATTCCGCCTCATTCAGCGTACAATCATACACCGGAAGCATATCTACATCACTTGCATTTATCTTTTCTACAGCATTATAGGCGGTAGTAATTATGGAGTCAAGCTCATTAATAGAGATACTTTGCTTTTTCTGTGCTTTAGCATAAAAAGCAAGAAAAAGCATGATAAAAATAAGAAAACAGACCCTAATATGTGCGATATATTTAAGCAATAGTAATTCAGTTTAATCAGCAGCAAAGTTACGAATTCCATATTGATACCGGCGATTCGCATAAATATTTACAAACAATACAAAGTTGATAAACATAAACTCCACTTTAATGCTGCAATCTCGAAAATATTTTAATGTAGAAACGGAAATATAGTACATAAAAAAAGTCCCGCCAACGACGGGACCATAAATTATAAATGTTTTATAATTGATAAACTAAGCTAGCTTAACATTAACTGCATTCAATCCTTTTTTACCTTTTTCAACGTCATAAGTCACTTCACTGCCTTCATTTACAACGTCCTTTAATCCAGAAATGTGAAAGAAACAATCTATTCCTGTTCCGTCTTCTGTAATAAATCCAAAACCTTTTCCTTCATTGAAGAATTTAACTTTCCCTTTACTCATATTATGTATTTAAAATGTTTCGCAAGATACGACTAATTCTCCATACACAGCATATTTTTTATTATTATTTATGAATTGATTAATAATATTGATGAAATATTAAAAGTCAAAAGCAAATATTTAAAATTTATGAGCGTTTATTCGCGATAAAGTAGTATCTTTACACTCGATTTGGCTCCGTGGCGCAATTGAATAGCGCATCTGACTTCGGATCAGACGGCTCTAGGTTTGAATCCTAGCGGAGTCACTCAAACAGAAGCCATTTGCTGAAAAGTAAATGGCTTCTTTGCAATTACGATTCCCATAATGAGCATCTTTATCTTCTTCTTCATTATAATAGAAATCAATATTTAATTAAGATGAAAAGAAATCAAAACAAGTGCTTCTATATTTTAAAACACTATCTCTAAAAAACCTAACAGGTTTTCAAAACCTGTTAGGTTTGGATTCAAAATTTAAAACACTACACCCATAATACTCTTCTTTATCTTCTTCTTCATTATAATAGAAATCAATATTTAATTAAGATGAAGAGAAATCAAAACAAGTGCTTCTATATTTTAAAACACTATCTCTAAAAAACCTAACAGGTTTTCAAAACCTGTTAGGTTTAGATTCAAAATTTAAACATCTATTAATAAAAATCTCATTAGGTATTCCATAATGATCCTCTTTATCTTCTTCTTCATTATAATAGAAATCAATATTTAATTAAGATGAAGAGAAATGAATACAATTGTCCCCATAATTTAAAGCACTATCTCTAAAAAACCTAAAAGGTTTTCAAAACCTGTTAGGTTTGGATTCAAAATTAAAAACATTACAAACATAATGATCCTCTTTATCTTCTTCTTCATTATAATAGAAGTCAATATTTAATTAAGATGAAAAGAAATCAAAACAAGTGCTTCTATATTTTAAAACACTATCTCCAAAAAACCTAACAGGTTTTCAAAACCTGTTAGGTTTGGATTCAAAATTTAAAACACTACACCCATAATACTCTTCTTTATCTTCTTCTTCATTATAATAGAAGTCAATATTTAATTAAGATGAAAAGAAATGAATACAATTACTCCCATAATTTAAAGCACTATTTCAAAAAAACCTAACAGGTTTTCAAAACCTGTTAGGTTTAGATTCAAAATTTAAAACACTATTTATAAAATTAAAAACATTACACACATAATGACCCTCTTTATCTTCTTCTTCATTATAGTAGAAATCAATATTTAATTAAGATGAAAAGAAATGAATATATTTACTCCCATAATTTAAAGCACTATTTCCATATTTAACACCTTGCACACAATTAGGAACAATGTTATGTAAAGTGCTTTGATAGCAATCTTAATTATTTTAAAAACATATCTAAATAAAAAATATCTATATTTAAAATACTTGATTACCACTCAAATTAGTTTAATTATATTAGTAAGTAAATAGACTTTGCTTCTTAAAAAAATAGTAGTGGTTTTAATTATCCTCATCCTGTTTACAAATATCATGTATATTTATATCATTGAAATCATAATTTAGGATATTGTAACAATAATTTATACTGTTGAAAATATATATTATAATATTGAAAAGATATTTATTATTATTGAATTTAAATATTATTATATTGCAATGAATATTTATAATGTTGAAGAGTTGTTTTATGTCATTGAAAAAAATATTTATAGCATTGAAGAAATTATTTATGCCATTGAAATCTTTCAATGATAGAAATAATTATTTCATTAAAATAATATATTTATTAAATGTGATAATTTAAATTATCATTATAATATATATTTTAACCTATAATATTATAATAATAAAGATCATAAGCAATAATATTATCTTGATAATAAATATTAATTTATTTATGATAAAATAATAGTTTAATGAAATAATTAATTACCTTTGCAAAGTAAATAATCACCCTAATAATGTTCACACTCTTATTATAAGTGCTTATTAACTAATTAAATCTATCTCTTATGAAAATAGTTGACGATTCTTATTTCAAGATGTTTTGTAATGTTAGTTTATTTATGAAAACCAAAAAGTCAATTTGGTTTGGAAACACACATATTGTAAGTTGTGTTGATCAATTAAACGATACCATTGGGTTTCTTAAGTCTGCTAGAGTCAATTTGCTGACTACACCAAAGGGTTTCACAATGGAGAAGACTGTTTTGCGAAAGAAGTTGAACGATGAGGTGTTCACCATCAAAGAAGCGCAACGCCTGTATTACCGCTTCAACAATATGAGCGAGGAAATGCTGCTGCTTACTTACCCTTTTTCGACACTGCAAAGAAAAACGGAAGACACTTTCTACGTGGAGGCTTGTCATATAAGCGAAACGGCAATCACATTAGCAAATCAGCTTGCTTCTTTCGGAATTACTCCAGCTATGATCACCGATTTAAAGGATGATTTGAAAACTTTTTATGAACTTCCTCCCCAAAAGGAAAAGCTGGCAACCACTAACTCGAATATTGTAAAACTTATCCCTGTAAAGATAAAAGAATGCCGCTTAATGTTGAAAAATGTGCTGGATGGGCTTATCATTATCTACAAAACCGAACAAAAAGACTTTGTTAGTGGGTATAAATTGGTTCGTCGCAGAGTGAATAAGACGGGCAAGCATAAATATTACACCGTTCTGGTGAAAGGAAAGCTATCCGAAACCGAAACTTCAATTGCACTTTCGGACGTTATAGTAGTTGCTGGTGCTAAGAAGAAGACCACAATCACAGATATTAAAGGCAATTTCAAGATTAGGATCTACACTAAAGACGCGGACTTAATAACGTTTTCGCATGAGGGATTTCATCCTCTTACTATTAACATACCTAAAAAATATATTAAAAACGAAGTTGTCGTAAACGCAAGTCTAGTGAAAATTTCGCAAATAGAAGACACTGAAAAGAAGACAGCGTAATAAAAATCAATAACAACTTGGCATAAAAAAAGGCTGCCTCTTTAGGAGACAGCCTTTTTAATAGATATTTTATAGTAAATTATGCACCTAGCATAAGTCTTTTAAAAGCTGTTACTTTTAAATCTTTATCGCTTTCGCTTAAGAATTGTTCTACAGATTTCTTAGTGTCCTTTATGTACTCCTGACTTAAAAGAGTGCTTTCTTTGAAGAATTTATTTAATTTACCTTGAGCTATTTGCTCAACCATAGTTTCAGGTTTGCCTTCCTGACGAATAAGTTCTCTGTATATTTCGAGTTCTTTTTCGATCATTTCAGGAGACACGCCTGACTTATCAATAGCAACAGGAGCCATTGATGCAACTTGCATCGCAACATCCTTTGCAACATCCTTTGCAACATCTACATTAGCAGCTTTGTTGAAACCAACGATAGTTGCCAAGCGATTGCCATGATGATTGTAAGCAATAACGTTAGGAGCTTCGATAAATTGGTAGTGAGCTAATTCGATCTTCTCACCAATTTTGCCAATTTGTTCTATTAAAGTGTCAGCAATAGAAAGACCGTTTAACTGAGCATTCTTCAGTTCGTCTTCAGATTTAGGTTTGTTAGCAATTGCAAAGTCTAAAATAGATTTGCAAATGTTCACAAAGTCTTCATTCTTTGCAACGAAGTCAGTTTCGCAATTAATCATGATAACAGCAGCAAATTTATTGTCAGCATCAGTCTTTGCTATAACAACACCTTCGTTAGCATCTCTGTCAGCACGTTTATTTGCAAGTTTCTGACCTTTTTTTCTTAGAAAATCAATTGCTTTATCAAAGTCCCCATCATTTTCTACAAGTGCGTTTTTGCAATCCATCATGCCCGCACCGGTCATTTGTCTTAGTTTGTTAACTTCACTAGCAGTTATATTAGCCATCTTCTTAATTATTTGTGTTAGTTTTTTTAATAGTAGCTGGTTTGTTAATCACTGGTCTACGTGGTCTTTTAGCAGCTTCTACTTGTTCTTCTTCATCTTTCATTTTCTTTGCTAATTTTCTTTTAGCAGCAGCTTCTTCGTCTTCAACACCTTCAAAAGCTTCTAAGGTTGCTGAATGAGTATTTGCAGCTTCAGCAGCAGCATCTTCATCTTCCTGAGTCTTTTTATCTTTGTCGAATTTTCTTTCGTTTAATCCTTCTTCAATAGCTGCAACCATTGTTCCTACTATGATAGCAATTGATTTAGATGCATCATCGTTAGCAGGGATTGGGAAATCAACTAATTCAGGATTAGTATTTGTATCAACCATTGCAAAAGTAGGGATGTTTAATCTTCTAGCTTCAGCTACAGCGATGTGTTCTTTATTGATGTCAACGATAAATAAAGCAGATGGTAAACGACTAAGATCAGCGATACTACCTAAATTCTTTTCTAATTTAGCTTTCTCACGTGACATTTGAAGTTTTTCTCTCTTTGAGATGTCAGTATAATTCTTATCTGTCATCAACTTATCAAGAGTTGACATTTTCTTTACCGCTTTTCTAATAGTTGCAAAGTTAGTTAACATCCCACCAGGCCAACGTTCAGTAACGTAAGGCATGCCCACTGTTTTAACTAATTCAGAAACTATTTCTTTAGCTTGTTTTTTTGTTGCAACGAATAGAACTTTTCTGCCTGATTTTGCAATTTGTTTCATTGCAGCAGCAGCTTCATCAATTTTAGCTATTGTTTTATGCAAGTCTAAAATATGAATTCCATTGCGTTCCATAAAGATGTATGGAGCCATTTTAGGATTCCATTTTCTTTTCAAATGTCCAAAATGAACACCTGCATCTAATAATTGATCGAAATTTAC
>TBL_comb47_HYPODRAFT_10007747_pt1 | contig 11178 bp, 10 predicted proteins | sample TroBogypolimnion_40_FD_10682 | JGI IMG/M metagenome (IMG submission 10682) | reverse complement strand
CTTGGGCAGCCGCTGGTGGACGAGCAGCGCGCCGTGCTCGGCGGAGAAAACCTGGAGACCCTGAAACGCGTCGGTAGGCGGGCGTTTCAGCAGGACGAAAGCGTCGGTCTGGAGCGGGAGGCCCGGCACGCGCTTAGGCCTTGGCGGCGGCCGTCTGTTTTTTGGACTCGCCGGGCTTGAACGGCGGCACGACGGCGCCGCCGGAAATGACGAGTTTCATGCCGTCGCCGACGGACATATCCAGCTCGGTGATCTCATCCGGCGGCAGCAGCAGCACGAAGCCGCTGGTGGGATTGGGCGAGGTGGGTACGAAGACCGACCAGAGCTCCCGGCCGAGGCGGTGCTGCGCCTCCGCCTGCGTTTTGCCGGTGAGAAAACCGACGGACCAGATACCAGGGCGGGGATATTGGATGACCACGACCTTGCTGAAGAGGTTGCGGTTCTGGGTGCTGAAGGTGGAGACGACCTGTTTGACCGAGTTGTAGACGGTGCTGACGCCGGGAATGCCGACGATGACGCGTTCGCCGAGGTCGAGGAGATACTTGCCGAACAGGTAATGGGAGATGAAGCCGAAGAGCGTGATCAGGGCGAAGACGACGATGGTGACGGCGACGTCCCAGACGAAGGGGAGGGATTGCAGGCGCGTTGGCAGGACCAGGTCGAACAGCGGGCGGAAACTGCCGCCGATGATGCCGATGATCCAGAGGAAGGCCCAGACGGTGACCGCGAGGGGCGCGAGCAGGAGCAGACCCGAGAAAAACGCGGTGCGGACAGTGACAATGTGCTTGGACGGACGGAGGGCCATGACGGGGGCTACGGTCGCCGGAAACGCGGCGGACGCAAAGGGTTTTTGTGCGGGGGTCTCGCGACGACCGCGAAGACCGCGACGGCTGAAAGAGCGGGGTGGATCTTTGATTCCGGGTTCGGGGCGAGGAGGGAACGGCGCTGGTCAGCGACGCAGAATAAACTTCGGCAAGGCGCCGGCGGTGCGGAGGAGGCGGAGGGCGCGGGACTCGGCGCGGCGCATGCGGCGCTTCTTGGCGGGCTGGAGGTCGTCGTAGCCGGCGAGGTGCAGCCAGCCGTGGACGAGGTAGAGGGTCAGTTCTGCGGAATAATCACGGCGCGAGTCGACCTGGCGAAGCGCGGCGTCGACGGAGATGCAGATTTCACCGGCGGTGCCGGCGGCGGGGTCGCCGGCGAAGGTGATGACGTCGGTGGGGGTTGGGTCGGCGAGGAAGTCGGCGTGGAGCTGGGCGAGGGCGGGGTCGGTGAGGAAGACGAGCGAGAGCTCACCGTCCGGCGCGCTCAATTTCGATTTTCGATTTTCGATTTTCGACTGGCCAGACCTCGAGGCGGCGCTGGGGAAAAAGTGCGCGTCGAGGGTGTGGATCACGCGGGCCACGGCGCGGCGGTCGAGGCGCAGGCGGGAGTGGCGATTGGCGATTTGGACTTCGCGGAGGGGCATGCAGGGGGCGACGGCAGCGAAGCAGGTTTGCGCCGCAGGTTGAAGCGCTGAGTTAGTTGCGAGCGAGACCCTGATTTCTTACCACGGATAACACTCAGGAACACGGATCAATCCCGAACCACCTAAGGCTGCGGAAGGGGCAATCCATTCTCAGCAGTTTGAGCTCTGCGAGGTCTTGGGATTGATCCGTGTTCCTGAGTGTTATCCGTGGTAAAAGGTGCGAACTCACGCCTTGGCTTCGGTCGACGGGTTCTCGCCGGAGGGATAGGCGACGCGGGCGTGCAGCATGTTGAGGAGCGTGAACTGGAAGCTGTTCTTCATCTTGGCGAGCTCCTCGAAGGTGATGGGCGCCTCGTCCAACTGGCCGTCGGCGACGCGGTCGCCCACGATGCGGTCGATGAGCGGGCCGAGCTGCTCGGCGGTGACGGAGCGGAGCGAGCGCGTGGCGGCCTCGACGCCGTCGGCGAGGGAGATCACGGCGCTTTCCTTGAACTGCGGCTTGGGCCCGCTGTAGCGGAACGCGGCCTCAACGGGCGGCGCGAGCAGCGGGGCCGAGGGCGGCATGTTTTTGACCGGAAATGGCACCCGGGATTGCTCGACGGCGCGCAGATAAAACGAGCGGACGAGGGTGGTGCCATGATGCTGCTGGATGACGTCGAGCACCGCGCGGGGCAGGCGGTGGCGGCGGGCGAGTTCGACGCCATCGGTCACGTGCTGCTTGATGATGGACGCGGAGGCGGTGGGCGTCAGGCCGTCGTGGGGATTGATGCTGTTGCGCTGGTTCTCGGTGAAGTACGCCGCGTGGGGCGTCTTGCCGATGTCATGGAACAGCGCGCAGACGCGGGCGAGCAGCGGGTTGGCGCCGATGGCGTTGGCGGCATTCTCGGCGAGCTGGGCGACGACGAGCGAGTGGTGGTATGTGCCCGGGGCGTCGAGCTGCAGTTGGCGGAGCAGCGGGTGATTGTAGTCGGTCAGCTCGAGCAGCGTGATGTCGGTGGTGCGCTTGAAGAGCGATTCGAGGACGGGCAGCACGCCGACGACGGCCATGCCGGTGAGCACGCCGGTGGCGAGCGCAGCGGTCATCTGGCGGGCAAGCGTGGCGAATGGCACCTGGTCGGCGAAGCCGATCGGCAGGGCGAAGAGCGCGAGCGTCAGGCCGCCGGCGGCGGCGGCGCGCACGACCCGCCCGCGCTTGTGCACCTCGCGGCAGCCGAAGATGGCGACGAGCGAGGCGAGGAACGTGAGGACGACGAGGTCGAGGCGGTTGCCGTAGATGACGCCGGTGAAAATCGAGATCAGCAGCGCCATGAAGATGGCCGACCCGGCATCAATCAGGATGGCTACGATCAGAGGCGCGAGCGCGGTGGGCGCGACATAAGGCAGCGTTGAAGCCCAGGAGCCGTCGTGGGTGAAGAAGTCGAGTCCACCGATCGAGTAGACGAGGCGCACGATGGCGAGGTTGATTATGACGACGAGCGAGAGGAGGCCGAGGCGGCCGTTGCGCTGGAGCGTCTCGCGATCCTCGAGCCGGATGTAGATCACGCTGGCAATCACCATCGAGAGCACGAGGAGGATGCGGCCGAAGAGTGTGAGGCCCTCGTCGAAGGGCGTGTCGGTGTGTTCCCGCAGGTAGCGGCGATACGCCATGAGCATCTCGTATTGTCCCGGGGAGACGCGTTCGCCGGGCTCGATGATCGTCTGGCCGCGGGCGACGCTGACCAGGACAGGTTTCACCTGGCGGCGCGTGGCGACTTCACGGGCCTGGGTGGCGTCGTGATCGAACACGAGGTTGGCCGTCAGGCCGGAGCTGAAGAACCGGAAGAGCGCGAGCGCCGTGGGACGCGGGAGACTCTCGACGGCGAGGTTCACGCGCAGGAACGTCATGGCTTCCTCCATTGACTGGACCGGGCGGAGGGCGACTTCGCCGGTGGGCCGCACGACTTGGAAAACAGTCACGCTGCCCGGGGCGGTGCCGCCGAGGGAATCGTCATGCACGCCCTCGTTGGCGATGTCACGGAGGGCGGCGAGGCCGTTCTCGAACAGCGCGGCGCGGGCTTTGGCGTCGCCGGCGGTGAACACTGCGCCGACGTCCTCGACGCTGGCGTGATAGGGACCACGGGCGTTGAAGGCATCGACCAGTGCGGCGAATTCGGCGCGCCGGTTGCCGAGGACCAGGGCGTTGGCGGGATGATCGCGCTCGTACGCGTCGAGGCCGGCCAGCAGTTCGCGCGCCGCGGACTCAAAGCGCCGGGATGGCTCGACATCGAGGCGGTAAACGGGCGGCAGGCGGTTGATCAACTGGTCGCTGGCGGCGCTGGTCTGCTCGAGGCTTTGGTAGGTGAAGGCGGTGGCGGCAGTGACGCGCGCGGTGGCGAGTTGGTTGGGGAGGACGGGAACGTTGAGCGTGGTCAGGCCGGCGGAGCTGATGAGGACGATGGCGGTGACCGTCGCGACGAAGATGAGCACCGCGACCAGGCGGCTGCGGTCAAAGAATTCCCGCGTGGCGGAGTGGGGCGAAGCGGAATGCCCGGCGCGGCGCGCGTTGAGGCCACCGACGAGGAGTTTGAGCTGGTTGCGGACGGACATGGGAGAAGTGACGAGAGACGAGTGACCAGTGACGAGCGGGTCAGATTTTCGATTTCGCGGAAGTTGGGCTGGCGGGACGGCGGGGGCGCTGCTTGGCTGAGATGGACTTGATGATCAGGCGCGGGCGCAGAGCCGGATCGAAGGGCACGGGTGCGAACTTGATCGCAGCGGCGATCAGCGCCTCCACGCCGGGTTGGGCCAGGGTGGCGGCGTCGGGGAGCTTGATGCTGCGGACCTGGTTGCCGGAACCGTGCAGCAGTTTCTTTGGGTCGGGCAGCCTCGCGCCCCACAGGAAACAGAGGGACGTTCCGCTCGCCTGGCTGGCGAGAGAGAAAACTGCTTCGGACGGGCGCTCAGTCGGGCAATAGCCGATGACGAAGAAATTGTAATTGTCGTACACCAGCTCGTGCGCGTGCGGCAGGCGGCGGCGCAGCGCGGCTCGCAGGGCGCGGATCCTCGCGCCCATTTCGGGGGTGAACTTGGCGATGAAGCCGGCGAGCTGGGTGGCGGGGGACGCGGGCATGGCAATCAGCGCTTTTCGGCCGGGCCGTTCTCTGAGTTCATCGGGTTGCGATACAGGTCGTAGGCCTCGATGATCTTTTGTACGAGGGGATGGCGCACGACGTCGGCGCCGCTGAACGTGTGGAAATCGATGCCGGGGATGTCGGTCAGGATGTGCCGGACCTCGAGGAGGCCGCTGGACTTAGAACGCGGGAGGTCGATTTGGGTGATGTCGCCGGTGACGACCATGCGGGAGTCCTCGCCGAGGCGGGTGAGGAACATCATCATTTGCTCGGCGGTGGCATTTTGCGCCTCGTCGAGGACGATGAACGCGTGGGAGAGCGTGCGGCCGCGCATGTAGGCGAGCGGGGCGATCTCGATAATGCCTTTTTCCGTGAGGCGGGTAACATCCTCGGGATCGAGCATGTCGCCGAGCGCGTCGTAGAGCGGCCGGAGGTAGGGCAGGATTTTTTCGCGGAGGTCGCCCGGGAGAAACCCGAGGGTTTCGCCGGCCTCGACGGCCGGGCGCGTGAGGATGATGCGCTCCACCTCGTTGCGCAGGAGCGCGGAGACGGCCGCGGCCATGGCGAGGTAGGTTTTGCCGGTCCCGGCGGGGCCGATGCCAAAGACGATCGGGTGGGCGAGCATCGACTGCAGGTAGAGCTTCTGGCCGAGCGTCTTGGGGACGATGCTCTTGCGGTTGGTGGCGATGACGAGGGGCTCGTCGATGAGGGCGCGCATCTGTTCGCCCTCGCCGCGGGCGAAGCCGTCGGCGATGCGATGGAAGTCGGGCGTGCGGATGGTCATGCCCTGACCGCGGGCCTCATCGAGAAAATTGAAGAGGGCCTCGGTGCGTGCGATCGGCCCGGCGGCGTCCGCGGCGGAGGCTCCGGTGGCGGGCTCGATTTTGAGCCAGCCCTCGCGCGTGATGAGCTTCACCCCGAACGTGCGCTCCGCATGCGCGAGGTTTTCCTCCCGCCCCGCATAGAGCGAATGGAGGTGCCGCGGACTGGGAAAATGGAGGGTCTTGGCGGGCACTGCGGAAAGGAAGAAGGCAGAAGGAAGAATTATGAAGTGGTCGGAAGTGAAGATGGCTGGATCTGCTACTTCTTCATTCTTCCTTTTGCCTTCTGCCTTAGTTTCGCGGCTCCGGCGCTGAGCTTTTCCCATGTGGCGTCGAGGGATTGGGGCAGGAGCCGGGTTTGGGCGAGGACGGGCATGAAGTTGTTGTCGCCGTTCCAGCGGGGAACGATGTGGCCGTGGAGGTGGGCGATGCTGCCGCCGGCGGCGGAGCCGAGGTTGAAACCGATGTTAAACCCCTGCGGCTTGAGCGTCGCGGCGAGCAGGCGCTTGGCGAACGTCATGATCTCCATCAGGTCGGCCCGGCCGGCGGGGGTGAGCTGTTCCAAGTCCGTCACTTCGCGATACGGGACGGCCAGCAGGTGGCCGGGATTGTAGGGAAAGCGGTTGAGCAGGAGATAGGAGAGCCGCGTGCGGTGGACGATCAGCGCGGCCTTGTCGTCGCCCATGGCCGGCAGGTCGGTAAAAGGGCGCTTCAGCGCGGCGGGATAGCGCGGCGCCTCGATGTATTCCATGCGCCAGTAGGCGTGCAGCTGTGGCGAGTTCAAAGAGTTCGAGCAAAAGGGACCGGGGCATCGAAGTCGAGCCCAGCTATGCCTAGACACGGCAGAGAAGCATGGCCTAGTGCGGGGTCACTCACGACGAATCGGGTGGAATGGAGAATGTGTAAACAATAGATGGAAAATAGGATAGGAGATATTGAATTACCTGAAATTCCCGCTTGCGAATTGGTATGACGAGCGTCATTTAACCGCCCGCCGTGCGTTATCCACCCAACCACAAGCAAGTCACCCGCAGCCGCATTGTCGCGGCGGCGAGCGCGGCGTTTCGCGAGCGCGGGGTCGAGGGCACGGGTGTCGATGAGGTCATGCGCCGGGCGGGACTGACCCACGGGGGGTTTTACGCGCACTTCCGCGACAAATCCGAGCTGGTGGCCGAGGCGTGCGCGGAGGCGTTTGACGAGGCGGTCGTGAATCTGGAGCGGATTGCGGCGCAGCCAACGGCGGCGCGGCGGGCTCGGCTGCTGATCGACAGCTATCTTTCCACCCACCACCGCGACAACCGTGGATCCGGCTGCCTGGTCGTCGCCGTGGGCGCCGACATGGCGCGGCTGAGCAGCCCGGCGCGCGGCGAATATGCCCGCGGCTTTGTGCGGCACATCGACCGGCTCTGCGACGCGCTGCGCCTGGCCCGCGATCCCGGCGAGAACCGCGACCGCGTCACCCACCTGATGAGCTCGCTCGTCGGCGCGCTGATTTTTGCCCGGGCCACGGATGATCCGGCGCGCAGCGATGCGCTGCTGGCGTCGTCCCGGCGCATGCTCCGCAAAACCTTCGCCTCCTTTTCATGAACACACCTACCCGTCGCGTCGTCATCACCGGCCTTGGCGCCGTCAACCCCTGCGGCAACACCGCTCCCGACACCTGGGCCGCGCTTATCGCCGGCCGCAGTGGTATCGGCCGCATCACGCGCTTCGACCCCACGGGTTGCACCGCCCACATCGCTGGCGAAGTAAAGAACTTCGATCCCGCGCGTCCGCTCCCCGCGCCGCTGCACCCGCGCGGCCCCGGCCATGATCCCCTGACGCAGGCGACCACGCCGAAGGACGTAAAGAAATTCGGCCGCTTCACGCATCTCGGCGCGGCGGCGGCGGTGGAGGCGTATGCGGACTCCGGCCTCGATGCGCACCGGGCGACACTGAATTCCGAGCGCATGGGCGTGAATCTCGGCGTGGGACTCGGCGGCCTGCCCGAGATGGAGGCGATGCATGACACGTGGAAGGCGGGCGGTTTTCGAAAAATCTCGCCGTTCTTCATCATCCAGATCGCGCCCAACCTCCTCGCGGGCCAGGTGAGCCTGCTGCTCGATTTTCGCGGGCCCAACATGAGCGTGGCGTCGGCGTGCGCCACCAGTGGCCACGCGATCGGCGAGGCGACTGCGGCCATCGTGCGCGGGGACGCGGATGTGATGATCGCCGGCGGGGCGGAGTCGACGGTGACGCCGCTGGGTATCGGGGCATTTGCGCAGATGCGTGCGCTTTCGACGCGCAACGACGCCCCTGAGGCGGCGTCGCGGCCCTACGACAAGGATCGCGACGGCTTCGTGCTGTCCGAGGGCTCCGTGGTGTTTGTGCTCGAGGAATACGAGCAGGCGGTGAAGCGCGGCGCCCGGATTTATGCCGAGGTGCGGGGCTACGGCGCGACGGCGGATGCCCATCACCTTTCCTCGCTGGCGCCGGGCGCCGAGGGTTCCGCGCGCGCGATGCGGGCTGCGTTGGCCCGCGCGGGGCTGAAGGCGACGGACGTGGATTATGTTTCGGCGCACGCCACCTCGACTCCCGGCGGCGACGGCGAGGAAGCCACCGCGATCGCCACGGTGTTCGCCGACAACAAGGCGAACCTGCACGTGAGCGGCGTGAAATCCATGACCGGGCACCTGCTGGGAGGCGCCGGCGCCATGGGGGCGTTTGCGGCGGTGATGGCGATTCACGACGGCGTGGTGCCGCCGACGATCAATCTCGTGAACATCGATCCCGAGTGCGCGGCGACGGGGTTGAACTTCACGCCGCTCACGGCGGTGCGGAAGCCCGTGCGCGCGGCGCTCGCCAACAGCTTCGGCTTCGGTGGCACGAATGCGTCGCTGGTGTTCAGCAAAGTCTGAGCGGAGAGTCTCACGCAAAGCCGCGAAGACGCGAAGATCGAATCATTGGCCACGAAAAGGCACGAAGAGGCACGATAACCGGATATTTTTTTGCGCCGTCTTGTGTTTTTTTGTGGCCAAATTGCCGGGGCTGGGCCGTGACAAATATGTCTCGGCAATTGGACCGGGGCGATTTGAACTGGGTGTAACTGTCTGGGTCCAATGCTGATGCTCTGGCTTTACCGAATCATCTTCCTGCCCGTGCTGGTCCTCTCGGCTCCGGCCTACTTGCGGCGCATGCGACGGCGCGGGGGTTACGGCGGAAATTTCACGCAGCGATTTGGCGCGCATGACGGGCTGCCAGCGAAACGCCCGGGCGTAAAACGCGTGTGGCTGCAGGCGGTGAGCGTGGGCGAGATGCTCGCCATCGCGCCGATGCTCGAGGCGTTGGCGAAGGACGGCGGGACGGAAGTTTACCTCACCACGACGACGAGCACGGGCTACCGCCTGGCGAAGGAGCGATACACGGGGCTGACGATCGGCATTGGCTATTTTCCGCTGGATTGGTGGCTGTTCTCGCGCCGCGCCTGGCGGCACATCGACCCGGACCTGGTGATCCTGACGGAGGGCGAACGCTGGCCGGAGCTCATCTACCAAGCGACGAAGCGGCGCGTGCCGGTGCTGGGCATCAATGCGCGCCTGTCAGACCGAAGCCTGCGCCGGTTGCGGGCGTTTCCGCCCGCGGCGCGGCTGACGCTGGACGGCATCACGCGCCTGCTGCCTTGTTCGGCCCGCGACGAGGCCCGGTTTGCGGAACTGGGCTATGCGCCGGACCGGATGCGCCTGACGGGCAACATCAAGCTCGATGTGAGCATTCCGTGCCTGACCGATGCGGAGCGCCAGCAACTGCGTCGTGAACTCGGACTGCCGGCAGGCCTCGTCCTGATGGGTTCGTCGACCTGGCCGGGCGAGGAGGCCGCCTTGCTCGACGCGTTGCGGCAGGTCCGCGCGGCCGGCACGCCGTGCACGCTGCTCATCGTGCCGCGCCACGCCGAGCGCCGGCCGGAGATCGAGCAGCTGCTGGCGGGGTCTAATCTCCGCTATCACTTTCGCACAAGCGGCGCGGCGCCCGCCGAGGTGGATGTCAGCGTGGCGGACACCACCGGCGAAATGCGCCGGCTGTTGCAGCTGGCGGACCTGGTGTTCGTCGGCAAGAGCCTGCCGCCGCACACGGAAGGCCAGACGCCGGTGGAGGCGGCGGCGTTGGAGAAGCCGATTTTGTTCGGGCCGGGCATGGGAAACTTCCGCGCAATCGCGGACGAATTGCTGGCTGATGGCGCGGCGATCGAAGTGCCCGATGCCAGTGCGCTGACGGCGGCGGTGGTGGCGCTGCTGCCCAATTCCGCGCACCGCGCCGAGCTCGCCGCCGCCGGCGGACAATGGCACCGCGCCAACTCCGGCGCGGTGGCGCGCACGCTCACCATCATTCGCGAGGAGCTGGCGAAGCTGGGAGGCAGTTAACCGCGAATGGACGCGAATGAACGCGAATCCGGAGGTGGGCGGTTCTGAATTCGCGTCTCTTCGCGTCCATTCGCGGTTAAGAATCCGTTTCAGACCTCGAGCTCGGACGCCTCGACCCGCTTTTCCTCGCCGGTCTCGATGTCCACCGGCTGGTCCATTGGAAACTGGCGGCAGAACGTGACGAAGTCCATGAGCTCGTAGCGGCCGTCGTAGTGCTCGACGATGGCGGTGAGCGATTCAACCCAGTCGCCGGAATTAAGGTAGTGGACGTCGCCGAGGTGCTTGTCGGCGGCGGTGTGGATGTGGCCGCACATCACGCCGGTGCAGCCGCGCTCGCGGGCCAGCTGGACGATGTGCTCCTCGAAGTTGGACACGTGGCTGACGGCCTCCTTGACGCGCGCCTTGATCGCCTTGCTGAGCGACCAGTATTCCTTGCCGCGCCAGGCGCGCCAGACGTTGTAGGCGCGGTTGAGCTTGAGGAGCAAACGGTAGCCCCAGTCACCGAGGTGTGCGAGGAAGACGAAGTTCTTCGTGACGGTGTCGAACACGTCGCCGTGCAGCACGAGGTAACGTCCCGCCGGGCCCTCGTGCACGTAGTCCTCCACGATGCGGAGGTTCTCGAAGTCGAGCGGCAGGAACGACGCGAGGATGTCGTCGTGGTTGCCGCGCAAGTAAATGACCTCCGTGTCCTTCTTCTCGATTTTCTTCAGCACGATCCGGATGAAGCGCGTGTGGGCCTTGGTCCACTGGCCGCCGCGCCGCAGCTGCCAGCCGTCGATGATGTCACCGTTGAGGATGAGCTTCTCGCAGCGGACATGGCGCAGGAAGTGATTCGCCTCGGCGACCTTGCAGTCGCTCGTGCCGAGATGGACATCGGAGAGAATGACGGTGCGGACGCGGAGCGTGGGTTTCATGGGAAATTGGACTGCGCAAAGGCTTGGGTCCGTCGAACGACGCGACGGAGCGAAGCGCCCATTCCGTGATCGACCCCCGCCGGGCGGCAGGCGGGATTTTCACGTAATACGTGAAATGTGGATTGGGGCGTGGCGCGGGAGGTCGTCATGGGCTGGGTGCGGCGGCGGGCTGGAGGGCGCGGACGTCGGCCTCGGCCCGGATGCGGGCGTTGGCTGGCACGACGAGGCGGAGGCTGCGGGGGTGCGTCTTGATTTCGACGAGGGCACCGGTCTCGTGGGTTTCGCCATCGGTGTGGATGAGTCCGGGGCTGGTGCGTTCGATGAGGTAGCGGGCGCCGCGGAGGCGGAACACCCCGGGGCTGCTGGAAATCTTGCCGAGGAACAGGCGGGCGACCAGCGGCGGGGCGCTGGCAAAACTCACGGGTCGGACGGCGACGAGGTCGAGCTGGCCGTCGTCCACGCGGGCGCCGG
>TBL_comb47_HYPODRAFT_10007746_pt1 | contig 11180 bp, 7 predicted proteins | sample TroBogypolimnion_40_FD_10682 | JGI IMG/M metagenome (IMG submission 10682) | reverse complement strand
TGAGCGGCAGCTACCAAGCAGCTGTGGCGCTGACGGGATTGAACGGCGCGGCAGCGAACGGCACATGGCGGTTGTTTTTGGAAGACCAATCGCTGGGCGGCGGCCAAGCGGTGCTGAATGGCTGGAGCGTGAGTTTCTCGCCCGTGCCGGAACCGGCCCTGACAATGGTCCTCACCAGCTTGGTGCTGGCCTCCGTGACTATTGGCGTCCGCATCTATTGGCGGCGTTCCCAATCGCTTTGACCTATCGTGCTCATTTATTGATTTCAAACTTTTGGATCAAAATTCAAAGCATCGCGTTTGTTTTTTGAGGTGGGGTGAATATTATCACTCACGCCAAGATGGGATGTTAGAGGACGAACGGGATGAATCCTGTAAACCCATCATCCAGCTTGTCGAGGTAAAAAAAGCGCTGGCAAAAGCTGCTTAGCCGATAGTAAAGACGTTCGATTTCCTTTCTGCTTTGCGATAAAAATCGGGTCAAGCTCCAAAGTAAACAGTCGATTTGGCGTGGATGGCCCCACGGTTATTTGCCAAATTTTACGCGCGTAAGGGCAGGGTTAGGATGCCGCGATTTAAGGGTTTTTAATCCGGCGTGGTTTCGGTACTGACGGGTTTGGCTTCGCCCTTCAACGCCCCGATGAGTGCGTGCCAAGCGAGAATGGCGCACTTGACGCGGGCGGGATATTTATACACGCCGGCAAACACGGCCAATTTCCCGACTTCGCCTTCGGTCTTGCCCGTAGTCACTAAATCCCGCACGCGTTCGAACATTTGCTCGGCCTCCTGGCGAGACTTGCCTTTGACATTTTCGGTAAGCAGGGAAGCCGAGGCCTTGGAGATACAGCATCCGGAGCCAACAAAACTGGCCTCGCGAATGATGTCGCCTTCCAGGGTGAGAAAGAGTTTCAGATTATCACCACAAAGGGGATTGAAGCCTTGCGCCGAGCAAGAACATTGAGGCTGCTCGCGGAAATTACGCGGCTGCTTGCAGTGATCGAGAATAACCTGCTGATAAAGGTCGTTGATGTCGTCGAACATGATGGCTTCGCTCCCGTTGCCGGCTCTAGACTTGGGGCAAGCGGGGAGAAATTGGTTCTCCCCTCGCCCCCGACCGCGCGCCGGTTAGCGGGAAAATTATTTACCCAACAAATGCGGATGCGCTTCCAAGCGGTCCCACACCAGCTTGTCAATCACCGTCCGCGCGGGTTCGCATTGGATGCGCTCGATGATTTCGCCGGCAAAGGCGTGAATCAACATCTGCCGCGCCATGTCCGGACCGATGCCCCGGGCACGCAGATAAAAGATGCTCTCGGCATTAAGCTGCCCGATGGTGGCACCATGGGTGCATTTCACATCATCCGCATAAATCTCCAATTGCGGCTTGGTATCGGCCGTGGCGTCGTCGGAAAGGAGCAGGTTTTTATTCGTCTGCTTGGCATCGGTCTTCTGGGCCAACTCGCGGACGAGAATGCGGCCATGAAACACGCCTTTGGATTTATCATCGAGAATGCCATTGAAATATTCATGGCTCGCGCAATGCGGCTGGGCATGCTCCACGATCATGTGATGATCGGCGAGCTGGTCATTCTTGGTGAGGTAAAGTCCGTTGAGCACGCATTCGAGGCCTTCTCCGGCCAGATGGGTGCGGATATTATTGCGTGAAATTTTTGCGCCCAAGGCAAAGGAATGCACACTCACCCGGCTGGCACGGCCGAATTCTCCCGCGATGGTCGCGATGTGAAAGGCCTGCGGCGCCTCGTCCTGCACTTTGACGTGCTCCACCACGGCCTGTTCCCCTGCGAGAATCTCCGTCACGGCATTGGTGAAGTACGCCGCCTTGCCCGTGCTGATGTAGCTTTCGACCACGGTCAATTGACTCTTCGCGCCGGCAATGACCAGATTGCGCGGCAGGATGATTTCCCCGGCCTGCTGGGCAGAGGAAATATAAATCAACTGCACCGGTTCCGTCACGGCCACGCCTGCTGGTACGCAGATGAAAGCACCGTCGGTAAACAACGCCTGATTCAGCGCAGCAAAGGAATTTTTTGCATCCGCCGCATATTTACCCAAGTGCGCCGCGAGCGTCGTCGCATCGCCTGCCAGCGCGGCGGCCAAGCTCTCGATGCGCACCCCATCGGTCACCGGCAGAATGCGAGAGAGTTTCGCGGAGAAAAAGCCATTCACAAACACCAGTCGGTGTCCCGCCAGCGCCGCGAAAACCGAATCCGCCAAAGCCTGCGATTCCGCGCCGTTGACAGCCACGGGAGCGGCAAGCTGGAAATTCAACTTTGCAATCGGCGCGACATTGGTGAAGCGCCAATCTTCATCGTTCAACGTGGGAAACCCGGCGGCGGCAAAACGGGCGATGCCCGCCTGACGAAGAGGTTGCAACCAAGCCGGCTGCGGGGCAACCGGCGCGAAGGTTGAGAACTTTTCCACCAGCTTGGCCGTGTCTGAATGTGCGGTCTGCGTCATGTTTAGAATGATTCTAATTATAAAGTGGCCCTCAATTTCCCATGTTTGCGGCGGCGGCGCAATGTTAAACCGCTTGGAAAAACTCGCCGCAACCGCAAGCGACTTGACCCGGCGAGGTCAAAAGTTCATTCTGCGCGGCGGCGGAAGCAAGGCTTCCCCCAAGCACCAAGGAGTCAGCCGTAAAAAAAGAATGAAAAACGACACCGCGCCTCAATTGATTTCGCCGATACAAGATTTTTTGGAACACCTTTACCAACGCTGCGCCAGCGAAAATAGTGGGCAAGTGGCCACCTACATTCCCGAACTGGCCAAGGCGGACCCGGATTGGTTTGGCGTTTGTGTCGTCACCGCCGGCGGCTCGGTCTACGAAGTCGGCGCGACGCGTCAGGAATTCACCATCCAGTCCATTTCCAAACCGTTCGTTTATGGCTTGGCGCTGGAAGACAACGGCCGGGAAACCACTTTGGAACGCGTCGGCGTCGAGCCAACCGGCGATGCCTTTAATTCCATTAGTTTGGACCCCGGCACCGGCCGGCCGCGCAATCCGATGATCAATGCCGGGGCCATCGCCACGGCGGGGTTGATTGCCGGCAAGACGCCCGCCTCCCGCTTTAAGCGCATCTTGGAGACGTTTTCACTTTATGCCGGCCGGAATTTGAGCGTGGACGAAAAAGTTTTCAATTCGGAAAACGAGACGGGCCATCGGAACCGCGCCATCGGCCACATGCTGCGCAATTTTGACAAGCTCACTGGTGATCCCGCGCCCACGACCGAAATCTATTTCAAGCAATGTTCCATTTCCGTGAATTGCCGTGATCTCGGCATTATGGCGGCCACGCTGGCGAATCATGGCGTCAACCCGCTCACCGGCAAGGCGGCCGTGCGCGGCGAATACGTCGAAAATATTTTGAGCGTCATGGGCACCTGCGGCATGTATGACTATGCCGGCGAATGGCTTTACAACGTTGGCATCCCGGCGAAAAGCGGCGTGGCCGGCGGTGTGCTGGCCGTGTTGCCGGGGCAGTTGGGCATCGGTGTGTTTTCGCCGCGATTGGACGCCCACGGCAACAGCGTGCGCGGTATCCGCATTTGTCAGGAATTATCGCGCTCGCTCGACTTGCATTTGTTCAACCGGCCGGTGGTTGGCCAATCCACCATCCGCTTGCGGTTCACCGGCGCGGATTTCAATTCCAGCCATGTGCGCAGTTCGGTGGAAGGACGCGATCTGCGGGAACTCGCCAAGGTGATTCAGGTTTACCAGTTGCAAGGGCATCTTACTTTCGCCAGTGCCGAACCGGTGCTGCGCGATGTGCTGCGCCGCGCCGGAGAAATTCAGTTTTTGCTCCTCGACCTGAAACGCGTCTTGAGCCTTAACGAAAGTGCCGGCCATCTCTTGCATTCGCTCGTGGAAAAATTGCACAGCGCCGGCAAAACCGTCGTCTTCACCCACTGCGAACAACTTCCTTTGCTCCGCCGCATGATGAAGAAGAAGCTGGCCGCGCGCTTCGCGGAAATGTTTACCACCTATCCCGACAATGATCTGGCGCTCGAATGGTGCGAGGAACAACTGCTGGCCAACACGCGCCATGCGCATTCGCCCAGCTATGTGGCGAAGCCGGCCAACTTCGAACTCTTGCAGGATTTATCCGCCGAGGAATTGAAACACCTCCAACCGCGCTTGCGCCGCCGCACGTTCAAGCCCGGCCAATTCATCATTCACGCCGGCGACGCCGCGCGGGAAATGTATTTCGTCGTGCGCGGTCATGTCAGCGTTCTGCTGCCCGGCGAAGAGCGCCGCCGGCTGGCCACCTTTTCGCCGGGAATGTCGTTCGGTGAAATGGCCTTTCTGGATGGCGCCCCGCGTTCTGCGGACATCGTCGCCGACACGGAGGTCGAGTGCGACCAATTGCCACTCGCCGATTTTCAAGCGTTGGGCCAAACCCATCCGGCCATTAAAATCAAGCTGCTCGAAAAATTATGCATCGACCTCACCGCCAAAGTTCGCAAAACCAACCGCGAATTGAGTGTCTTTGAGTAGGTTGCCACTTGCCTTCACGCGCGCGGCTGGCAACCTATCCCGCATGTTGTCTCAGGCAGAAATTCAGAACGCGCTGAAAGCCGTGAAGTATCCCGGCTTTTCCCGCGACATCGTTTCCTTCGGTCTCGTCAAGGAAATCACCGCCGCCAATGGTGCCATCAACGTCACGCTGCAACTCACCTCGCCGAATCCCGAGGCCGCGCGGCAGCTCAAGCTCGAAGCCGAGCAAGTTTTGAAACAACTTCCCGGCGTGACCCATGCGCTGGTGGAGGTCCGCCAGCCGGCCACCGGCGCGGCGCCCGCCGGCAACGCTTTTGCCGGCCAGACCAAAGTCGCCGGCGTGAAACATATCGTCGCCATCGCCAGCGGCAAGGGCGGCGTGGGCAAATCCACTTGCTCCGCCAACCTCGCCTGCGCCTTGCACCATCTCGGCGCGAAAGTGGGTTTGCTCGACTGTGATATTTACGGGCCGAGCATTCCGCTGATGATGGGCGTGCACGAAAAGCCCACCGTCAGCGCCGCCGAACGGCTGGTGCCGCCACAGGCGCACGGCGTGAAGGTCATGAGCATCGGCCTGCTGCTCAACGACGATCAGCCGGTGATTTGGCGCGGACCCATGATCACCAAAACCATTCAGCAATTTCTTCTCGCCGTCGAATGGGGCGATCTGGATTACCTGCTGGTGGATTTGCCGCCGGGCACAGGCGATGCGCAGCTCTCCTTGTGTCAAACCGTTCCGCTGGACGGCGGCGTCATTATCAGCACGCCGCAGGAAGCATCGCTCGGTGTGGTGCGCAAAGGCATTGCGATGTTCAACAAAGTAAATGTCCCCATTCTCGGCATCGTGGAAAATATGAGCTACTTCACCACGCCGAACGGGGAGCGCGTGGAAATCTTCGGCCATGGCGGCGGGCAGGAAGAAGCGGCCCGCCAGAATGTGCCGTTCCTTGGCGAAGTCCCGCTCTTCACCGCCATTCGCGAAGGCGGCGACCGAGGCACGCCCATCGTGGTCTCCGCGCCGAATCACGCGGCCGGCCAGGCATTCCTCGCCATCGCCGGCGCGCTGCGGCAAAAACTGGGTTGAAGGTTTGCAGTTGCCACGCCGGCCCGACGGTTTAAGCTTCTCCGCCAACGCATGAAAACATTTTTTCTCGGCCTCAGCCTGGTCGCCGCCCTCAGCTTCCGCGCGACGGCGCAAGTGGACGTAACCTTGGCCCTGGACCAGGAACAGTTCCTGCCGGCGGAGACGATTCCGCTCGCGGTGAAAATTACCAACCGCTCCGGCCAGCCGCTGCACCTCGGCGCGGACGCCGCGTGGCTGACGTTCGATGTGGAATCCTCCGATAGCTTGGTGGTGAACAAATTTGCCGAGGTGCCCGTCACCGGGGAATTCGATCTCGAATCTTCCCAGATGGCCACCAAGCATGTGGATTTGCAGCCGTATTTTTCCGTGGGCCGGCCGGGGCGCTACAAAATCACCGCCACGCTGCACATTCCGAACTGGTCCAAACCCGTCAATGGCGGGCCGAAATATTTTGACGTGGTGAATGGCGCCATGTTGTGGACGCAAGACTTTGGCCTGCCCACCGCCGGCGGCGATCCGGAAGTTCGCAAATTCACTTTGGAACAGGCCAACTATCTCCGCTCGCAACTCCGCCTGTATGTGCGGTTGAGCGACGCGACCGATGAGCGCGTCTTCAAAGTCGCCGCGCTCGGGCCGATGGTTTCCTTCGGCCATCCCGAGGCGCAGGTGGATCGCGAAAGTCATTTGCACGTTCTATGGCAAGGCGGGGCGCGGATGTTTAATTACTGCCTCGTGAATCCCGATGGCACCGTGGCGCAGCAGGAAACCTACGATTACTACAACACCCGGCCGCGGCTGGCTGTGAATGAAACCGGCGGCGTCTCCGTGGTCGGCGGCGTGCGACGCCCGAAGTCGGCTGAAATCCCGCTGGTGAAAGCCCCGAACGCCCTGCCCAACGCGCCGGTCAAACCCTGAACCGCCGCGCTGCCCGCGCCGGCGCCATTTCCCTTTGCCGCTCCGCCGGTTTGCATTAACTTGGCGGCATGTGCAACGCCACCGATCTCTTCGACCTCACCCAAACCGAACACGCTGCCCTGTTCGACGGCTGCCAATACGCGTGGGAAGCGCTCGCGAAAATTGACGCCTACCTCGCCCGCGTTCCCAAACAAAATCCCCCCAAACGTTTTCCGGGCGCGACCATTGGCGACCGCGTGATCATCGGCGAAGGCACCGTCGTGGAACCCGGCGCGATGATTAAAGGCCCCGCCATCATCGGCAAAAACTGTCAGATACGCCACAACGCCTACCTCCGCGAAAACGTCATCCTCGGCGACAATTGCGTCGTCGGCAACGCCAGCGAACTCAAGAACGCGGTGCTTTTCAACGGCGGGCAAGTGCCGCACTACAATTACGTCGGCGATTCCATCCTCGGCTACAAAGCGCACCTCGGCGCGGGCGTGAAAATTTCCAACGTCAAACTGCTGGCCGGCAATGTGACCGTGACCGTGGATGGCGTGGCTCGGGACACCGGCCTGCGCAAGTTCGGCGCGCTGCTGGGCGACCACGCTGAGGCCGGCTGCAACGCGGTACTGAACCCCGGCACCATCCTCGGCCGCCACGCCATCGTGTATCCGAACGTTTTCTGGCGCGGCGTTCTACCTGCCAACAGCATCGCGAAAAACAAGGCCCAGATCGAAGTCGTCAGCAAGCGGGACAAGCTCTGATTCTTCTTCGCCGCGCGCCGGGCGAATGACTGATTGACGCAAGTTCCCGGTCCCTTCGTTCCGGGCCAACTCACCGCCGCCCGGGCTTGGGTTGAGTCGGCGGCGGTGCCGGCGGTGGCGGCACCATCACGGTTAATCTTCATCTTCACTTCCGGTTAAAACTGCCAGAACCTCAATGCCTGTCTTGACTCGACGTTGCCGCGTTTTATCATAAGCGTTCAATTTTTTATGACACAAATTCAAAATATTGAGGCGCGCGAAGTTCTCGACTCGCGCGGAAACCCCACCGTGGAAGTGGACGTCACGCTGACCTGCGGTGCCGTCGGTCGCGCCGCCGTTCCCAGCGGCGCCAGCACCGGCGAACACGAAGCCATCGAACTCCGCGACGGCGACAAGAAGCGTTACTTGGGCAAGGGCGTCCAGAAAGCCGTCGCCAATGCTAACACCAAGATCAAATCCGCGCTCATCGGCGTGGAAGCGCTCGACCAGCTCACCGTGGATGCCACGATGCTCAAGCTCGACGGCACCGAAACGAAATCCAAGCTTGGCGCGAACGCCATTCTCGCCGTCTCGCTCGCGAATGCCAAAGCCGCCAGCGCCGCCATCGGCCAGCCGCTGTTCAAGTATCTCGGCGGACCCAACGCCAAAGTTCTCCCCGTGCCGATGGCCAACGTCATCAACGGCGGCGCGCACTCCGATGCGCCGATTGACTTCCAGGAATTCATGATCCAGCCGCACGGCTTCGACACCTTCAGCGAAGGCTTGCAGGCCATCACCGAAATCTTCCACGCCCTCAAGAGCGTGTTGAAGAAGCGCGGTCTCTCCACGGCCGTCGGTGACGAAGGCGGTTTCGCTCCCAAGCTCAACAGCGTGGAAGACGCCATCGAATCCATCCTCGAAGCCGTCAAGAACGCCGGCTACAAGGCGGGCAAACAGGTCAACCTCGCGCTCGACGTCGCCGCGTCCGAATTTTACAACCACGACGGCACCTACACCTTCAAGAAATCCACCGGCAAAACCGTGACCGGCGCGGAACTGGTGGACTTCTATGCGAAGCTCGTTGCCAAATATCCCATTGTGTCCATCGAAGACGGCTGCGCCGAAGGCGACTGGACGCACTGGAAGCAGCTCACCGACAAGATCGGCGACAAGGTCCAACTCGTCGGCGACGATCTGTTCGTCACCAATGTGAAGTTCCTCCAGAAGGGCATTGATACCGGCACCGCCAACTCCATCCTCGTCAAAGTGAACCAGATCGGTTCCCTCACCGAGACGCTCGACGCCGTGCAGCTCGCGCAATTCCACGCCTACACCGCCGTCCTCTCGCATCGCTCCGGCGAAACCGAAGACGCCACCATCGCCGACATCGCGGTGGCCACGAACTGCGGCCAGATCAAGACCGGCTCACTCAGCCGCTCGGATCGTCTGGCGAAATACAATCAGCTCCTGCGCATCGAGCAATTGCTCGGCAAGAACGCCGTGTACGCGGGCTTGAGCGCGCTGAAGAAAAGCAAATAATCATCGCGGCGGTCACCGACCGCTGCCCCGGCACTCCCCGAGCGCCGCGAAAACTAACCAAACCCGGAAGCCACTCGCTTCCGGGTTTTTGTTTTGGCTCGACGCGCGTTTCCGCAAAACGTCAACAGCCGTTACCGCCATCCGTTCAACTTTGCGCCGCCGGTGTTATGATGAGAAGCACAGGGGTCGCACAGCGGGCGGATTGATGGCGACACGCTGGACGTAGTCAGGGCGCTTGGGGAAGCTGTGCACGCATGGAGTGAGCATTTTTTCGATTATGTAGAGCGAGTTTCTAGGGAGTGGACAAACGCAAGGATGTAATGAAATATGTGAATGAACATGGTCTGCGGTTTGATGCCGAAATCACACCGTAGAAGAGGGTTTTGCCGGTCGGTCGTCTTGGTCAAAGCCGTGGCCAAAGATTTTGAGTTCTTTACTTGCTCCTTTCGCAAATGGCGCGAACGCCAACGGGTATGCCGGTAGCGTCTACTGGGCGCCACTGGCCCATCTTCAAATAGCGCTCAGCATGAGCCGGGTCGCTCATCCGCAGACCAACTTTCTCGCCGAATTTTTCATAGTCACATTCAAAACGGCGGGTTGTAACTAAACGCCGGCAACCTAATCGGAAGCCAGATTGATGGTCTTTGTTAATCTTAAAACCTTTTACAAACTCAACCGATTCCGCAGCGCTTTGCGTTACCAATCCCCGATGGAGTGAGAAAAACAATTCAGCCTAACCAAAATCAACAAACCATCCGAAGCCCACTCCCAGTTTTTGAAGAATGATCACTTGTTCCCGTAAGGGCGCGTGTTAAAATTGCCGCCGTCACCGCCCGCACCCTCACGCGCGCAGAGTACCCATGACCATGAACAAGTTTGTGCCGGAAATTTTCTGTCTTCCCGCGCGCTGGCTTCTGCCAGCGTTCGTTGGCGCGCTGGTGCTGTCCGCCCTGGCGGCGGTGGGTGCGGAGACCGAAACCGTTCCAGCGGACGCCTGGGAAAATCCGCTGGTGTTCGCCGTGAACCGCCTGCCGCCGCGCGCCATGACCTGGCCGCATCCCACCGCCGCGTCCGCCGTGGCTGCGCCCGGCGCGCTGCGAAATTCCCCGTGGCTGCGCTGCATCAGCGGCGACTGGAAATTTAACTGGGTGAACGAACCGGCGAAAAGTCCGGTGGGGTTTGAGTCGCCGGACTTTGATGACCGCTACTGGAAAACCATTCCCGTGCCGGGCTGTGTGGAGTTGTTCGGTTACGGCACCCCGCTTTACGTCAACTACGTTTATCCGTTCAAGGTGGACCCGCCGCGTGTGCTGGGGGCGCCGCCGGCGGACTGGACTTTTTTCGCTGACCGGAATCCCACGACTTCGTATCGCCGCTGGGTGGATGTGCCGCCGGATTGGACGCGGCAGCGCGTCTATCTGCACGTCGGCGCGGCGGGCGCGTGCCTGAAAGTTTGGGTCAACGGTCAGTGCCTCGGCTACAGCGAAGATTCGCGGCTCGCGGCGGAGTTCGATATCAGCGCCGCCGTGCATCCGGGCAAAAATCTGGTCGCGTTGCAAGTGCTGCGCGTTTCGGACGGCAGCTATCTGGAAGACCAAGACATCTGGCGCTTGAGCGGCATTTTCCGCGACGTGTTCTTATTCACGCGGCCCAATGTGCATCTCTGGGACGTGGCTGTGGAATCCACCCTCGACGGCGCGTTGAGTAATGCGGCCGTCAAACTCCGCTGCCAGATTCGCAACGATGAAAAGACCACGGTGGCATCGCTCGCAGTGCGGCTCACGTTGCGCGATCCCAACGGCAAAGCTGTTCCCGGATTTCAGATGAATTCGCCAGTCACCCAATCACTCGCGGCGGGCAGCGAAATCGAATGGCTGTCCGCACCAACAAATCTTTCCGCGCCGGAGAAATGGTCGTTTGAAAATCCGGCGCTCTACACGGCGGTGGTGGAGTTGCTGCACGAAGGAAAGACCGTGGAAGCCGTGGCGCTGCGGATAGGTTTTCGCAAAGTCGAACTTCAGGACAAGCAATTCACGCTCAACGGTCGCGCCGTGAAAATTCACGGCGTCAACCGGCACGATTGGAATCCGGTCACTGGCTACGTTGTGGCTGAGGCGATGATGCGCGAAGACATTCGCTTGATGAAGCAGGCGAACTTCAACGCCGTGCGCACGTCGCATTATCCGAACGACCCGCGCTTTGTGGAGTTGTGCGACGAGTTGGGCCTGATGGTTTTGAGCGAGGCGGACTTGGAGTCGCACGGTCTCTCGTATCACAAATGCGTTCTGCCCGGCGACTTGCCGGAGTGGCAGCCGGCGTCCGTCGAGCGGATGCGCCGGCTGGTGATTCGCGAGCGGAGTCATCCGAGCGTCGTGATGTGGTCGCTCGGCAACGAGGCT
>TBL_comb47_HYPODRAFT_10007742_pt1 | contig 11181 bp, 7 predicted proteins | sample TroBogypolimnion_40_FD_10682 | JGI IMG/M metagenome (IMG submission 10682) | reverse complement strand
CTTTTCGGAAACGCTACGTGACAGTGTTCATGGAAAAATTCGGCAAGCCTTCGGCGTTTGGCGAGCTGTGGTACGCCGAGGCTGCGGAGCCGACCGGCCCGTGGGGCGCCGCGGTGAAAATTTTGAGCCACGACAACTACACCTTCTATAATCCGCGCCTGCATCCCGAGTTCACGCGGGCGGAATCGCCCACCCTGCTCTTCGAAGGCACCTACACGGCGGAGTTCGCCGACCACGCCGCGCCGACGCCGCGCTACAACTACAATCAAATCCTCTACCGCCTCGACCTCGACGATCCCGCACTCGCGCCGGCGCAACAGCGCTGACGCGAAAACGCGGCGCAGCAATAAGCGGAAAAACTTTCCGTTGTCACGGAAACAGTTTGGCAAGGCGCAGGGCGGCGGGTATAAACGCCGCGTGCGTTTTATCAACGAAAGGAAAATAAATGCAAACCTCACGTAGAACGTTCCTGAAAAGCATGGCCGCGGGTGCGGCTGCGGCGCCGTTCATCCTCCCCTCGCGCGTCTGGGCCGACGCGACCGGACCGAATGGCAAGCTCACGATGGGCTGCATCGGCATGGGCACGCAGATGCGCGGACTGCTCGGCAATTTCCTCGGCCAGGATACGCGCATGGTCGCGGTCTGCGACGTGGACACCACCCGCCGCGAAGCCGCCAAGAAACGCGTGGACGAATTTTATAAGAACACCGACTGCAAGGCCTATTCCGATTTCCGCGAGATCATCAACCGCAAGGATATTGACGCGGTCGTCATCGCCACGCCCGATCACTGGCACGCGATCCCGACGCTGGCCGCGCTGCGCGCCGGCAAGGACGTCTATTGCGAGAAGCCCCTCACGCACAACATCCACGAAGCCGTCGAGGTCATGAAGGCTGTGGACGAAAACAAGCGCGTGTTGCAGACCGGTTCGATGCAGCGTTCGAGCAAGGAATTCCGCATCGCCTGCGAACTGGTGCAGAACGGCGTGATCGGAAAAATTCACCACGTCGAATGTCAGTTCGGCGATCCCGGCAAGCCGTGCGACCTCGCCGAGGAGCCGATGGAACCCGGTCTCGAATGGGATATGTGGTGCGGTCCGGGCCCGAAGCGCGGCTACAGTTCCGTCTTGAGCCCGCGCGGCATTCATCATCACTTCCCGAACTGGCGCGCCTACAAGGAATACGGCGGCGGCATGGTGTGCGACTGGGGCGCGCATCACATTGATATCGCGCAGTGGGGCCTCGGCATGGACCACAGCGGTCCCGTCGAAGTCATCGCGCCGGACGATGCAAACGCGAAGCGCGGCTGCAAGCTCGTCTACGCGAACGGCATCTACGTGCAACACGCGGATGGTTTCGGCGTCCACTTCTTCGGCTCGAACGGCGAAGTGAAGGTGAACCGCGGCAAGTTCGTGCTGATCGTGGACGGCAAGACGATCGCCGAGTACGCGGAGAGCAAGCCGAAGAAGGGCGAGAAAGCCGCGCCCAAGAAAGAAACCTCCTGCGCCGCCGAGGTGCAGAAGGCCGAGCGCGCCTACCTCAAGGACGCGAAGATCAAACTCTACGAGAGCAAGAACCACATCTCCGACTTCATGGAATGCGTCAAGAGCCGGAAGAAACCCATCACCAGCGAACAGGTCGGCGGCCACAGCGCGATCTGCTGTCACCTGATGAACCAGAGCTACTACAACCACGCGAAGTTCACGTGGGATCCGGCCAAGTTCGAGTTCACCAACGGCAGCGGCAACGCCAAGTGGCTGACGCGCGAATACCGCGCGCCGTGGTCGGTCTGATCGGACGCTGAACACGCAGTCGAGAGCGGCGTTTTCCAGAGATTGGAAAACGCCGCTCTTCTTTTTTCCAAGGCTTCTGAAAACCGTAGTTAACCAGATGTAACCTCCTGGGCATGCATGCAGCCTCGCGGTCTGCCAAGGAATTGTTTTGCGCCCGCGCTCCCCGGAAAAACGAGGCCCCGACTACGGGTTTCAGGATGCTTGGAAAGGCTGCGCGCTCAATGGGCCGCGACCGCTGGCAGGATCACGTCGGCGCGGCGCTCGGGCGGCGTGACGTTCAACTCGGCGAGTTTGCCGTCGCGGATTTTTCCGGTGACGACCGTTTGCAGCGGCGCGTGGAGCTTGAAGTCGCAGTCCCAGTCGCGCGGCCACGCGGGCAGCAGGAAAATTTTCCGGCCGTCGGTCTGCATCAGCAGCGACTGCACACCTTTGAGCAGCACGCCGCCGTGATCCTGGTCGGGCACCCAGTCGTAGTTCGGCCCCCAGAACGCGGGGAAGCGCGAGTGCGGGTCATGCCGCTTGGCGCGGTTGACGATGTTGCGGCGCGCCTCATCGGTCAGTCCCAGATAGGCCATGAAGAGATCGTCCTGCCGCCAGCCGAAGTCGCCTTTATCAGTGCGATGATGCAGCGCCTCGATGCCCCACTCGGGATGCGGCTTCTCGAACGCGACGAGGCGGAACGGGAACACCGCGTAGAGTTCGGGATTCTCGCAGTTGCGCTTCTGCGCGAACGTGGTGGCGGGCGCGAGCGCCTGCTTGCCCTCAATCTCGCGCAGCGGCAGCGGCGGCAGTTTCGCGTGGAATTTTTCCCAGAAGGCTTTCTCGCCCGCGGGCGCGTCCGGCAGCGCGAGCAGGCGCTCGGTCACGGCGATACAGCCGGCGACTTCCGGCATCGCGTTCGTACATTCCCACCACGTCTCGCACGCCTGCGCGGGATGCATCACGAGTTTGCCGTCGCTGCCGGCTCGATAGTGCTGGTCGAAGAACGTCAGGATTTCGCGGCAGAACGGCAGTGCGGTTTTTTCGAGGAACGCGCGGTCGAGCGTGTGGTCATAGTAGTCGAGCATGAACCAGCACAGCTCCAGGCCGCCGACCCATTCCCATTTGTGCCAGCGGCTCTCCTGCAACTTGTCGGCGCGCTCCTCGAACGGCGTCCAGCCATAGGTCTCGCTGAACATCGCGCCCCAGAAATAAATGCACTCCGGGAAGAACGCGCCCTCGTGGCCGCAGTAAAGCCGCGTCCGATATTTGCACAGCGGCAGAAGTTCGTCGGCGTACATCTTGAACAGCGCCTGCATCATGTCGGTGTCGCCGGCGGTGCACATCGAGAGATAGGGCAGCCGCGTGTTCTGCCACCAGTAGCCCGGCCCCCAGCGGCGATAGTCGTGGTCGTTCTTGTCGTCCGGCGCGACGGTGAAAATCGAGCCGTTGTACTTGATCGGATGCGCGCCGCGCCCGGCGCAGGCGTTGATGAAGCGTTGCAGCGCGTACATCTGGCTGACGTACGCGGCGTCATCGGCAACCACGGGCACCGTCGAGTCAGCGAGCGATTTTCCGTTGACGGAAATTTTCCAGCCGCTGGCATCGGCCGTGGCGACGATGCGCGCCCACTGTCCAGCAGGCAGCGCGTTCTTGAAGTTGAGCTGCGTGGCGCCGGAAATCAGCCGCAGACAATTCCCCGGATGCGTATCGAGCATGAAACCATCAGCGGCACCGGGTGTAATCTTGTCGAAGATGCGCCCGGTCTCGCGCGCCGCCGGCTTGACCTCCGCCTCCAAGGTGAAGCTCCCGTCGAAATTCGTCGGCACGCGCACATTGCGCATCTCGCCCTTGAACTTGCTGCCGCCGTGCTGGTCCTTGCCGACAAGGAACGCTAGCTTGTTGGTCGGCACCACACTCTCGACCGCCGCTGGCGCGGCGTTGCTGTTCTTCGTCGCGCAGATCCAACTGCGATTCCAAAACTCCGCCCACCATTTTTTGTGCGCCGCGAAATCCGGCGCACCCGCGCGCGGCAGCAACTGCTCGATGCTCGCGAGCCACTGCTCCGGTGTCGCGGGATGCTGCGTGAGCACAGCGATCGCGAAACCGTGCGCCGACTTCAGGTGTGTGTCGTCCAGCCGCTCGCCCTTTTCCGCCGTGACGACCGCGCCGAAGGTGCGGTGCAGCAGCGGATCGGTCTGCTTGTATCCGGTCATGCCCTGAATCTTCGCCGTGATCTCCGGCCCGACGGACTTGATGTTGTGGTGATACCAGCCGATACGATTTTTCTGACCGGTCAACACCGTATCCGGTTCGACGAATTCGGGCGCTTCCTTCTGCCCCGGCTTCTTGCGGTTCAGCATGATGTCGCTGCACTGGAGCTGCGCAATCTCCGCGTGATTCGTCCGCCATAGCGCCAGCTCCGCCGTCGCTGGCAACTCGGTGGTGACGTGGACAATCGGTTGATTCGCGTCAACCCAAATGCGGATGGTAGCTGGACTGGAAGCGGACGCGACGGAGCGCGTCCCTCCAAGGTTTGGTTTGGAGGGCCACGCTCCGTCGTGGCCGGGACCCGTGGAAACATCGGACTTGGAAATTTCGATACAGCCCTCTGCGAGGTTAAGCTCCTGCCGGAATTTCCCGGAAAAAGTTTCCGGCGCGAAACGCACGACCACCTCGCCCACCTTGACCAGCCGCGCGTTGTCGTCCCAAGCATCGGTCTTGCTGATGAGCAGATGGAGCGAGCCATCGGCCAGCGCCCACACGTTCAGCCCGATATCGCCATTGCCCAGCGGCATCGAGCCGCGGCAGTCGGCGCTCGGCGTATCCCACACCACGTTGTAGTCCGCCGGCGACTGCGCCGCCGCCACGCACGCACACACGCACAAACCCGCAAGAAACAAACCGATACGTTTCATATTTTTCTCCCGTCCGCCGCCACTGCACGCGCACCGTTTCCAAGCATTGGAAACCGGAACCGCCATTTTTTCCAAGCCTTGGAAAACCTCACGCTTCATGTTTCCAATGCTTGGAAAACTGCTCACAGCCAAGACCGCCTTCATAGAAATCATCCCGCTCATCACCTCACGCGGAGCGTGAGGTCCGCTTGGTTGGTGCTCGCTCCAGCACCACGATGCCGCGCTCATTCTCGACGATGGTGACGTGGCGCTGGGTGGATTTTTTCAGACACTGCTGGCTCGCGGCGTCGAGCAGGTAACCGGCGCTGTGTGCCTTGAGTTCCACCAGCACCTCGACCGTATTCGCCTTGAACCGACCCGCGTCGCTGGCCTCGATCAAATCCGACGCGAGCAACATCCGCTCCTTCAGCTCCGCCAGCGGCAGCGTGGCCTCGATGGGCGGCTCCAGCGCGAAGACTTTGTTGAGATCGAGCGCCGCAGCGATGAACTGTTTTTGCGTCTTCATCTTTTCTTCATCACTTTCCGCCGAGGTAGTTGCCGTAGGTCAGCAGCAGCACGGCGCCGATGAGGATGATCAGCGCGATGCCGATGGTGCGGAGCGTGAGGCGGCGGCACTGGCGCCACTCGCGCAGGAGGATGCCAACGAGGTTGCTGATGAGCACGAGCATGATCATGTGGATCGCCCAGCTCGTGAATTGGTAGGTGCCCATGCGGACGTGGCCGAGGTTGTAGAAGAAGAACTGGCCGTACCAGAACAAGCCCGTCACCAGCGCCATCGCCCAGTTCAATGGCAGGCTGGCTTTCTCGTTGCCCGCAGGCAATTCAATCAGCTCGCCGAGCGTGCGATGCCGCGCGTGCAGCCAGAGGCAGTAGAGCGCGGTCGTCAGGAACGCGCCGGTGTTGGAGAAGATGTAGACGATGTTGCCCTTGAAGACGCCGGCGCCATGTTGCTCCGCGATTTCGGCAATGGGCGCGCCCGCGTCGAGCGCGAAGCCGTAGACGGCGGAGAGCACGCCGGCGAGCAGCGAGAGCAGCAGTCCCTTGAGCATCGAGAACTGGCCGGTGGCCTGCTGCGCGCTCAGGTCGCGCTCCTTCAGGCGGCCCGCCCAGCCCGCGCCGGCGATGCCGAGCGCGCCGGCGAGGATGCCGGCGGTGATCCAGTCGCCGCCGGTCTTCGAGAGTGTCACGACGAGCGTGCCCTTGAGCAGCGGCGTGATCAGCGTGCCGAGCACGCTGGAGAGGCCGACGGCGATCGCGTAGGTGAGCGAGAAGCCGATGTAGCGGATGGAGATGCCGAACGCGGTGCCGCCGATGCCGTAGGCCGCGCCGAGCGCGAACGAGCGCCACATCGCATCCTTCGGCGCTTCGCGCAGCACGGCGAACAGATCCGGAATCGTCAGCCACGCGCCGAGCAGCGGCAACAGGAGCCAGCAGAACGAGGCCTGCGTGAGCCAATAGGTCTGCCACGACCAGCCGCGCACGCGCTTCTCCGGCGTGTAGCACGTCGCCGCGAACGTCGCGCCCACCGCGTGCAGCGCCACGCCCAGCAGAGGATTCGGAGTGATGGGATTCATATTGCTGATTTCTGCATTTCGTTATGCGCCTGCATCATTCTGGCTGTATAAATTAATTAGCGCCCGAGATTTGGTCGTGTGGTTAAGTTATATGCATTAGTTTCTCGGAAGAATTTACGATGTTAGTCCCCGAATCCTTCATAGAAGCGTTGGATGGCAGTATTTGTTTTTATGTCTCCGACACGCAAAGGACGCGAGAGCGATATTCCTTGCACCGTTCTTACACGGCTCAAGGCTACATACAGTTGCCCAAATGCAAACAACCCTTCCGGTAGAATGTGAGCCTTATCCAGTGTCATACCTTGGGCTTTGAAGGTCGTAAATGCCCAACCAAGCTTAAGTGGATATTGAGTAAAAGAGCCGGTGCAAATTTGTTCAACCTTGTCGCTGTCTCGATCATAGTAGATTGAATATTTTTCCCATGTAACTGTTTTAACCTCTGCTCTGTTGCCAGAATCTAGCTGGACGACGATGGAGTTATTTAAGAACTCAATAACAGTCCCGCGCGATCCATTGATCCACCTTCGATCAGGATCATTTTTAACAAATAATACACGAGCCCCGACTTTCAGACGTAAGTTCAATGGTGCCGGTAAATCCGCTTCATCTATGTTGCGAAATGAGCCATCTGATAATCCGCGAAACACCTTGATCGTCCCCGGCAAGGAAGAGAGCTTTTCCTCGTTGATTTGGTTCGCTTCGTCATTCCGACTAGTAAGAATAGTGCTGTTTTCTGGTGGTGCTGATGTTATCCGACAATTCGTATTGAAGTAAGAAATCGCCGCCTCTAGATTTTGTCCCGTGCGGATGGAATCAAGGTTGGTAATGAAATCTATCGCGTCTTGCCGGTGCGTTTTCTTCAGGGTATGGCAAGACAAGCGATTAAGACCGTTTGCGGAAAAGAAATATTGCGAACGATAGCGTGCCGGAATTTCGGGGTCACCAATTATTCCAAACAGCGCCTTTTCTTGGTGCGTTCTGGCAATCGGTGCCAGTTGGAATAGATCACCGATCAGAACCACTTGTACGCCCCCAAATAATTGTCCCGGATGAGGGCCATGTTTAGACATGAAAGCTTCTATCGCATCAAACATATCTGCTCGCAGCATGGAGGCTTCATCTATGATGATAATATCCAAATGGGCATACGGGCGCTGCGGATCATTGTTTTCGATTGCGCGAGGCACATCCTGCGGGCCAAGAAAAGGCAGAATTGGAAAACGGAAAAAAGAATGCAAGGTAGAGCCTTCGCAGTTAACGGCCGCCGCCCCGGTATAGGCCAGTACTGCCATGCGTTTATCGGGAAGTTTGTGGCGGAGATAGTTAATGAAGATCGTTTTTCCGGTTCCTGCCTTGCCGGTGATAAAAACGATGGGGCTCCCAGTTCGAATCAGTTCCAAAGGATGGCGATATTCGGATTCATCGAGATTGGCCGGGAGGTTATTTGGCAGCGAACGCACGGGTGGAGCAGTGTGTCTGATTCGTGATTGGTCTCTGGATATTTCGCGGCGTGGATCGGGGAGCGGTGATATCGGACGGAGAACATGCTCGGTCAACTTTTTAGCATCAACATCATGGTGAGTTCCGGTCGGAGTAACTATTTTCTTGATGAAATTAAAGAGGCCCATGTAATTAATCCTTCCAGACAAGCAATTGTTCAGGCTTACCCATTGATAAAACACCATTACGTGCCGATTTAGATTTTCCCAAAAGCATGGTGCATTCTCGTGAGATGCAGCGGGAAATCAAGAGCTAACATTGAACGCCACAGCCACGGGACAGACAACGATCCGACTGGCGGCGCCTCGCGCAGCACGGCGAACAAATCCGGGATCGTCAGCCACGCGCCGAGCAGCGGCAGCAGGAGCCAGCAGAACGAGGCCTGCGTGAGCCAGTAGGTCTGCCACGACCAGCCGCGCACGCGCTTCTCCGGCGTATAACACGTCGCCGCGAACGTCGCGCCGACGGCGTGCAGCGCCACGCCCAGCAATGGATACGGAGTAATCGGATTCATGTTTGTTCCTTCATTTCCCCGCGGGCGGATGGCCTTTCACGTCGGGCAGATATTGGTTGAGCGCGGCGCGCTTGTCTTGCGGCACGAGCTCGTCCCACTTCAGCAGCGGCTCGATGGCGGCGACGGACTGCGCGGTCTTGAAGCGGAGCGTGACGATCTGCTGCGGGCGCACCGGGAATTTATACGTCGGTCCACCAGCGAGCAGCTGCGGGTGCTGGCCGAGCAGATCGGTCAGCGCGGCGGACTCGTGCGGCAGGTTCAGCGTGACGCTCGCCTCGCCCGCGTGGCCGAAGCATTCGACGAGGCGCATCTCGATTTCGCCGCCTTCGCGCCGCAGCGCTTCCATGATCACGTTGTCCGAAGTCTGCACGAACGACTGCGGCGCATCCAGGCCAACGCCACACCATCCATAGTACGGCGTGTTGTATTCCCATGCGTGCTGCGGAATGCGCGCCGATTCCCACGTGCCGTCGTGCGCGACCAGCGCGTAGTGGAGTTCGTGTTTGCCCCTGCCGCTCAACCACGGCGTTGGATAGCCGCGATATTTTTCAGTGGTGTTCAGCAGAAACAGAATCGGCGTTCGACCGGTCAACTCGCGTCCACTCAAGCCGCGGTCGAGCAGCGCCACGCCGCCACCGCCAGCGAGCGCGTAGTGCGACCAGCGCACCGCGGGCACGATGCCTTTCGTCCAGCCGTTCAGCGCGGAGTTCGTCACCGCCCACGCGCCGTGCGAGAAGCCGAACGGGATGCCGCGCCGCACCTCGGTGATATCTTCCGCCAGCGGGAACTCGGAGAAGATCACCGCGCGGTCGGGCGCGTCGTTGATTTCGGTCGTGAAATCAATCCGCGGGAAATCGTCATAGCAGCGGATCGTGCGCACGAGCGCACCAACGCCGATGAAGGTCGAACTGATTTTCACCGTCGTCGCCAACTTGCCGCGCTGCGCGGTAATCACCGGCGGCGCGACGTTGGAATTCACGAGGGCGACGCGGTCTTCGCGATTCACCATGTGGTCACCGGGATCGCCGATGGGCTTCTTCGGCTTTTCCGCGACGATGACATTCGCCGGGCCACCGAGCAGTTCGCGGCCGGATGATTTCAGCTTGAGGCTGGTGAGCGCGCCCGTCTGCGGATCAATCCGCAGCGTGTAGAGCTTCGTCTCGATGACCTCCGGTGCCTTGATGTCCTTCGCGTCATCGCTTTCCAACACCTGACCAAAGCCGCATGGCGGCAATTTCACGCGACAGATACCACTATCCAACAAATCCATCGGCCCATTCCGCTCCCAATTCAGCGGATTGAATTCCATCCCCTTCGCGCCCTTTTGGGAGAGCGTTTGTGCCGCGCTAGAACTTGTCAGACACGCATGAGACACAACCCAACCGAACCGGCCGTTCACATCCCACGACACCGGGCTCTCGAAGACCATGCCGCCGGCTGCGCCCCAGAGTGTGTTGCGGTCCATGTTCAGGCACATCAGCAGCCAAGCACGGTTCAGTCGTTCCGATGGATACACGAAATTCGTTTTTAGGCTGGCGATGGTCGCGAGCATCTCGGTGGCGTGCAGCCAATGTTCGCAACGCCGATATTCTTCCTTCACCTGCGGGCACTCGATCCAGAACGAGAGATAGTTGTAGCCCGTGCCGCCGCGCATCGTGGGCAGTTGGATCGCGCCGGACTTGAGGCCGGGCAGGACGGCGTCGAGATATTTGCCGGGCGTGGAGAACTGCACGTCGTACTGCGGCGCGGCGCGCCTGAACTGCGCGAGAAATTCCGTCGGATAGGATTTGCAGAGCGGCGCCATGCTGTAGTCGCCGCTGCCGCCGAAGATCAGCACCGGCGCGCCATCGGGCGTGCGGCGCGGCGCGCTGCGCAGGTCGCCGACGTGAAGCCGCTTTTTGTCCTGCTCCGGCGCCAGCGGCACAATGCGGATCTTGATGTCGTCGGCCAGTTTCTTGAGCTGCTCATCGGTCAGCGGCGTCTTCGCGCTGAACATCGGCACCCATTCGAGATAATGGCCGGGGCTGATCGCGAGCGTGCGCGTGCCGTCGGGCGACTCCAGCCAGTGCAGCGTGCTGCCCGTCGGGTTGAGCCGGCAATAGACGAACGCTTCGAGGCCGAGGCCCGCGGTGATCTGCGCCATCTGCTCGTGCACACCGCAGACATCAATCGCCCAGATCATCCGCGGCCGCGCGCCGAGCACCTGCTGCTGCCAGCGCAGCCCCTCGACGCCCATCTTCACCAGCGCTTCGCCGCCGGAGAGATTGATCGTCGGCTCCAGAAAAAACGCGTTCACCAGCTCGACGCGCCCTTCCGCGACGCGCTGCTTCAGTTCCGTAAACCGCTCCGGCCGGAAGTTCGCGATGGCGAGCATGTTGTTGCACTCGCTCATCGCGAAGTTGTAGCGCGCGTCGTCGCGCACGCGGTCGAGGTGATCGAGATAGGAGTTCGCGCAATAATTCCGCTCCACCGACCAGTTCGCCAGCCAGCCGCAGCTCGCCGGATGGAAATTCGGCACGACGAAAACCTGCCGCGGCGGCTCCGCTGCGCCAGCGTTTTCCAAGCATTGGAAAAGCAACACCGCAAAAGTTCCAAGCATTGGAAGAAGTCGCGTTTTCATAATCTCAGCACCTGCCCTTCATCGGATTCTTTTTTGCGTCCGACGATGCTAGCAGCCCGCGGGTGAAAATGCCGCAGTTTTTCGCTGCTAAAACCTGCCGCCGATGTTGACATCTTCCGGCGGAATTATAGTCTCGCGGCTCAAAGACAGACGCACACACCCAGAGGTTTCACATGCAACTACGTTCAGCAAGTCTTCGGCTCGTGTTCAGCCTGTCATGGCTGGCGTGGACGGCGCACGCCGGCGAACCGGCCAACGCCAACGTGAAGCCGCTCTATGGCACC
>TBL_comb47_HYPODRAFT_10007739_pt1 | contig 11188 bp, 8 predicted proteins | sample TroBogypolimnion_40_FD_10682 | JGI IMG/M metagenome (IMG submission 10682) | reverse complement strand
GGCCTTCGGCAACACATATCCCGAGCCAGACCGTATCAGCCTCGCGGTCCAGATGCCCGTAGCAGACCGGAATTCCGGCGTCATCCAGACCGAGCAGCGTGACTACATGGCTGCGGACAACTTCCGGAGGGCGGGAATTAAAGTATCTGAAACTTGAACCGGAAGCGCCGATCAGCGCGATGAACTGCCGCAGCAGTTCCAGGCCGGATTCATCTATTTTTACAATTTTCATAAATGTCCTTAATGATCCGGTCAAGCAGGGCGACGCACGATTTGCGCGAATAGTCTTTGAGCAGTTCGGCAATGCTTTCATCCAGGTTCAATTGATTGCGCTGCTGGAACAGACTGAGCAGTTTGACCACCGCGGCATTCGTGTTCCGGACTTCAATCCTGCAGCCGTTGATGAATTCTCTGACCTCTTCGCTCTCGATGCCGGCGATAATCGGGGTTCCGCACAGCAGCGATTCTTTCAGCGGCCAGTTGGCGGGCTGATTAATGCTGGGCTGGCAGACAAAATCCACTGCGCTGTAGTAAAGCGGAAGTTTCTCTTTGGGCAGACAGCCTAAAAACTCGACATTCCCGCGCAGATTCAATTCCGAAATACGCTTGAGAAATTTCTCCGTGCCGACCGGGTCGTTCACATAAACGGTGAACAGCAGTTTAACTTCCGGACAGGTGTTGCGCAGTTCCGCAATGACGTCAAGCAGCGGATATGAACCCTTGATCCCGGTCAGGTCGGTGCTGTGGAACAGCAGCGGAAAGCCGGGATGCTTTTTGCGGAGCTCTTCAATCTCCTGCTCTCCGGCGCGTTTATACATATCGGTATCGATTCCGGCATAGACCGGGCTGGCGGTAATTCCGTATTCCTCGAACAGTTTGGGAATATTGGTTTTATTGACGGTGATCACCTGGTCCATCTTTTCCACGGCGGCCTTGTCCGTGCCGGCATACAGCAGTTTCATTGCACGGAAAAACAACTGATGATGCAGCCTGAAGTTCTGTAAAAAACCTTTATCGTAGAAAAACGCGAACGGCTCATAGCATATCTGGATTTTCGGCAGTTTAAAGTCGCAAACCAGCCAGTTCATCGGAAACATGCTGTTGATGATGAAGTCGTAATCCTGTAAAACCTTTTCCAGCTCAGCTCTTTTCCGTTTAATCCTGGCCGGCAGGGTCAGCCAGTAAGCCGGCGAATTGGTGGATTCGCGGTCAAGCTGCACCAGTTTCATGCCGGCTTTTTCCACCTGAGTCACGGCTTCGCGGGAAGCAACGTCGCAGAACAGCGTAATCTGGTGGCCGTGACTGCGCTGGAGGGCTTCGGTATAATCCAGCACAAATCTGGTGCCGCCGCTGTTGACATGCAGAAGATGTGAATGAAACCAGGCTATCCGCATAACTTATTGAACCGTAATTTATAGTATTTTTATATTAACCTGTGATTTGTGACTACCATTCACTATTCACCATTCACCATTAACCATTAACCATTCACTATTCACCATTCACCATTCACTATTCACCATTCACGTCACTCAGGAAGCAAATTCCCGGATGATTGAACAAATATAATCGAGGTCGGATTCAGTCAGGTCAGCATGAGTAGGCAGATTGAATCCGGCTGCCGAAATACGCTCCGTCACCGGGAGCTCCTCTTTTCGCTGCATTGATTCCTGCCGGAACGGCGGCAGCGTATGCAGCGGGATGAAAAACGGACGGGAATCAACGCCGTTTTCTTTCAAATAAGCCATCAGTTTATCGCGCGAATGCCCGTACTGGGCATGATCAACCGTAACACAGAACAGCCACGGCGCCGGAACCGCCCAGGACGCCACCGGCTGGAAGCCGATCCCGGGAATATTGTTCAGCCTTGCGCGGTATCCGGCAAACACATTGCGCCTTCTTGCCAGAATTTCATTTTTTCGCTCGATTTGAGCGCAAAGAATCGCACAGGCCACATTGGTCAGCCGGAAATTATAGCCGGTCACCGGGAAATAATAGCGGCGGTCGGGGTCCATGCCCTGTCCGCGCAGAGTGCGGATGCGCAGCGTCAGACCGGGATCATTCAGGGTCAGCGCGCCGCCTTCGCCGCAGGTGAAGATCTTATTGCCGAAGAATGAAAACGCCCCGATCTTGGCAAGACTGCCGGTCGGCCGGTTTTTGTATAAAGCGGTATGAGCTTCCGCCGCGTCTTCCACCACCCACAGTCCGTGCACGGCGGCGATATGGTTGATCGCATCCATGTCGGCGGGATGCCCGTAAAGGTCAACCGCGATAATCCCCCTGGTCCGGCGGGTGATGCCGGCTTCAAGCAGTTTCGGGTCAATACACCAGGTATCGGGGTCCACATCGACGAACACCGGCTCCGCGCCGACATAGCGCACCGCATTGGCGGTCGCGATATAGGTCAGGGAAGGCACCAGCACTTCGTCGCCGGGGCGCACATCCAGGGCCAGCAGCGCCAGATGCAGCGCCACCGTGCCGTTGCAGACGGCTACGGTATTGGAGGTTCCCGCCATGCTGGAAAATTCTTTTTCAAAGCGGTTGATGAATTCGCCGGTGGAACTTATCCAGGTACTGCGGATTGCCTGAACGACATATTCTTCCTCTTTGCCTTTCAGGTCCGGCGCAGCCAGTGCTATTTCTCTAAAGTCTTTTCTCATGTGCGTTCCCTAAATTGTGTAAAGATATCGTATCTAATCATCCTATAATATAAAACAATATTTCCCATAATACAATAGTCCGGCCATGCACAACGCTGACTTGGAACGGCGAATGCAATTTTCAGGCCAGATTTTCGCCGCGGGATTTGAGAAATCGCTTTTAGAGAGTAAAATAGATTGCGATTGAATCATTAACAGGGAATAAATATGACAACAGGCGAAATAGTCAGTAATACGATACTTAAAGACAGCTATTACAAGGCGGAGTTTTTTGTTCCGGATATTTGCGCGGAGACTCAGCCGGGGCAGTTTGTCCATGTAAAAATTGCCAACCTGCGCGACCGCATTCTGCGCCGCCCGTTCAGCATCAGCGACGTCAATGACAACGGCATCCTTACCATTATCTATAAAGTTGTCGGGGAAGGCACCGAAGTGCTGGCCGGACTTCCGGCGGGCACGGTCTGCGACCTGATGGGGCCGCTGGGCAAGCCGTTTTCTCTGCCCCGCGAAAATGAACTGCCGGTGATTGTGGCCGGCGGTTACGGTTCCGCAGCGACCTATCTGCTGGCGAAGCGCTCTCCGGTTAAAGGCGTTCTGCTGCTCGGCGCCAGAAGCGAAGCGGATCTGATCCTGACGGATAAATTCGCCGCCGTCGGCTTTGATGTGCGCCTGGCGACCCAGGACGGCTCGCTGGGGCATAAGGGGCTGGTGACGGAGCTGATACCGCCGCTGCTCAAAGAAAAAGCCGGACAGAAAATACGGTTTTACGGCTGCGGCCCGACCCCGATGCTGATTGCCCTGGCTAAAATGCTCCAGCAAAACGGTTTCGGCGACGGGGAAATAAGCCTGGACCATCTGATGTGCTGCGGCGTCGGCGCGTGTTTTGCCTGCGTGGTCAAGATCAAGGCCGACAATGAAGACGGCTGGCGTTATGCCAGGACTTGCAAAGAAGGGCCGGTTTTCACGGCTGATGACGTTTATACGGATGGAGAATAAAAATGGCCGATTTAACGGTTGACCTGGGAAAATTGACGCTGAAGAATCCGGTGATGACCGCTTCCGGAACTTTCGGATACGGTTTTGAGTATAAAGATTATTTCGACCTGAGAAGACTCGGCGCGGTCGTGGTCAAGGGCATCGCGATGAAGCCCAGCCACGGCAATCCCACGCCGCGCGTGGCGGAAACTCACGGCGGCATGCTTAACGCCATCGGGCTCCAGGGGCCGGGCGTGGAAAAGTTCCTGCACGGCAGCGAATACATGCCTTTCCTGCGCAAATCCGGCGCGGTCGTGATTGTCAATATCTGGGGAAAAAGCATTGAGGAATACCGCGACGTCGCCGCCAGGCTGGAGTCGGAAAAGGACGGCATCGCCGCGCTTGAGATCAATATCTCCTGTCCCAACATCAAAGAGGGCGGCGTGGCGTTCGGCACCGATCTGAATCTGGCGCACCAGGTTGTCGCGAAGGTGCGCGAAGTCACCAGTCTGCCGCTGATTACTAAACTCAGTCCGAATGTCACGAAAATCGCCGATTTCGCCAGAGCGGTGGCCGATGCCGGTACTGATATGGTCTCCCTGATCAACACCATCACCGGGATGGCGATAAATATCAACACGCGCCGTCCGAAGATCGCCAACCTTACCGGCGGTCTCAGCGGCCCCGCAGTCAAACCGGTCGCTGTCCGCATGGTTTACGAAGTCTCAAAAGCCGTCAAGATCCCGGTAATCGGGATGGGCGGCATCATGGACGGTGACGACGCCGTGGAATTCATGCTGGCCGGGGCCTCCGCCGTGGCGGTTGGAACCGCGATCTTCGCCGACCCGTACGCCCCGCTGAAAGTGATTGACGGCATCAACGCCTATCTTGAGCGCCAGGGCTGCAAATCGGTCAAAGAGATCATCGGCGGCATGATCCGCTGATGGTTCCGGAGCCGGTTTAGCTGACTTGGACATTTTGGACACCGGTCTGCACAATGTGCTTGGGAATACTGGGAAGCCTGGGAAGACTGGGAGGTATTTTCCGGTTCCATACTTTTCTCGCTTATCTCGCTTTCCACTTTCAACTTCCGCAAAGCGGACTCTTTTTACTAATTTGTAATTTTGTCAACAGGAATGGCGAAAAGAAACTCAAATCATGCCGTAAATGCATTTTTTAACTCGCGGTTTTGGGACAGGGGAAAGTCTCGCACGGAGGCACAAAGGCACGAAGAGGATGACAATTTAAAGGCAAGTTTTACTTTTCTTTGCGCTTTTACGTCTTTGTGCGAGATAGCTTTTAGTTATCCCATCGGAAGGGCGGATAACTGATGATAATGTCGAACCATTAGAGGGATGGAATAATTGATATGAAAGACGTTAACCTGGAGTCAAACGGACAAAAAAATGGTTGTTTCCATTTTGGAAAATACCACTCAACACGGAGCAATTAAGGGTAAGACCCAATCAAAACAGGTAAATATTCCCTCTCTTCATGCCCCTTCATGCGCTTCATGGTGAGACTGTATTCCTTATCCTGTATATCCTGTATATCCCTGTTAAATCATAATGCCGGTACGATGACCGGCGCCCCGGGGTAAATGGCACCCGCTTCTATTGATTCCTGGATTTTACGGGGTAAATTAGGAGAAGTTTACAGAGGGTGTAATTAAAAAATTACCGGAATTTAGAGAAATCTTATTGGGAGTATACTGTGAAACCCTGTTTTGTTTTAATATTTTTTATTGCCGCCGCGTTGTTAATCTTACAAACTTCCTGCACATCCTTGAACAACGAAGCGGAATGTCTGAAAAGCGGCAAAGCGCATTACGAAAAAGAGCAGTATGACAAGGCGATCCGGGATTATACAAGAGCCATTGAACTGAAACCGGATAGTGCGGAAGCGTATAAAGAACGCGGCAATGCCTATTCCGAACTAAAGCAGAATGACAAAGCCATTCAGGATTATACTACGGCTATTAAATTGAAGCCGGATTATGCAAAAGCATACTACTCTCGTGGCTTAGTATATTCTGAGCTTGGGCAAGGCGACAAGGCGACTCAAGACTATACAAAAGCAGTTCAAGAATATTCCAAAACCATTAAACTAAAACCGGACAATGCAGAGACATATAAAGCTCGTGGCGATACATATTTTTTTATGAAACAATACGACCAGGCCATCCAAGACTATACTGCTGCGATTGAGTTAAAGCCGGATTACGCAAAGGCATTTAATGTACGCGGCTTAGTATATTCTGAACAGAGGCAGCGCGACAAAGCGACAAAAGATTATGTAAAAGCAGTTCAAGAATACTCCAAAATCATTGAACTGAAACCAGATGACGCGGACGCATATGAAGGGCGCGGTTACGCCTATTCTCAACTTAAACAATACGATAAGGCTATTAAGGACTTCACAAAAGCGATTGATCTAAAATCTGAGTATGCAAGAGTATATCATAATCGCGGTTGCGTTTATTATGAACTTAAACAGTATGACAAGGCGATTCAAGATTTTTCCAAAACTATTGAATTAAAACCGGATTATGCGGCTGCATATTATATGTGCAGTCAAGCATTTTCTGGACTAAATAAGTATAATCAAGCTCTTCAAGACTGCAACAAGGCGATTGAATTAAAGCCGAATTATGTATACGCATATTGTGGCCGCGGCAACGTATATGTTATGATGCGGCAATACGATAAAGCGATCCAGGATTATTCTAAGACTATTGAACTAAAGCCGGATTATGTAGATGCATATTATGCCCGGGGCTACACATTCTGGCTAATAAAACAATACGATAAAGCGATCCAGGATTATTCTAAGACTATTGAACTAAAGCCGGATTATGCGAAAACGTATAATTATCGCGGGAATTATCGCGGTTGGATATATGATGAAATAAAGCAATACGACAAGGCGATCCGCGATTATACAATGGCGATTGAACTGAAACCGGACAGCGCAGAAGCATATAATGATCGCGGTAATACATATTCTAAACTTAAACAATACGAAAAAGCCATTCAAGATTATACTGCTGCAATTGAGTTGAAGCCGGATTACGCAAAGGCATATCATAATCGCGGCTTAGTATATTCTGAACAAGGGGAACGCAACAAGGCGACTCAGGACTATGCAAAAGCAATACAGGAAGACTCCAAAACCATCGAACTAAAACCGGACAGCGCGGAAGCATATAATGATCGCGCCGGTACATATTGTCAAATCAAACAATACGATAAAGCGATCCAGGATTATTCTAAGACTATTGAACTAAAGCCGGATTTTACGGTTGCATACTATAGGCGTGCCTGTTCTTATGTGAGAATGGAACAATATGACAAAGCCATCCTTGACTGCTCCAAGTCGATTGAGCTGAAACCGGATTATGCGGAGGCATATCATAGCCGCGCCAGTATATATGCCAAATTGAAACACTATGACAAAGCGATTCAGGATTATTTCAAAATCATCGAGTTAAAGCCGGATTACTGTGAGATATATTTAAGCATTATAAGAATATGTATTATCACTGCCCAGCCTGACCAGTTCAAAAAATGGCTTAAGCAATTTGAGACAGCAATTCCGGAGAATAAATTATCTAAAGATGATTTGCTTATCAAACTTTATCTGACCTGCCTCAATAAATGTATTCTGAACGAGCCCCGGACGGAGATTGAAAACCTGCTGGCGGCGCTGCTCAAGGAAAAAATTGAGCTGGACTGGTCTTTTGAACTGACCGACGAATGGCTGGATAATCCGAAAAACGGCTTGATGCCGGAGCAGCTCAAATACATCCGCGGGTTGACCGGTAAAGTCAAAGCATCGCAGAAAAATTTACATTAAAGCGCGGAAAAAATTTGCATTTTAGGGTCATTCATTATAGTTTCATTTTCCGGTATAGTAATACTTGGAGCCGGAAGGCGGAAGAACAGGAAAAGACAAAAGATAAAAGTTTTTAAAAAGAGAAGAACTTGTCCACTAATTACACGAATGAACACGAATGAATATTTTGCTGTGAATTTGATTTTGCGTCACAAAACCAAACTCACAGCAAGTGTTTCTGTTTTATTAGTGTCAATTAGTGCCATTCGTGGATAAAAAGGATTTCTCTGTGTCTCTGTGCCTCTGTGGTTAAAAATAGAATTAGGTAAAAGACAGGAGCCGGAAGAGAAGTATCGGAACGGAAAGCGGAAATACATAATAAATTTAAACGATGATAAATATTAATAACAGGAGATGGAATATCATGAAGAAATACATGCTGGTTACGGTAATGATGATCGCCTGCGGGCTGCTGCTGGCAGTTGGCGGGTGCAAAACTAAACTTCCGGCCGGAGATGTTGACATCAACCGCAATTTCGCCCCGGAGATCGCCGTCCTTAAAGACCCGAATATTTCGACCAGTTCGCTGGATAAATACAATGCCGCCTGCGTAATTGCTGAAAACGTCGATTTCACTTATTTGCGCGACACTGCGTCAATGGAGGCGATTTTCAATCCGAAAGACGCATCCGTCGGGACTTTTGAAGGCAATGATTTTGTCCTCTACACTTTTAAATACATGAATAAATCCATTCAGTTCAGATTCTCCATCGACGGGACAACTATCATCAGCGCCAGCGTTAAAAAGTCGGAATAGGTTTAAATTGAAAGTTGAAAGTTGAAAGTTGAAAGTTGAAAAGACAAGAAAACGGTTTACCACAGAGAACACGGAGGACACGGAGAGAGTGTTCAGAGATAAGACACATGAATCAGCGGATGAATTTATTGTACAAATTCATCCGCTGATTCATGATTTTACTCTGTGCTCTCTGTGAGCTCTGTGGTTACACTCTATAAGTTGAAATTAAGCACTATAACGGCAAAAAAAACTGGACTATGATTTTATTTGACGATGAATATTTTATGCGGCGGGCGCTGGTAATGGCGGAGACCGCCGCGGAGGCTGGCGAAGTGCCGGTCGGCGCGATTGCCGTTAAAGACGGCGAGATCATCGCCCGTTCCGGTAATCAGGTGGAACTGCTGAAAGACGCCACCGCCCATGCCGAAATACTCGTCATCACTCAGGCCGAGGCCGCGCTTGGCGACTGGCGGCTGGATAAAGTGGATATTTATGTGACGAAGGAGCCGTGCGCCATGTGCGCCGGCGCCATGGTCAACGCTCATGTCCGCCGGGTGGTGTACGGCATGGCGGATCCGCGTTCCGGCGCGGCCGGGAGCGCCCTGGACGTCACCGGTTTCAAAGGCATGTTGTGGAATGTGGAAGTCAAACCCGGCGTTCTGGAAGCTGAATGCCGCGCCCTGATACAGCAGTTTTTCCGCAAAGTCCGCAAAGAAAAAGGTTCCTGAAAATTCAACTTCCCTTTTAACTACAGAGACACAAAGGCACAAAGGTTTCTGGTTTAAAATCAAAACAGGGATTTTTCGTCTGCGGTTCTGCTCCTGCCTGAAAATACTTGCTTTTGACCTACAAAAAACTGTGTCTTTGTGTCTTTGTGGTTCAAATGTCTTTTTTATCGAGGATTTCCTGCAAGGCCTTCAATTCCGACGCGAAATCGCCGGAAATCACCGGGGTTCCGGTTGCCAGCTGGTAAATTTTCAGAAAGGCGGAGACGGGGAAATCCTGTTTCTGCCATTTTTCGCGATATCCGGTCAGTCCGTATTTGTTCAAAACGTTCCGCATTTCCAGATAGAGATTGCGCACCAGCAGCTTGAATTCGACCACGGCGGATAACTGGACGTCATGCCGCAAATGGATGCCGGCATGGATATTGGAACAGCAGGCCAATTCAACTTCCACCCGCCACTGCTTTTCCGGCGAAAATACATACGAATACATCACGGGGTCAACTTCCCAGAAAATATAAAAACGCAGGTCAGGTTCCGCCGGGACGCCGTCCAGATCATATAATGCCGCAATGTCCAGAAATATCGCCGATAATTCGGCGAGCGGATCGCAGGAAGCGGACGGAAGACGGATTACCACAATACCGCCGGGAATGACTGAAGACGCGACATGCATTTCCAGCCAGCCGGATTCGATGGCATTAATTGTAATGACAGAATCTTCCGCCATAGCCGCCTCGCAAAGAATTAACCACAAAGGCGTTCTAAAGTTCTAAAGTTCTAAAGTTCTAAAGTTCTAAAGTTCTAAAGTTTGGAACCACAAAGCCCGGTTGCGACAGAGCGCAACCCTACATATAAAAGCCGCAAAGCCGTCAGACTTTATCTTTCGCATGGTAATGCGTGTGCAGAAGCTGATGAGACTTTTCGCCGAGCGGTTTTTTCAAGAATTCCTCGTACAGTTTTTTTATGTCCGGATTCAGATGAGATTTCCGGAGTTTCTTGCCTTCATCTTCGTGATAAAGCGCGCTGATCCGGGCATTTCTGACTTCATCATTCGTCTGTCTGGGCTGTCCGCCGCCGCCGATGCAGCCGCCGGGACAGCACATGACTTCGATAAAGTGGTAGCTGGCCTCGCCGGCCTTGATTTTCTCGATAAGCTTTTTAGCGTTGCTGAGGCCGTGCGCGACCGCTACTTTGACTTCAACGCCTTTCAGGAAAGCCCATTCCGGGACTGTCGTCTCGATTTTCACCGAGGCTTCCTTGACGCCTTCCAGTCCGGCAATCGGAGTGACATGGAGTTTCGGGAACGGGAAGTCCTGTCCGGTGACGATCTCATAAACCGTGCGGAGCGCGGCTTCCATGACCCCGCCGGTGTTGCCGAAAATATCCGCGGCGCCGGAGGAAATGCCCAGCGGCGAATCCATGACGCCGTCTTCGAGCTGGTCGAAATCGAGTCCGGCCTGCCGGATCATCCGCCCGAGTTCGCGGGTCGTCAGCACAATATCAACATCCTGGTAACCGCTGCTGTTCATTTCCGGACGCTGTGCCTCATATTTTTTGGCGGTGCAGGGCATGACCGACACCACGACAATATCCTCCGGCTTCCTGCCGATCTTTTCCGCATAATAGGTTTTGGCGACCGCGCCGAACATCTGCTGCGGCGATTTGCAGGTGGAAATATTGGGCAGAATATCCGGGAAGAAGACTTCGGCGTAATTGATCCACCCCGGCGAACAACTGGTAAACATGGGCAGGGCGACTGTTTTATCCTTGTCAACCAGCGCTTTTTTCAGTCTGGTCAGCAGTTCGGTGCCTTCCTCGATAATCGTCAGGTCGGCGGTGAAGTTGGTATCAAAAACCGCGTCAAAACCGATTTTGCGCAGCGCCGTCACCATTTTTCCGGTGACGAGAGTGCCGGGTTTGTAGTCGAAGCATTCGCCGAGGGCGGCGCGGATCGCGGGAGCGGTCTGGACAATGACAAATTTGGACGGATCATCCAGCGCCCGCCAGACGTCGTCAATCTGGTCTTTCTCGGAAATAGCGCCGACCGGGCAGATCGCCGCGCACTGGCCGCACTGCACACAAGTGACGGAACTGAGCGGATGGGCAAAAGCCGGTCCGATATAGGTCTTGAAGCCGCGCCCCTGCGGGAAAAGCGAGCCGATGCCCTGAACCAGGTTGCAGGCGGTCACGCA
>TBL_comb47_HYPODRAFT_10007737_pt1 | contig 11191 bp, 7 predicted proteins | sample TroBogypolimnion_40_FD_10682 | JGI IMG/M metagenome (IMG submission 10682) | reverse complement strand
TCGCTTTCCTGCTCTTGACCTTTCTTGCGGTGCCTGCACCGTCTCTTTTTGCTCTTCCAGCTGAACAGGCTGGAATTCCTAAAGCGCTTCAGGAATGGATTCCCTGGGTTAGCTACAATCAGGAAGCCAACACCTGCACGATGCGTTCAGACGATATGTCACGGAAATACTACTGCACCTGGCCGACACGGTTGCTCTTTGACGTTACCGATAAAGGGGCCACTTTCCGCCAGGAGTGGCTGATAGAAACCAAATTCCTCGTCCTTCTGCCCGAAGGGGAAAAAATGTGGCCGACCTCTGTCAAAGATGGAGGGAAGGATATTGCCGTCATCGAACATCAGGGAAGCCCGGCCGTCTGGCTTGAGCGCGGCACCCATGTTCTCACCGGCACCTATACATGGGATCAATATCCGGAGTCCATAAACATCCCTCAAGAGTCGGGACTCGTTACTTTAAAAAGAAATGGCGCCACAGTAGAGAATCCCGATCTCGACTCCCAGGGAAGGCTCTGGTTGAAGGCCCATGGAGAAGAACAGATCGACCAGATGGACCAGGCCTCCATACAGGTTTTCAGAAAAATTCAGGATACGCTTCCTCTGACGGAAGAGATCGTCATTCGGCTGACGGTTTCTGGCGCACCCCGTGAAATAGTCCTGGGGATGATGGTCAAAGACGACTTTCTTCCCCTTCAGCTTACGTCTCCCCTGCCGGTGCGGGTGGATCAGGAGGGCCGTCTCTGCGTCCAGGTTCGTCCCGGCCAATGGATGTTAGACCTTGTTGTCCGCAACCTGTCTCCGACAGCCCCTGAAAAGCTGACTATCGGCGGTATCGACGGGCTCTGGCCGGACAATGAGGTATGGGCCTTTCAAGCAGCCCCGGATCTACGTCAGGTAGCGGTTGAAAACGTACAGTCTGTCGATCCTTCCCAGACTGATCTTCCCCATGATTGGCTGATTCTTCCCGCCTATCTCATGGGCCGCGCCGACACGATGATCCTCACCGAAAAGACCAGAGGGATCATAAAGACAAATCCTGACAATCTCACTCTGGAGCGGACTCTCTGGCTTGATGAAAAGGGAAGCGGAATCACCGCGCGCGACATCATCCGCGGGACCATGACGGAAGGTTGGCGGCTTGAAACTGTGCCGGACCAGCGCCTCGGAAAAGTCAGCATAGACGGAGTGAACCAACTTATAACCAGGCTTCCCGGTATCGATCGCGCCGGTGTCGAGGTGCGCAAGGGAATCATAACGCTCTCCGCCGATTCCCGGCTGGAAGATCCCGTGCACCGGGGAATCCTGACCATCCCGGCCCTTGGATGGGATCATTCCGTCCAGCAGCTGTCGGCCAGGCTGAATCTCCCGCCGGGGTGGAAATTATTTACGGCGACCGGAATAGACAAGGTTTCCACCTGGTTGAATCGTTGGACATTGCTTGATATTTTTCTGGTTCTGATTACATCCTTGGCGTCCGGGAGGATACTTGGCTGGGGCTGGGGCCTGCTCTCGCTTGTCTCCTTGGGCCTGATATACCATCAACCGGAATCTCCTCAGCTTCTCTGGCTGCCGCTTTTGGCCTTCCTGGCCATCGGCCAGAAGATCTCTTCCGCTAAAGGCCGGATGCTGATCCGGATCCCGCTCTTCATCGTTCTTGCTCTGCTCCTGCTCCAATCCGTCCCCTTCATGATCCGGGAGATCCGTACCGGCCTTTTCCCGCAACTGGACAGTTCCTTGAATTTTCAGGTTATGAATCCTGAAAATTTCCCGGAGTCTGCATCATCAGTCAATACGGCCATGGGGCCTGCAAAGGACGACGAGACTGTGGGCGTGGCGCAGGAAGCGCGAGAACAGGAAGAGGACGCTGCCCCTTCCGCTCCTCCCCGGAAGAGGCTGCACAGGCTGCACAGCCCCTTGAAGCTGGAAGCTCCTGTCGCCTCTTTGCAGAGAGTGAACAATACGAAGCAATCAACGAACTCACAACTGGTGATCGACCCTCAAGCGAAGGTCCAGACGGGTCCGGGACTGCCCACCTGGCGGTGGACGGTAATTCCCCTGACCTGGAACGGCCCCGTCTATCCCACCCAAAAGATACGGCTTGTGCTGCTTTCCCCGACGGTAAACTGCATTCTCGGCTTTCTGCGAGTCGGACTACTCACGCTGATGCTTGTGGTCTTTTTGCTGCGCTCATCGAACTTCCTCCCCCCCAGAAAGAGCGGAGGACGCTTCTTCGGCAGATCCCTGATCGGCCTGCTGATCCCCCTGCTCCTCATCTCGGTTTCCCCTCAGCCCTCTGCTGCCGAGATTCCCTCATCGGACATTCTGCGTGAGATGCAGGAGAGGCTGTTTCCAGCCCCTGACTGCGGGACTGAATGCGCAAGCCTGGATAAAGGCCTGCTTTCAGTACAGGGAGATACCCTCAATCTGGATCTGACCGCTCACAGCTATGCTGAGACAGCGCTTCCCTTGCCCGGCGACAGCCGTTCCTTTTCACAGATTCTGATCGACAATGTTCCGGCTATAGCCATTCGTTCCGACGAGAACAACTTGCTGATTCGTATCCCTCAGGGAATTCATCACATTACGCTCACAAAAAATATCAAGAATATTGACGAATTCGACCTCACCTTCCCGCTTCTTCCCCACCGGATGCAGCTGGCGCAGAAAGGATGGGAGGTTACCGGAATCCATCCGGACGGAACTGTCGAAAAACAGATCGCCTTCGTTCGACAGGAAAAAAAGGAGAAAGGACCACAAGCACCTGCAGAGACCTCCTCCGGAGATATCAAGATTCCGGCCTTTTTCCAGATAGAGAGAACGCTCCACCTGGGCCTGAAATGGACCGTCGAAACGCATATCCTCCGGAAAAGCAGCGGCAATATCATCACAGCCGAGATCCCGTTGCTCCCTGGAGAAATGCCGACCAGTGAATCCCTGTACATCACGGATAAGAAGGTGCAGATCAACCTTGGCCCGCAGGATGAGTCGATTTCCTGGCAGTCTGTGCTTCCCATCAGTCAAGCCATAAACCTGACAGCTGCTCAGACAACCCAGTGGACGGAGGCATGGCGTCTCGACATCAGTTCCATCTGGCATGTTGTTGCCACCGGAATACCGGAGGTGAGCCAACTCGATCCGGCCGGGCTTCGATTTCCCCAGTACCGCCCCCATCCCGGAGAATCATTGAGCCTGGCCATCAGCCGTCCCGAGGTTGCCCCCGGACCGACCATGACCATAGACTCCAGCCAGCTGGAAATCCATCCGGGAATGCGGGCTACCGATTTCACATTACAATTTACTCTCATGGCAAGCCTGGGAGGCCGTCATACCATCACACTTCCACCGGACTCCGACCTGCAAAACGTTCTTATAAACGGTGTGACGTCTTCTCTGCACCTGAACGGCGAAACACTGACCATCCCCATTCAGCCGGGGAGTCAGAAGATCAGTATCAGCTGGCAGAATAAGGGCGGAATCATGACCATGCTGCGGACTCCGCCTGTCAACCTGGGCCTGGAAAATGTCAATTCCACCGTGCATGTTGATGTGCCGGAGTCACGGTGGATACTGTTGACCGGCGGCCCCAGGATCGGTCCGGCAGTCCTTTTCTGGGGAGAGTTTCTGGTGATTATCCTGTTCTCTATCCTTCTTGGACGAACAAAAATTACGCCTCTGACCACAATAAGCTGGCTCCTTTTGGGGATGGGGCTGAGCCAGGTTAATGTTGTGCTGGGAGCTTTGGTGGTCGGCTGGCTCTTTCTTCTTGGAATACGGAAGAAAAGCGGAGAGGCAATCACCTCAGCAACCACCTTTGATCTCCTGCAGATGACGGTTGTCGCTGTTACCTTGCTCGCCTTTCTGGCTCTGGTCTTCACCGTAAAGCAAGGGCTTCTTGGTCACCCTGACATGCAGATCGGCGGCAATGGTTCCTTCGACCACTCCTTGATCTGGTATCAGGACCGCAACGGCCAGATCCTCCCGCAAGCCTGGGTCTTGACTGTTCCTCTCCTGGTCTACAGAATTCTCATGCTTGTCTGGGCCCTCTGGCTGGCACTCGCTCTTCTTAAATGGCTGACCTGGGGCTGGGACTGCTTCACTGCTGGTGAGACCTGGAGGAAAGTGGTACATGAAAATATTGCGATAAAAGACCCCGATCCTTCACCGGAACAGCCTGAAAAGCCAAATCCTCATGCTACGCAGAAACAACTGGCAGAAGACGGAATCCGGAATCAGCAGTCTGAAACCGCAGGCGTAAAAAGATCCTGGTTTGCCCGCCTTTCCAGAAAAAAGCAGATAAAACCTGAAGATCAAGAAAAATCAAACAAATAGAATTCCGTTGAGACACTGCAGATGATAAAACAAATCCTGATCGCAACCGATGGGTCCACATACAGCAATCAGGCACTCGCCTACGTGGCGAGACTGTTCGGGGGCGAAGCTGAAATAACAGTTCACCTTCTGAACTGTACCAATCCTGGTCATAGTTCCCTTCCGGAACCAGCAGACAGCGAAAATACGCTTTTTCCCAGCTCTGCCGAAAGCGCAAACAAATCCCTGGCCGCCAACAGCTGTCTGAGGCAGGCCAGGGAACGCCTCTGCCGGCTGGGAATTGCCGAAAACCGCATTACCTCCTCAGTCGTTTCGACAGGAGGAATTGCCGATGCAATCCAGCGAGAAACCGAGCGCCTGCTGGCCGACTGCATACTGGTGGCCAGGAGAGGCATCGGGTTTGTCGGTGAGATGCTTCTGGGCTCGGTTTCTGCCGATCTCTTCAGGAAATGCCATCTGATACCGCTCTGGATTATCGACGGAGAGCCCGTCTCCAAAGATATCTTGATTTCCATCGACGGCTCCTGCCACTCCCTGATGGCTGTCGATCACGTAGCCCATATCCTGTCAGAAAGGAGAGATATCCAGATATTCCTCTTTCACAGCCGGGGACCTTTTCAGAACAAGGCGGCGTTCAACAAGGAGCAAACCCACCCCCGATGGGGCGAACAATGGTGCGAAACCTATCTCAAGGGAGAAAATGCCATTCTGGAAGGACCGCGTCAGCTGCTGCTGGAGGCCGGCATCCCCCCGGAACGGATCACAATTCTTCCTAAAACAACCCATTTTGATGAAAGCAGCAGTATTTTGAGCCATGCCCGCCGTCACCGATGCGGCACAATCGTCATTGGAAGATCCGGCAGGGCCGGGATGCGGCGGCAGATATGGGGAGACACTGCTGACCGCACTATTAAAAATACCCAGAATATGGCCTTATGGGTTGTAGGGTAGCAGGCAGATTCTTCTATCCTCACCAGACGTAACAACAGCCGCAGCCGCATTATCTCTGGAAGGCTATCAGAGGCGCGTGTTACAATATCCTTCTTTGTGATCAATTCATAATCACCGAAAACACATCCTCCTGCAAAAGGACGGATGCATGAGGTCCAGTCGCGGAAATTGTATGTCTTCAGGAGAGTTAGAAATGCGATTGATCAAGAAAACAGTTATTATTCCAGGAGCTTCACGACCAATTGGAAGGGCTATCGCCAGAAAATTCGCGTCCGAAGGAGCCAACCTGGTACTCCCTTATTTTGATTGGCCCGAATCCACTGCCACCATGCGGGAAGAGTTTGAAGCCCGCAATATTCCTCACCTCGCCCTGCCTGTGGACCTGCGGGAACCCGATCAGGTGAAGGCTCTGATTGCCGCCGTGCTGGATACCTACGGAGCCCTTCATATTCTCATCAACAATATTGAGCGAGGGGGCATGCCGGTGGTACACGGCTCCTATGATCTTGATCACAATAAAGACCAGTGGGACCTCGAAATCGCCACAAGCATGAAGGCGAAATGGCTCCTGTTCAGGCATTGCCTGCCCCTGCTGAAACAAGCCGGCAAGGCTGCCGTTGTCAACATATCCTCCATCGCCGGCATCGTCGGACGAAGCGGGCCGGCAGGACTCGTCTTCAACGATGGCTACAGCGCCTCCAACCGGGCTATCTCCTCCTTTACCGAGACCTGGGCCAGGGAAGGCGCGCCGGAGATACGGGTCAACGAACTGATGCTCGGCTTGATCAAGAGCAGACACGGCGAAAACACACGAGGATGGACAACATTGACGGAAGAGGAAAAAGACACACTCAGGAGGCACATCCTTCTAGGCCGGACCGGAACTCCCGAGGAAGTTGCCGAAGCGGTGTTTTTTCTTGCCCATCAGGCAGAATATATGACAGGCTCTATACTGCGCATGGATGGAGGATATACCCTGGGAGGCGACAGAACCGGGCCGGTCCCGCCCGGAATTTTAGAGACAGGAGCAGCGTAGTCAACTCACAGCAGGGCCGCAACAGCCTGACAGGACAGCTGACAAACCGTGGTCCCTGAGACCTTCCCCTGCCAATACAGATTGACCGGACAATTGTCAGCAAAGAGATGCTGCATGTGCTTGCGAGTCCCCTTCGCTCTCAGGTTTCCCAGCGACCAGGCGGCAAGTCCCCTGACCGGACCATCGTGGGAATGAAGACAGGGGAGCAGCACCCGGACGGCGCCAGCCTCGACCAGCCTCTCCCCATGTCCGGCAGCAAGCCGTCCGATCCCCCACACGACCCCGCGCTGCAGTTGCGGGAGTTCGAGATAGTTTCCATCCTGAAAGGACTCAGGGCCGTCTTCCTGCAAATAGGAAAGCAGCATATGGAAATATTCATGGAATAAGGAGTCATTGACGGCCATGATCTCGGCCATCGACTCAGGGGCGCCCCATCCTATCCCGCCGGATTCATCGTTCAGACTCCAGAGAAATCTGCGCATGACGACCCTGGCCGATTCCATATTTTTCCGGGCCATTACATCCACAACCCGGCCCAGGACGCTTACCGCATGCCAGCGAATCCTCTCATCAAGATGGCAGATGGCAGAAAACAGGGGATTGAGAAGGTCGCGGCCGTCGTACCCGCTCAAGGAGCTGAAAACGGCATTCAAATCCTCCATTTCCAGAAAACCGATGAGTTCTTTTTTGATCTGACTTCGACGGGTCATTGAGCCTTCCTATCGGATGTCGTCGAGACGCCGCATCCCTTCCATCAGCATTGCCATAAACCCGCCGATGACATCCTTCTTCTTCTCAGCCGAGGTCAGTCCCTGAAGGAATTTAAACCGTCCTCTTGTCATTGCCATGATTTTATAGAAGGCGTCTTTTCCATCACTTCCGTTGTAATCCGCCTGCAAAACTTCACCCTCATAAAAGAGAAGAAGGGCCTTCGTGCCATTGGTCTCAATAATAAGGCGACCGGTTTTCTGAAGGGAATTGATCATCTGGCAGAGTTCCACAGGAGGGATATCAGAGAGTTGTCCGACCATGCCCGAGCTCAACTCTTCAGCCCGTTTCAGATTGATGGCGGTAATCCTGCTTACAAGCAATTTATAGAAAAACACCTGCAGGGTTGGAAATCTGTTCAGGATATGACGAAAGTTTTTCTGACTCATCTTGGCTATTTTGCAGGGTTCTGCGGAGACAATCGTTGCTGTTACCCTATCGCCGGTAAGAAGACTCATTTCGCCAAAGACATCGCCCGCTCCCATTTCCGCCAGCGTGACCCCTTCTTCGTCGATAACTTCAACGCGTCCCGAAACGATAATAAAGAGATTCGTCCCCGGTTCTCCTTTCTGGGCAATGGGAAAACCCCAATCATATTTTTCCAGGGTCAGCAGAGCTGCAAGATCGAGGAGATCGTCGTCGCTCAGCGTTTTAAAAAGATCGATGGTCCTGAGGAGTCCTGCAAACTCGACCACCTGTTTGATTTTATCCTTCCTATCAGTGACGGCCAGAAGTTTCATCTGCAAGGTCGCAAATTCCTTTTCCTTCTTAAACTCGAAGCGTATAATCCCGCTGCATCCGCCGCATTCGAATTTGGCCCGTTTGGTCTCACCCTTGCTGAATTTTTCGAAGGCCTGCCCTTCTGATGTGATCGTGAAGATATCATGGGCCAAAATGAGGCAAGCAGGTTTCCCCGAAGGAAATTTCAGGGATATTTCAGCTACGACAAGCTCTTCACCGACATTATAGAGGGGACAATAATTCTCCTCGGTGATTATAAAGACCCCATTTCGAAATTCCATCATCCTCCAGCCTGCTCCTGCAACAATCGATACCTCTTTGCATGTTGCCTGTACGGCCCTGCGCAGTCCCAATCCGCAAGGCCGAAAAACTCCGTCTCCTTCCTGGATCAATCAATACGATTAATCAGAACGCCCGAAGATGAGATAAATTACGATAGCCAAAGCTACCGCCCCTCCGCCGACAATCGGAAGAATTTTTTCAACACTCAGTTCCCCTTTTACAAAGATGGACTGCATGTACTCGGTCCCGCTGAACCACCAGATTCCGATAAAAATACAAAAAATAACGATATTCCTCCACGATTTCCGGTAAAGGAGATATCCGACAAGAACGATAAACGGAATCATAAACCAGGGGTTGATGGCCAGCGCCCCTGCATCGACGCTCCTGACTTGCTCTAAAACGTGGGTCTGCCCGACGAAATCGAGTATTTTCTGCCAGATATCATTTATCATGTGCACACCTGCTTTGAGGATCGGTCATCAGAAAATTTTCCTGTGATCTGTTAAAGACCTTAATGGCGCAATACGAACCGCACATTGAACAGGCATCGGTTTTTTCACCTCCGCCCTCATGACGAAAACGTGCAGATTTGGCCGGATCCAGAGAGAGCTCTATCTGCCCCTTCCAGTCAAGTTTATTGCGGGACAGGGCCATTTGATTGTCCCGATCCATGGCGCCAGGCAATTTCTTCGCCAAATCCGCAGCGTGGGCTGCAATTTTAGAGGCGATGACGCCTTCGTGGACATCGTCGCTATTCGGAAGCTTCAGGTGTTCGGCAGGCGTCACATAGCACAGGTAGTCCGCCCCGGCAGCACCGGCTATGGCTCCTCCGATGGCGCCTGTAATGTGGTCGTATCCCGGCGCAATATCCGTCACCAAGGGACCGAGCACATAAAACGGCGCATTTTTGCATAATTTTTTCTGCAGCATGACGTTGGCGGTGATCTGATCCATAGGCATATGCCCCGGCCCTTCAATGATGACCTGAACCCCCGCATCCCAGGCGCGCTCCGTCAATTCTCCAAGGATAATCAATTCCTGCACCTGATTCCTGTCCGTTGCATCAGCAAGGCAGCCAGGGCGGATACCATCTCCAAGGCTCAACGTCACCTCATGCTCCTTCAGGATTGCCAGAAGCTTGTCGAAGTGCTCGAACATAGGATTTTCTTTATTATGAAAGCTCATCCATTCCAACGTAAAGGATCCGCCCCTGCTCACAACGCCCATAAGCCGTTTCTGCCGTTGCAAACGCTTGACGATCTCTCGATTGATTCCACAGTGAATGGTCATGAAATCAACACCGTCTATAGCCTGCTTTTCTATGATCCTGAACATCTGATCAACGGTTACATCAGTGATTTCCTTTCCCTTTTGGTCAACTGCTTCCGCGACTGCCTGATAAATCGGAACAGTCCCCAAAGGCACTGGACAGCATTTCAGGATCCCCCGGCGGACCTGATCCAAGTCTCCACCCATGGAAAGATCCATGACGGTATCGGTTCCGGCATGGACAGCCACCTGCAGTTTTTTGATTTCATCATCTATACTGGTAAGATCCTTCGATGATCCGATATTTGCATTCACTTTCGTGCTGGTATGCTTGCCAATAGCAATTATTTTATCAAAATCATGATGAATATTTTTAGTGATGGCGATAGTACCTTCAGATACGCCAGCCATCAGCTGGGCAACAGAAATATTTTCGTTTTTTGCGCATTTTTCAAACAAGGGAGTGATAATACCTCTCTGAGCGTCCTCTCTAATAGACATTCCATATTCTCCTGCAACGATCTCTTCCTGAGCTGCATTCCATAACCGTTCAGTGAGATCAGGGTTTAAAAGTAATGTACCAACCGAACCACGGGTATCCTATCGCAAACGATGGATTCTCACACCATACATTTTCCTCGGATATCTTGCATCAAAAACCCATATAAAATCCGATGCAGGCGCAATCAACTCATTATCATAGAAAGAATAATTCGGAGGAAGCGACATGGAAAGCCCAAGACATGCTTTTTTTTTGATTTCGTCATTGGTTGTTTCATAGCTGTAATCCCTCATCGCAGAGGCGGTGATCGCATAAGCTGAATCAGACGCCATTCTCGCCCTCATCCTTTTTCGATCAGCCAAAACGAAATCATCGGGAAATAGAGAATATTCCTTGTCCGGAAAGCNCCCTTAAATAATTCCTTTTCATTATAGAATAGCATTATTTCAGTATCTTTTTTGGGTATATGCACTTGACCNCAAAGAATCATAATGTTAGGATTTTCTCTGCAAGAAGTTGTTATGCTTCGTCCTCGCGGCGGTATCTGATGGAGATATCGGGATCGGGGTTTGCCTCAAATTATTCCACACGGCAGGGCGATAATCGGAAATGCGGCAGCCAAGTCGTCGTTAACCTGTTTTTTTGACGGAACCGAAACAATAAAAAAAGCGACGAGAAAACCTTCCCACACATCAGGTCACGCGGTTGCTTTACCTGCGAGGGGTAAGAACATCCAGAAAAGACTGCAGGCGGTGGTTTTTACATATGATTTGTCCTGAATACTCTCATTTTTGATATCTTCACAAGCTATCTGATCTTCTAATGAAGAAATGGAGGAAACCATGCACCACATCCTATTTTACCGGTATCGCTGTATGCTGCTGCTTGCATTCTGTCTTGCCGCCTGCAGTTGCGATAAAGGACCTAAAACCTCTGCGACTGATGTCAGCGCCTACAACTACAGCACGGACGACATAGACAGAATTTCTCTTTCCGGGCCGGGGGACCACAACAACAGCGTTGCCCCTCCCGTCAGACCTAAGAAGCAGGACTCACAGTTCTCCGGCTTCGGCGCCTCCATGTGCTGCATCGGCGGTATTCCGGACGAATGGCAGCCGGACTTGTGGGTAAAGGTGGTATGGCTGCGCGATCATCACCCCTATGACAGACGGAATTACAATAGTATGAAATGGTTTCATGCAACTGCGCAAATACCACCGTATAAAAGACCGGCAGACTTTATTGTAAAGTTTCTGCCAGGCGATCGGATACGGCTCCATGTTATGTCCAACGATCGGCGACCCGATGGCACGT
>TBL_comb47_HYPODRAFT_10007736_pt1 | contig 11191 bp, 7 predicted proteins | sample TroBogypolimnion_40_FD_10682 | JGI IMG/M metagenome (IMG submission 10682) | reverse complement strand
CATTATAAAATATAATTGGGAAATAATAAACAATAGAAAATATTGTTTATATATAATTAGTTTTTTATTTATACTAATTATGACTATTGTATATGCCACGATTATTTATTATTTTTTTAGAGACTATAATAAAAATATTAAATTAGTAAATATAAAAACTATAATTTTAACAATATTGATAATAATTTTTGATATATCATTTTTCAAAATTTCAGATTATATTGATTTTGAACTGTAAATTAAAAATTTGGTATAATAAATAAATAAATTTACTTATTATAAAAAAAATACAGTATCAACATTGTTGATTACTGTTGGTGGAATATTAAATTATTAAACCATAATATAATTTCAGTAAAGCAAGATAATCGCTTTATACTATTTATTATAAACGGTAAAGAATATTGAATATAATTAATTATGGCGTATTTTACACCATATTAAATATGCTCGTTATTTCTATTCATATATACAATAATATATTTGTAGAAATTTCATTAAAATACATCACATTCACTTACATTAAATAATGTTGGAATTGTGTAATAATCCAACCGTTTATTTTCCATTAACAAAATTATCTCATTAATTCAACACCAATGAAACAAAATTGTATATGGTCTAATATTTCTCATTTGAGAAAAGTATTTGCTGTAATAAAAACATAAATATTGCTATTTCATTATATTTTCAATTATAAGAGATTATTTTCTCTTATATTGAATTGAATTTACTTCAATTGTAAGATATTCTTCAATTGTAAGCTTTATCCATAAGACTTTTATTGTTCTTTAGATAATTATAATATTTATTTTAAATATTGCTGTAATGAAAAATACTGTTTTTTTCGCCTGTTTATAAATATAATTAAAAATAATTAAATAATGTAATTAAAATAAAAATATAATAAACTTACCTATTAAGTCGTTCCCGTTGTTTGGTCTCTTCTCCTCGTTGTTTGGTCTCTTCTCCTCGTTGTTTGGTCTCGCCCTTGTCACATATTCCCCATAATGCTATTTCCGTTAAAAAAAATATTATTTTTAAAATTGCTGTTTGGAAATATGTGTATATATAATCATACACATATAAATAATATATATTCTCTTTAAGTTGTTTAATTGTAATATAATAATTTTTAACACCTATTTAAAAAAAAATTGATTTAATAAACTATTATATATTCTAATATTAATAACTAAAAATATGTCGTCATCAACACTTGAAAACGCTTTTAAGAATAAGAATACTAGAAATATTGGTAGAAATGATACTGGTGGAAATATTAATTATTTCAAGAATGTATCTAAATTGGAGCCGAAATTTATAAAAAAAGAAGCAGATTTTCCTGATTTATTAAAAAGTAATGCCATTTTATGCGATAATATACAAAATTATAAAAATGCCATACAAACTGAAATAAATGATGATATTGATGTGGATGGCGTGATTGAAGGACATGTTTGTTTAACTCAAGGAAATAATAATGAAATAATAATAAAATATGGAAAACAAATAATTCCATTATCCAATCAAAATAATGAATATAATATGAATGATGCCATTAATGATATGTCTATTAAATGGGATAAATATAAAATGGATTATATAGAATTATATGGAGAAGATGAATATAATAAATTTTATTTATATAAACCTGTATATGAAGATAGCGATGATGATGATAATAGTGATTATGATGAATGTGATGATTATGATGATGATTATTGGTAATGACTTAATAATATAATGGCGTAATATAAGCGTAATTATATAATAGTATTTTTATAATAATATTATATAAAATGTATGAAGATGATGTTGAAGAAGTTGATAAAAAATTAGATATGAGTTGGATAATAAATTTTGAAAATACAGATAAACGATACAATGAATATTATAAAACAGATTTATCTAGAATAAATATTCATTATATTTATATTAATACAAATGATGAAATAGTAAAGGTGAGAAGAAATATTTTTTTATTGAAAACTTTAAATTGTTTAAGAAAGGAAGATATTTTTCATTTATTAAAAAAAAATAGTATAGTAAATGATATTAGATATAAATTACAAACAATATTACAATATAATATTGATATTGAACCACAGAATTTATTAAAATTGAATATAAAAACAGATAATTTTTTAAATATAATAAAAAATATTGATAATATTTATTGGAAAAAAACAATAAAATTATTTGAAAATTTAAATGATTTATTTTTTATTTTTTATGAAAACAATATACACAATACTTCAAAAAAAATATATTTAATAAATAAAAATAAAGAACATGTTAGTCGTCATAATAAAACAATTAAAAAATGTATTTAAAGACAATGATATATGTAATATATCTTGGTATAAATGGCAGCACTAATAAACGCAATTGATAAAACAAGTATTAACAATCCTTCAAAATATGGTGAAAATTCTCATATGGAATACGCATGGTCGTGTGATTCAGATTTTAAAGAAAGAATACTTCAATTTAATTTTCAATTAACACGATGTAATAATGATAAAGTGAGAGAAATGGGAATACAATTAAATAAATTATTAACAGACCTTAAAAATAACTATGTTGGAAGAAAAATCACATCCGAAGAATATACAGAATTTATGAATTTGTTATATAAATCAATTGCGTATACCCGTGATGTCATTGATGGAAAAGGGGAATATACACTTTCTTATATGTGTTTATTTGAATGGTATAAATTTCATCCTGATTATGTTAAACACGCATTAGTTCAATTTGTTAGACAACCATGTAAAACTAATATTTATACCCAAAAATGGAATATTGGATATATTTCAGAAGATTGTCTTGCGGATTGGGCGAACGAAGAAGAATCCGATGAAACTGTTAGTAAACATCCATATGGTTCTTGGAAGGATATTAAATATTTTTGTCATTATTGTAAAACAAATGGCATGAATATTAATGATCCATTAATTTCATTTTGTATTGAATTAATAAATTCTCAAATAATGATTGATATTGCTGAATTAGAATATGATAATAAACAAATATCTTTGGTTGGAAAATGGGTTCCTCGTGAATCATCTGAAAAATTTGGATGGTTGTACGAAGAGTTGGCTTGTGATTACTTTTACCATTATTTAGAAAGTTCTAAAAATGACGAATCAAAGAAAAAAGCAATTCGTAAATGTAAAACGGAATATCGTAAGATCTGTTCAAAATTAAACAAGTATTTAGAAACGGTTCAAATAAACATGTGTTCCAATAATTGGTCTGATATAAATCATTCAAAAACAACATCAATAACAATTAGTCGTCAAAAGAAATCATTCTTGAATGTTAAAAAAGATGGAACCCAAAGATATGATATTGATGATCGTATATCTTGTGCTAAAAATTTTACTGATTATATTTCCAAATCAATTGAAAAAGGAGTTCAAATTAAAGGAAAAAGAGTTGGTTTAAATAATATGACACATCAAGCAATTGAACTTATTAATAGAATAAATAATATGTCTAGAAGATCAGATATAGATATTGATACAAATGTTGAATTTAAAACATTACAAACTGAAATAGCAATATTAAATTCACAATGGAATGATAATTCAAGTTCAACTTCTAAATTAAATAAAATGATTGCCATGGTGGATTTATCAGGTTCAATGGAAGGAGAACCTCTTGAAACGGCGATTGCTCTTGGATGTAGAGTTTCTGAAAAATCTATATTGGGTAATAGAATATTATCATTTACAAGTGATCCTACATGGCATAATCTTTCCAATTGTAAGTCTTTTATTGAAAAAGTTGAAAAAATCTCATCCGGACAAGTTGGATATGATACTAATTTTTATAAAGCTTTGAAACTTATATTGGATGCAATTATCGATCATCTACTTCCTCCAGAAGAAGTTGAAGACATGGTATTGGCCATATTTTCAGATATGCAAATTAACGAAGCTCAAAAAGGTTTGGATATGAATAGTATGTATAAAAATATTGAGAGATTATATTCAGATACGGGTATTGAATTGTGGGGTAAACCATTTCGTCCTCCTCATATTTTATTTTGGAATTTAAGAAATACAGATGGATTTCCTTGTTTATCAAGTCAAAAAAATGTATCCATGATGAGCGGATTTAGTCCAGCATTATTAAACTCTTTTTGTAATTTAGGTATAGAAGCTTTAACAGAATGTACTCCTTATTCAATGTTGGTTTCACAATTAAAAAATCCTAGGTATGATTCATTCTCATATAAAATTTGAAATAAATATTGAAATAAATAAAAAATTGAAATTAATTAAATAATAAATAATATTAATAAAACGATATGTGTGAAAATATAACAATATTAACAAGTAGATTTAATAATAAAACTTGGGAAGAAAGTAATAGAATTCGTAATAATTATATAATAAATGATGAAAAAATAAAATGTGTGTATTGTTCCACACAAAAAATAATAGAAAAAATTCCACTACATTCATTTCTTTTTATAATAGAAATGAATAATGATACGAATACAATAGAAGGTATTGGGTTTATTCGCAATACAATTCAATATAATAAAATTAAAGTTCATGAAGAAGGTGATTTTAATAGATATATATATACAGGTCGGTATTGGTTAAGCATTGAAATTTTAACAAAAGAAAATCCGTTATTAATGGATATATTTACTCAATTACTTTTCAGAGGAAAAACTCATAGTAAAAGAGGTAGAGGATTATTAAGATTTCCGGAAAAATTATTTCGCCATGAATTATTTAATGATATTGGAAATGAAATGGATATTAAAAAAATATTATTTTCCATATTTTCAAAGAATAAAGATAAAAACTTTAATAAAGATAAATAATTAATATTTATTTTCATTTCAATATATAATGTCTAATGAAATTGGTGAAATTGATAAAAATGTTGATAATTATTCTATAAAAGATTTAATGGATATTTTAAATATTGATTTTGAAGATGATATCATTTATGACACAGTAATGGAAAAAACAAATTTTTATATTCAAAAATATGATGATGATAATCAAGATTTATCTATTTTTTTTCAAGATATTCAAATCAAATTACTTGACTATATTAATTCCAATGCCATCACAGCCATACAAGAAGATGTTAATGGAAATATTGAGAAATTGGATGTTGATGTTGATAAAACCCAAACAGATAATTGGTTTAATAATGAATCATTAATTCAATCTAATAAAGTTCAAAAAGATAAGAATACCGAGAGAAAACAAAAAATAGATGTATATAATAATCATCATGTCCCAATAAATCGTAATCAATTGGGTGTAAATAACACATTTAATCTTCCAGTAGCACAAGATGTATTAAATCCAAACTTGAAAAATATCACAACACGTTTTATTAATCTAGATTCTCAATTTCGCCAAGCAACATCCGGAGTAGAAAATGATTCAAGTGATTATACACTTGATTTATCAGAACAATTGACAAATGTATTATCTCTCCGTCTTTATTCAATTCAAATCCCTTTTAGTTGGTATGCGATTGATACTATATATGGTAATACTTGTTTTTGGATAAGTATTCAAGACGCATCATCACATACTAAAATAATACCAATAACTATTGAACCTGGTAATTATAGTCCAACAGAATTGGTCCATCAATTAAATTATGGTATTGATGGTTCAAGTAATTTTAGTAGTAGTTATTTTCATTTTCCAAACACCATATCCGCAAACTATCCAGTAAAATATAATTTAAATAATGGTAAAATTTCAATGGATTTTACAGGTTCAACTTATACAGATCCTAGTCATAATATACTTCCATCACCATACCCCATCTCTTCAAAAACAACAAAAATCATATTTTTTGATATCTATAATGAATTATTGTGTCATAAAAATTGTATAAATTCAACAGCAATAGACCAAACACTAGGGTGGATTATGGGATATAAATTACCATATATTTCTTTAGACCCTTCATTTGCCATAATTTCTGCCACTTCCATTGTAGACTTGTATGGACCCAAATATTTAATTTTAATTTTAGATGATTATAATCAAAATCATATTAATAATGGACTTGTATCTATAACAGAACTATCATCTAATTTAAAATTACCATCTTATTATAATCCTGAACTTCCATATACTTGTCCCAATTCAGCAATTTCAAATAATTTAGATACAAATATTAAATTGATTGAAGATGATAATGGAGATTTATTAATGGAAAAATTAAATTTAACATATAAAAAAATTCCCATAATTCAACCAACAAATCCTAGATTACTTACACAATCACAACTATATGTCATTAATGAAATTATGAAAAATAATGGGAAAAATACAAATTTTAGAACCAAAGCCCCTACATCTTCAGATACATTTGCTTTAATACCCATTAAAAGAAGCTCACAAGCAACTACAGGAGATATGTATATTGAATTTAGTGGATCAATTCAAGATAATAAACGAATATATTTTGGACCTGTAAATATTAATAGAATGCGTATTACATTATTAAATGACAAAGGAAATCTTGTTAATTTAAATGGAGCGGATTGGTCCATCACATTAATATCTGAAAATTTATACCAATACTAAACCGTTGAAGATTAAAAACGGAACGTTTTCAATCTTATTAGGTCAGATACCACTAACGTTTTTAAATGACACTCCTACGNAGTGTGCCATTTTAAATGTTCAGCGGTATAAATCTCCANTTTTTANNAAAAGTCGTCCAAAAGTTATTGAATTTTTAGTTATAATTATTTTTATATAACTAAAAAAAATTGAAGAGAATTTTTTATTTATAATGTAATGTACCTGATTTAAATATCACCCTCTCGCATAAAGCATTAAAATGACTTCCGTAAATATTGACATTGTGAATGGTTCAGTTAAACCAAAAAAAAAGGTAAGTGAAAAAAAAATAAAAATAATAAAAATAATAAAATTTATTATTGATAATGGAGAAGAATTTGTAAATCAGTTAACTAGAAAAGATGTATTGTATAATTTATTGAATGGAATAAATAAATCTGGTATTGAATTATTTCAATGTATAATGACGGATAATAATCCATCTATTACAATTGATGAAAAACGACAAGGATTTTTATATGAGACTATTTGGGAATTACTCATTGCATTAAAATGTATTAAGAAGATAGATTATACAGAATTATGCGACGGACAATTACAATCTCTCTCAAAAATTACAAAATTGAATACAATATTGAGAAAAAAAATAGTTAATGGGAATAATGTGTCTGATGTAACAATCAAACAAGGATCTACGACTATTCCCATTTCAATTAAATATAAAAAAAAATTTAACCCTACATCTACAAACATCAGCGATTTAGAAAGCACAATTAAATTAAAAACAGATGACTTCAAAGTTGGGTTTATTGTAAAGGATAAAAATATTGTCATTAAACATAAATATACAAACAAAGAAAATATACATAAACAAGTACATGATAGAGTTATTGAATATGATTTACTTTTTGATGAAATGGATTTAATTAATGGGTTGGAAGTTTTTAAAGAAAGATTTGCTTCATCATCTGTTATAAATATTGAGGAATTTATTGAAATGATTGATTGTGATTATTTCTTAAACCCAAGAAAACAACTTGTAAAATGGCTACATCAAAAAATGAACCTTGAAAAAATCATCCAACAGATTTTAAAAGGAGAACAAAAGATTTTGATTTCACAAATGCCAAGAAGTGGAAAAAGTATTTTAATGTTATCGACAAGTAAATATTTACTAGAAAATGGGAGAAAAAGAATTCTTATTATGACTTCAATTCCTGCGACAATTGACAGTTTTACAAATGATTTGGATAATTATTTGGATTTTAAACATATTCGATATATTAAACAAGATGAATTCTCAGTGATAGATAATGATTTTATAGGTATTGTATTTAGTAGCACCCAATTTCTAAAAATTGATTCATCAATAAAGAACACTAGTTCATTGGTTACAAAAAAAACAAAAAAAGAAATATTGAAAAATATTGGATTTGATGCGGTATTTGACGATGAATGTCATCTTGGAGGTTCAACCACTAAAACAGAAAAAGATATTTTAGATGTCATTGAAGATGTAAAAATTGATAATGATGTTGAAGATGTATATAAATTTATTCCTCTTACAATATTTGCTTCGGGTACATCTGATAAAACAGTAAAGTTTTATAAAATAAAATCGCCATGTATTAATTCTTGGGAGATGACCGATGTTGCTTATATGAAACAACTCTCTCGTCCTGAAGTAAATCAAACAGAAAAAGATGAAATTATTGAAATAATGAAATCCATTCACGGTCCAGAATTTACTAAATGTCTTTATGATTTAACATCAAATAAAGATTACTCAACATTTCCAACTCAAGTATTAATGAAATATTCTATTCCCGAAAGCCTAATTTATGAGATTAAAGAATATAACATAAAATATGGAACCAATTTTGGATTTAGTTGTGCCACACTATTTGCTCTTTATAAAGATGAAGGCGATAGTGATTACCAAGAACGATTTCAATTGGCACAAACAAGTGAAGGGAAAAGTATTTTAATTGAATACTTGAATTGTATTATTTCATCTCAGTTAATGAAAGAGACTATTATGAAAAAAATTGAAGGCTTACAATTTAAAAGAAAATCAAGACAATCTACTATTGAAAATCCATTGTTATTTATAACATATTTACCTACTCATACAAGAAATAATACCATACAATTACTTCAACGAACTCTTATAAAATTTCTAGAAGAAAATAATCTGTGGACTGAATACAATATTGAAGCATCTAATGCCACAGAAGATACAGGTTCTTCTACAGAAACATATAATAAATTTACACAAGATTGTATTAAAAGAACACAAGAAAAAGGGAAAAAAAGGGTGTATTTTATTATTAGGATCTCAAGGAACAACTGGAATTACTTATCCTGAATGCGACGTTACAATCTCTCTTGATGACGGACATAACTTGGATAATCAAAAACAGAGATTGGCTAGATCAATGACAGATGCTGTTGGAAAAACAATAGGAATTAATGTTGATATGAATATTCAACGAACTTATTTATATTTAATTGATATTATTCAAAAACATAGAAAATTAACAAAAACTAAAAAAACAAACGCAGAGATTTTATATTACTTATATAAACATAATGTATTCTTATTTAATCCTCAAGAGTTCAATAACGGTTCAATGAAAATAACAGATATTCAGTCATTTTATGAAATTGAAGCGGGAAATTTAATGAGAGAAATTGATGATTCAACTCTTTTGGATGGAATTATATGTGATGACGATATGCGTTCATTCATTCTTGGAAAATGGGAACAAAAATTAATGGTTAATAAAAAAATCAACAGCGATCTTGAAGGACTTCAACAAGATTGTCCTAAAGGAGATAAAACTGCCACTGAAATTGATGGTGTTAATATGGATGGAAAAGAAGACGAAGATGACCAAGAAGATGAAGATGACGAAGAAGATAATAAAGAAAAAATGGAAGTTTTAGTAAATCAAACTCTTGAAATATGTAAGGCATTTCTTATGCCATTATTAGCTCTTATCTCTCGCTCTTATAAAATATTTAATTTCAAAGAAATATTTACAAATGAAATTACAGGACCACTTATTATTTCATTAATATCTAAAAAAATTGAATTAAATAAAGACAATTATATTATTATTATAAGTATAATGAATAATATAATTGATAATAATGAAGAAATAATTAACAATATTAGAGAAATTTACCAGATAGCATCACCTGAAAAACTTCGTTCTCTTATAGCAAAACATTTTGTTCCTTCCAATACTGAAAAGAAACAAAATGCTGAAGTTCCAACACCCGTTTCATTAGTAAATGATATGCTTGATAAAATCCCTTTAGAATTTTGGATGTCTCCTCGTAAAGTATTTGAACCTTGTTGTGGAAAAGGAAATTTTATATTGGGGATATTTGATAGATTTGATAAGGGTTTAAAACCATTAATTTCTGATAATGAAGAGCGTTGTCGTGTCATAATGACCGAATGTATTTATTATGCTGATTTGACCCCTTTAAATGTATTTATAACAACTGAAATAATGAAATGTCATGTTCAATCGTGTTGTGGATTGGAAGAATTGGATTATTCATTCAATTTTTATACAGGAGATACTTTGAAATTAAATGTAGGAGAGAAATGGTCAATTGAAGGATTTGATGCGGTTATAGGAAACCCCCCTTACAATTCTAGTGGAGATACAGCAACAGGAAATACTATTTGGCAAGACTTTACAAAACAAGCTCTTAATAATTGGATAATTTCAAATGGTTATTTATTATTCGTTCATCCTCCAGGTTGGAGAAAACCCAATACGGAAAGAGGAAAATTTACAAAGATGTTTGATTTAATGACAAAACAAAATCAAATGTTATATTTAGAAATACATGGAATAAAAGACGGACAAAAGGTATTTAATTGTGGAACAAGATATGATTGGTATTTAATTAAAAAAACAAATCAATACAAAAATACAATTATTGTAGATGAAAATGGAAAACAAAATGAAATTAATTTAAGTGAATTATCTTGGTTGCCTAATTCAAATATTTTAGAAATTAACAAAATATTAGCTAAAAATGATTGTGAAAGATGTCCTATAATACAGAGTATGTCTGCTTATGAACCAAGAAAAAAATGGATGTCATCAATCCAATCACAAGAATTTAAATATCCGTGCGTTCATTCTACGCCTAAAGCTGGTATTAGATATATGTATAGTAAAGTAAATGATAGAGGGCATTTTGGAGTATCAAAAGTAATATTTGGCGATAGTGGAATATATAAACCTGTTATTGATATGGAGGGAAAATATGGAATGACACAACATTCTATGGCAATACAAGTTGATAACTTGGAAGAAGCAACTTATATTAATAAAGTTATTGAAAGTGATAAATTTGACAAAATAATTCAAAGCTGTTTATATTCATCGTATGCGATAGATTGGAATATTTTCAAAGAATTTAAAAAGGATTTTTGGAAAGAGTTTATTTGAGTAATAAAACATTTATTATTGTATTTATTGTTATTTGTAATTAACTAAATAAAAAAGAAATTGAAGACATTTGTCTAATATATTTTTTTAATTATATGGGACCATTATCATCTATTTTTC
>TBL_comb47_HYPODRAFT_10007734_pt1 | contig 11191 bp, 14 predicted proteins | sample TroBogypolimnion_40_FD_10682 | JGI IMG/M metagenome (IMG submission 10682) | reverse complement strand
TCCCACCGGTGCCGGCTCGGCGTCCGGCTGTTGACGCTTACATGCCGGCTTCGGGGCTGGCTTAGGGGTAAGCGGTTGGATCTTGAAGTCCATGTCTCCGGTATCACCGGACAGACCGAACCTAGACGTCTCAGCCATTACAGACTCCTTTGCGGGTTGCCTATAGCTTCATGATTTGAGGTTTGGGCGCTTGCCCCTGATCCTTAATACCACCGGGGTCCTGGGCTGGTAGCCAGGGCACCCGAAGTGTAGGAAGCCGGTCGGAATGTTCTTCGGTGATCCCGGCGATCTGGGCATCGATTATGTGCGGACGCACCAAGCCCTTCGACCAGAGCTTCATCTTCTTGTTCAGGAAGACGGCTTCAAACAGAAGCCTGGATGCGAGGTGGCGGCTGTGGCTGTACGTTCCACCTACAGCCTCCATCACCGCGTCTAGTTCCCAGGTGTAGACAAACATGAACATCAGCTTTTCGCTATCATCATGAACCAGTGTGAAGACATCGTTGTCGTCGTCCCACTTCCACCTGGCAGCTACGAGCCACTGCCCCACCATTCCTCGGGGTACTTTGCCCGGCTTCAGACTTCGCTTGAGTTCTGATTTATCCTTACCCAAGGATCTCGGCATTTGGCGGTCTCCACCCCCAATTACCACCCGAACTAGGCTGCAAGGGGTTCTAGTCGCCAGGATCTCAAGGCACCTAGCTTGGATGACTAGGTCCACGTCTCGCCAACGCTTTGGGTGCGCCTTGCGATGGCAACCTTTGCACAGGGTTAGCAGGTTAGAGGGGTCTCCCGCTAGGTCAGGGCGAGCATTGACTGGTAGTGCATGGTGAACAATGTAGGAACGATCTTGCCCACATAGGCGGCATCGGTAATGGTCCCGGCGGCGCACAGCCTTAACGACCTCACAGAACTTTGAACGTAAAAGCTGGGTCTCACCAATAAGTGGAACATTTTCGTCTTTACCTAAAGACTTTCTATAGGCGCGAAACCGCGCCCGGGTAGCCGCCGCGGAGGCTATACGTTTCTCTGGAGGCAGGTTACGAGCTATCTCGCCTAGCCTTCGTGCGGAGTCCTCTTTCTTCCAACACTTACAAGACTTGATCATACTTTCTAGCAGAGAGGAGGCTCGCGCCTGGAATGGAGCAGATCCGCACTCGCACTGCACAAAATAGTACTTTCCTCCATATTTATCCGTCTTTCCCTCACGAAGTATAGTCAGCCTGTGGAACTTTGTCCCGGGAATAAAGCGAGCATCTGGGCAGTTACCACACGACTTCGAGCCTCCGTCTAAAAGAGTAGCGGCAAACACCGACGCTTTTGCTCCGCAAGAGCATTGGCACGGGACCTTACGTACTCCTCTCGTGGTAAATGAATCCCCAACTATGCGCCACTCTCCATGCGCCATTCCGAGAGTAAGGCGGGGGTCTGGGCAATTACCGCACGAGCCCTCCCGCTTGAGGTTATTCACAAACACTAAAGCCCTGTTTCCGCAGGAGCACTCGCACCAGTAGCGCACCTTACCGGTGTTGGAGTTCTCTCCGCGGAACAGGACCTTGAGACTCCCGAATACCTGTCCTTCTTGAAGGATAGTCGCTCTCATCTACTTGAGTATATACCCATGAACGTTCATGGGCAACATGTCGAGCTTCCAGTTATTGTGATCCACCTGTTCCTGGAAGAAGTCCATGCGGTAGACGGTGGTATGCAGGGCAGCAACATGATCTGTGGCAAGCCAGTTCCGGCGCGTCTTGACGTAAGCCTTCGCCCAATCCCACTGGTTGAGTCCGGGCGGGACCATGCCGCAGATGCGCTTGAACGACCCCTGGACGTGTCCGTCGACAGCCAGGCAGATACCCAGCGGTTCCGTGATCCCCAGGGCTTGTGCGTCCACCAGGGCAGGGTGTACGAACTGCGACGAGAAGAACTCGTCCTGGGCTTCATGCATGTGGGGATCGGCACACGCCAGCTTCCAGGCAGCGTGGAAGTCCGGGGTGTTCATCGCCGGATCCTTCTTCTCGGCAAGCTCGATGGCTGCCTCGGGGATCAGCGTTCCGCCTTTCTGCGCGTACAGCCTGAGCAGCTTGCCCACGTTGCCGCTGGTGAAGCTGGCTTGGAGGTAGCCAAGGGATAGACCTCCGACATCGCCGGGGATGCAAGAAAGGGTGGAGTACCGTTTCGGCGCCCCACCCTCAAAGCAGCTCACGATGTCGAGGTATCGACTGATGAGCGGATCCACCATTAGACTTTCTTCTTTCCCTTGGGCTTGGGAGCGGTGGCGTCGTCGTCCTGGTCATCCGCGGGATCAGCAGCCGCTGCGGGGGCTACAAGCGCCAGGGGCACGACGGGGGCAGGGACTACGGGGGCGGCGTTCAGGTCCGCGACTTCCTCGACCTCAGCCGGCTCGGAGGCTTCCTTGCCCATCGCCAGGGCGACTTCCAGATCGGTGTGGCGGTGACCGCAATCGGGGCAGCGGTTCCCGGTGAAGGGTGAGACACAGCACTGGAACTGGTTGCCGTGCAGAGGGTGGTGGTGGTGCTTCAGAGCCTTGTGGGACATGACTTCTCCTGGTGGGCGGTGCCTAGAGCAACCGCATGACGTTGAGGGTTCTGGCTTTCTTATAGGGTTTGTCTGCTGTTACGACTGTTCCGCCCCAACCCGAGCGCAACATCAAGTCGTTGAAGTACTTGAGGTCGAGATTGTTCCTGATGACCTGCTGGTTGATCACGAACCAGACCGAGGAAGCTCCGAGGTTGCGGACCTTCTGGCGGTCGTAGATGGTCCAGAGACGCTTGAACCGTTCTCCCGCCGGCGTCACCGGGTTCTCCCACTCAGCCAAGGGCACGTAGTCCACGACGTTGAGGTGGATCAGATCCGCATCCTCTTCCGCGGTCATGAACTGGAGCTTGATGGACAGCCCTTCGATCTTGCGCCCCTCCACGTCGCTCATCACGCCGTCATAGACCCCGTGGGGGCATTCCCGGAAGGCTTGCTCCAGGTGGCGCAGGGGCTCAATGGGCACCCCGGAACTGGATAGGCACTTGGCTCCGTAGCGGGTAACGAAGACGAGGCAGCGCATCCCGGACAGTGCCGGTCGAGCGAAGCAGGGGTAGATGACCTTGTCGGCTACGAATCCTCGGGGATGGGTTGCTCCGAAGAGGGGCAGGGCACGGGGGAGTGCCTCGTTGACCACACCCGGGTCGCAGCCCAGGTCAAGGGTCTTGGTGAATACGGCAGCGACCAGTACCCGAAGGTGGGCAGGGTAGCGGTTGATGTGGGCTACCACGACAGCTTCCGGGTCCTCCAGTCGGCGGCGTTCGAGGTCTATGCAGAGCTGGAGGAACTCCCCGACAGAAGGGGACAGGTCAGACGCACAAACGGGATCGAACGCTAGGCGCTCGACCCCGAAAGTGACCACTGGAGAGAGCGCGTAGACCAGCGCATCCCGTAAGGTAGGACTGTCGAACCTCCGAAGCAGAGTGATCTTCTCCCGGCGCCTTCCGGCTTCCTGGATCTGAGCAATCTGCCCGAAGATCGTCAGCATTAGAACTCGAAGTCGTCGTCGGACCCGGCAGCGGCGGTGTTGTTGGCAACCGTCGCACCCGCAGGGGCGTCCTCGAACTCGTAGGTGACTTCGGACATGTCCACGACCTGCTTGCCACCGGGGGCGACCGCAGCCTCGCGGCGCTGGGGCAGACCGGTGTCGAGGGTCCAGAAGCAGAACTTGCCACGGGGCTCGAGCTTGATGCCGGAGTACACCTGACCGACCTGATAGGGTACCTTGATGCCCTTGCTGACCTGGAACTTCAGCTTGGCGGGGTAGGCGGCGTCCTCGGTGATGTCCATCAGGACATCGAAGCCGTACTCGTGCGCCCGGATCTCCAGGACCTCACCAGCGGCAGACACACCGCTGTCGTCCTCCACGCTGTCGTAGAGCTTGAGGGCGGTGAACCCGGTGAACTCCTTGCCCTCGGTCGACACCTGGGTTTCCAGCTTGCCGAACACCGAGACTTCCTCACCCTCGACGAAGCTTTCCAGCATGGAGACCACGCCGGCGGCGAAGGACTTCATCTTGATGGTCTGCTTGCCTCGCTTGATCTCGAAGGTCGCCCACCGCTTGCCCTTGGCAGAGGTCTTGTATTCGACCTTGGCGAGAGTGCCGTTCAGGGTGCCAATGGCTCCGGGACGATAATTGCTCATGCGTTCTCCTTTGAAAATGGCGCTCATGCGCCGGTAATATCAAATACCACCCGATTTCCCGGTTTATTTAGTGCGGATGCGGGTCGCAAGGGCAGCACCGGCATCGAACAACGACAGCGAAAACGAGACGTTCTTCCACCGGCGATGCCAAGTCTTCTCGGTGTTCCAGTCGTCGGTTACCTTGGCGGTGAGCTGGATCTGGCTGGTAAGACTGGACTTGAGCTGGGTATTTTCCTGAGTCACAACCCCGAGTTGCTGAGTAGTTAGGTCCAGCAGCTTGAGATCCTTGGCATGAGCCACAGTTTCGTCATTCAAGGCAACCACGGCGGCGTCTCGCTCATTGGTGACCGCCACCAGGGCAGGGGACAGGTCCTTGGGAGGCTCAGGCTGGGGTGCCTTCAGCAGGGCGTTGAGGGCAGCCTTAGAGGCGGCAGCTTTGGTTTTGGCAACCAGGGCATCGGCGGCGGCTTCATCCCGCTGGGTTGCGAGCTTGTCCGCTTTGTCCTGGAGGACCTGGGCGGCTCCGAGCGCCTTCTGGATCTCCACCTTCAGGACAGCCTGCGCCTGGGCGTCCAGCTTGGCGTGGTGCTGGTGCATCTCATAGGCGGTGAAGCCGGCGACCGCGAGCAGCAGGGCGAAGATCACCCCGACCTTGATGAGCTTGGCTTTGTACTTGTTCAAGAACGCAGCGAGAAATAGCATTAGGCATCCCTTTTGATGAATTCGACCAGCATCTTGAGGTCGTCTTTGGTGAGCATGGTCCGGTGGATTTCATCGATGCGAGACACTAGCTGTGCCTGAAATTCCCGGTTCTGCGAGATTTCCTTGTCGGAATTGTCGAGTCTTGTTTCAACCTTACCCACCCGATCTCTCAGTTCGAGCGTGGCGGTCTCACTCTTCTCATGCAGGGCTTTGCAGTCTGCTACGTGCTTGTCGCAGTCGGCTTGCTCTGCCTGCTTCTGCTTCTCTTTTCGGTTGGTGCGGTAGATAAGGGTTGTCTGGGCGAGACTTAGGAATCCCAAAATAGTTACAGCAATCTCACGCCATCCCGCCATTACTGACCACCCTGAGTTTCTGCTGATGGATCAGCGGCTGCGGGGGAGGGGGAGCCGCCAAGCATGGCTTGGAGCTTCGCGCCCACACCCTTGAATACGTCGTAGCCCTTTGCAGAGCCGTAGAAGATCGAACCGTAGAGGAAACACTTGTCGGTGAAGCTGGCGGCGTAGGCGGCGGCAGGGGAGTACATGAGTCCGGCGTAGAACGCCAGAACCCCGAAGGTGATCAAGTAGGCGGCGAACAAACGACCGCTCGAATTCACCCCAGTGGGATCCGCCAAATATTTTTCTAGGTACACGCGCAACCCCCTCTCTACTTATTCAGTGGGACAGAAGAAAACTCCTCGAGCTGGAGGATGTCTATGCAGTAGAGGCGGAAGGTGTTACCTCCCTGACCTATGAAATGCAGCTCCTCACCGTCGCAGAACCCAACAGTGCCGGTGGATTCACCAAACACCGTGAAGATTCGACACCTGGCTCCAGTCCTAAAGAGCTCCATTAGCCTTTCAGCGAACATCAATTCTCCTTACCTGCCGAAAAGGCGGGGTCCACTAAGAGATACCACCGAGACTTGCCAGCTATTTGGCGCCTTCCCGAGCAAGAGTTGGACGGTATAAGACACCGAGCCGTCTGCCTGCTTGTAGCGCGTGATTTGAGGGAATTCCGTGATCACCATATTGAAGGTGTTGCCGACCTCGTCAGTCAGGACCAGCACCTGATGAAGCTCGTAGGCGGATTCACACGCCTGGACAACCGCTATGGCGGAGTAGGCGGCGGCGATGGACCACTGCTGTTGCTGCGCCACGATCTCTTTGGTAATGACGACCTGGTTGCCGTAGATATCCGTGTCGGGTGCGGTGGATCCAGTCGCCTTCTGCTCCAGTAGGTAGATGCTGGCTTGGGGGAGCAGGGACACTCCTGAGAGGGTTAGGTTGATCACAACAGCCCAGGTCCCTTCATATTGTGCGCGAGGAAGCCGCCGGCGACGAAGAGATGCCCATTGTCAAGCTGGACGTGGTAGACCGTGTCCTGGTAGCCGAGGGATTCGATCTTGGTCACCATGGCGGTTTCCGGTCCGTGGGGACCCTGGACCAGCACCAGATCCATGGGTTCCAGATTCCGAGCAGCCGGGTAGTCCGCCCGCAGCACACCAACCATGCGGGTGAACCGGTGATCATGCGAGCAGATGATGGAGCCGCGATCTGTGGTGACGCGATACATGTCCCGGTTGTGGTAGACGATCACTCGGGCAACCTTGGCTTCCACCGGCTGCAGGGTCAGGTCATCGTAGGCAAAGGCTGAAGTCCCCTTCACTACCTGCTCAATAGGCAGCATCCCGGTCAGGGTTTGGAAGGGAGTTCCTGCGGGCAAGCAGCCAGTGTAGCCGCCGCTGCCGCTGCTGCCGCTGCTGCCGGTCTGCCCGGTGATGGTAGTGGTAGGCATCAGCCCGCCGTCAGTTGTGGAGGGACCGAAATCAACGTCAGCCGACGCCCCATAGGCGTTGTAGAGGGTGCAGCGCATGTACCCGCCATAGAGGTTTGACCCGTTCTCTACGTTGGGAGCTGCCGCCATGCCAGTGCCGTAGGTTCTGCCCGTGCGCCACTGCCACATGAAGCTGCCCCCGGTGGCACCCGTGGAACCGTCGTAAAGCCTATCTGTGAGCTGCACATCGAAGTCGGCAAATGGAGCCGTAGAAGTCGTGTACTGGTAAAGCCTCACGCGCATGTAGCGCAACCCATCCAGGTTGTCCGAGGTGGTTGAGTACGACGTTGGGGTGATGGTGTAGGACCAGTTGGCGGTTTCCGAGGCAGACGACAGGGTGAAGATGGACTGGGAGTAGACCTTGAGGCAGGCGATATTAGGCGTCCAGGATCCGGACCTACTAGCGCAGTTGCCCTTGTACCAGAGCATGGTGCTGGATGTAAGCTGATCGACAGCCTGAGTAGCGTCAAATCCGTTGAGCATGAACAGCAGGGATTTCCCCACCGGATACCCTGAGATCATGACGTTGGTGCCGAATTCTGCCTGGACCGACTGCTGACGCCCGAACACGTTCCAGCACAGGAAGGAGGAGTTGCTGAGCGCGAAACCTGTGGCGGTTTTGGACGACGTGTTGTAGGTGCTGTAGCCGTTGCTGGTGAGCACTCCAGTGGTGATCTGGCTGGCACTTAGGGTGCCCGTCTGGATGAACGCCCCATTGATCTGGGTGGTTCCTGGCACATACACATAGGTGTTCAGCAGGCTGTTGGTGTTAGCCAGGGCGGTGGCTACGGCATTCGGTCCAGACGTGTTGTCCGCATAATACTGGGCGCTCGATAGGGCAGCCGCCGCCTGTCCGGAGGCGTAGGTCTGGGCGGAAGACAGGGCACTGTTCGCTTTGGTCGTCGCATCCGCCGCCGCCGTGCTGATCGAGTTGGACTGGGCTGTAGATGCCAGGGTGGTGGCGCTGCTGATGGCGTTGGTCTGCGCGGTTGACGCGTAACCGGAGGCGGTGCTGCTGGCGGAGGTCAGGATGTCGCTGGGAGCGTACCCAGAGGTGAAGGTGACAGATCCGTCAATCTGGATCTTTGCGCCGCTGATCTTGATACCCTCAGTCGAAGCATTGATCGAAGCCACCACCTGGCTGGACAGAGCTCCGGCGGATCCGGTTACCGGTGTGAAGTTGAGGTTCGCCGTGGAGATCGTCCCGGTGGCGATGCCGCTGCCGGTGATCTTGGTGACCGAACCACCGTTTACGACCGTGATCAGACCGCTCACGTTGATCAGGGAGGTGTTGATTTGCCCAGCGGTGATGATGTCTGCCGCCAGTTTGGTAACCGACAGGCTTCCTGCGGTAATACTGCCGCCGTCAATGCTGGTGGTGTTCGAGCCGCCGTTGGCAGCATTGATTGCCCCAATCAGACCGCTCGCGCCCGTGATCGTCAGCTTGCCAGCCGTGATCGCGTTCGCCTGGATCATGTTGGTGTTGATCGCACCGTCTTCAATGGTCGTGGGCTGGTTGCCCATGATGATCTGGCTGACCAGGATGCTCGAGTTCGTCAGCATGAAGCCGGCGTAGCCGCCCTGGGCACCCCCGGAGGTCCCCAGGTTGGCGTCCGTGCCCCACCCGGCGAAAATCTCCACGCTGTTCAGGAACACCCGCATCCGGGGACTGCCCTGAGAGCCGTAATACTGCACCACCAGGCGGTCGATCCCGGTCAGGGTGACCGCCTGGCTGGTGATGGCGGAGCTGTAATTGCCTACGCCGGCTACCCGGTAGATATAAGCCGTGGAGCCGCTGAGCCAGAGCAAGATACCGGTCGAGCCAGAGGTAGCCCAGGGAGCTGCGACGTTTAACACGATGCCAAACCCCACGCTGTTGGGGTTGGTGAAGGTCGCCGCGTAGGTTTTTACATACTGCCCGGCAGCGTAAGACCGGGTACCGTCCACGACCCAGCGCCCGTCGTTGATGTTGTTCCCGCTGGCAGGCAACGAAAAAGACCCATCAGTATTGAGGGTCATGGGAATGCCGCCGGCTCCAACCGTGAACTGGTAGTTCGGACCCACAGCAAGATTCACCGCGAGGATGGAACCCGCTGCCATCTGGTTGGTGGTGATGCTGTTCGCCCGGATAGCTGTAGCTACGAGGGTCCCTGTGGCGATATTGCCGCCATCAATCGCGGTGATGCTTGTGCCGAGAGAATACGGCTGGATCACTACAGGGCTCCCAAAGCAAAGCCCCCGCTACACAGTTGTGCATAGCGGGGGCTTGGTATAACGGTGTTCGGTTTATGGAAGCTGGGGACCTGCCTGGGCGGCGGGGGCAGCAGCCGGAGCTTCCACGGCAGCGGGGGCAGCCGGGGGAGGAGCCTGGAAGGCAGCCTTGGCGCCCTCCTGCTTCCACTGCTCCATGAGCTTGGCGCTCTCGGCAGGCTGGGCGAGCTGCTGGCGCACCTGGGCGTGGGTCATCACGTCGTCGCTCTTGACGGACACACTGGGGGCGTCCATGAGCTTGGTGAGGTAGGTGAGGCTAGCGGGGGTGAGTTCGATCAGGAACACTTGGTGTTCTCCTTGAGTAGTGGGGTGGTGGGTGGTGGATTAAACCTTGGGGTTGGGGGCAGCCTGGGCAGCAGCGGCTTTGGCAGCCATATCCAACTGGATCTGGGCGTCCATGAGCTGCCCTAGGTAGGCGCCGAGGGAAATGGGGGCGGATGCGCCGGCGGGGGTGACCTGGAGAGACATCAGGGTCTCTACCTCTTCCAGAGTCAGCGAGAACCACACGGGGTTCAGGTTCTGCTGGATGAGCTGGGTCTTGACGCCGTTGGTGTCGGTGACGTACTGGGCGTCGCCGTAGCCCATGTTCACGCCGTAGATGTCCACTGGGGGAATGGACCCCTGGATATTGCGGGTGATGGTCATGTTGATTGCGGCAGTCTCGGTGAGAACATTCGCCGCCACGCTAGTAGATTTGGCAACCATTAGGAGCCTCCTTCAAAGTTAATTACCACCAGGGATCCGGGTGATCGTTGGGCTATCAGGTAGAGAGATAGATGGCGTAGACCTGGGCGGATCCCTCACCATCGTTGACCACATAGTTCGGGCTAAGACCGGTTCTGTGGTAGCTTCCGGTGGTGGTGATTCGGACCAAGATGCTGCCGGGCGCGGCGGCGGTGACTGCCACACTTTGGGTAGCCAGTGCCACACTCCCTAGGGAGGTCAAGTTATACGTTCCCACCACTGCCCAGGTAGACCCTCCGTCGGAGGACCACTGTATCTGTGCGCTACCATTCAGGAATACGTCTCCCCCGTAACTAACATTAAGGCTGGCATAAACATACAGATGACCCGTAAACGTGGTCCCTGACGCAAAGCTGTAGGTGATCACCGCGGTTGACGACAGATAGGTGGAGCCGCCACCCGAGGTGATGGTTGCGTAGGTCGAAGGAGTCTTGGAGCCACTGGTGGTGTAGGGGTTGGTGACGCCAGAAACGGTATAGGTTCCGGTTTCGGTAGTGACCGCATAGGCATTGGGGAAGATGGTGCCGCTCTTGCCTAACCCTTGTAGGAGGTGAATTGTCCCGGAGGGGACCCCGAGCAGCCCTCTCGATGCTGAACCAGCAAGGTTGAAGGTCCCCGAGAGACCCAGCTCATTCCGGACACCGAGCAGGCTGATGGGAGGACTAGCGGGCAGGGACATTTAGGCTGCCCGCAGTTCAGCAAGCTGCTGCTGGAGCTCTTTGATGCCTTCTATCAGCAGGGGAACCAGTTTGTCGTAAGAGACACTGTAGTAGCCGTCCGTGCCCTTGGTCACAGCCTCGGGCAGAACCTTGAGCACATCCTGGGCAAGAACACCGACCTGCACGGTTTCTCGGTCGTTGGACAGGGACAGCTCGTTCCACTTGTAGGTTACGCCGGTGATCTGGTTGATCTTGGAGAGGGCGTTGCGGAGGGGAGCGACCTCGGTCTTCATTCGGGCATCAGAGGTGGCGTAGAAGTCCGTGGCGTAGACGTTGTTGACGAAGGTGGCGTTGCCAGTGGACGCGATGCGGAAGGCTTCAGAAACCTCAGCCCCGGAGTTCTGGACATGCACCACGAAATAGCCAGCGTAGTTTCCAGAGGATGAATTTTCCTTGCGCCCTGAAATGTAGACGAATGGAGTTTCATCCCCACCAACCTGCCCACCCATTCCGATGGACCCGCCAATGTCTGCGCCCTGTGCGGTGCTGGTAGTCACATGGAAATTTGCAAGCGTAGAGGCGGCTGTGCGGTTCACATCGCTAACCGTTATCACGCCCCCACGATAGGCAGCATGGTTAAACGCACCACTCGTCGCCGTGAGCGCACCCATGGAGACGGAGGACGCGAACGCGATATTCTGCGTCCCCGTGGGGTTCCACATGATGGGCGTCGCGCCGGGGGTCAGCAGGGCAAAATCGTTTGCGGAGCCAGTTGTTCCA
>TBL_comb47_HYPODRAFT_10007733_pt1 | contig 11192 bp, 9 predicted proteins | sample TroBogypolimnion_40_FD_10682 | JGI IMG/M metagenome (IMG submission 10682) | reverse complement strand
CAAGTGGTTATTACTATGCCGATACTTGAAGGCCTAGATGGTGTTCAAAAGATGTCGAAATCGCTGAATAACTATATCGGCATTGCTGATCCTGCTGATGATATGTTTGGCAAATTAATGTCTATTTCAGATGATTTAATGTGGCGCTATTTCGAGTTATTAAGCTTTCGTCCTATGACCGAGATTAATGCTTGGCGCTTAGAGTGCGAAAATGGTGCGAATCCACGCGATTATAAAGTCAAACTTGCGCAAGAAATCATAGAGCGCTTTCATGATGCCGCAGCGGCTGAAAAAGCTTTAGAAAACTTTGAGGCACGATTTCAAAGGGGTGCAATACCCGATGAAATGGATGAACTCACTTTAAGCACCGAAGGCACAGGTTATAGTATTGCTAATCTTCTAAAAGACGCTGGATTAGCAAGTAGTACCTCCGAAGCCATTAGAATGATTAATCAAGGCGCGGTAAAGATAGAGGGTGAAAAAGTCACCGATACCAAGTTAGAAGTGCCTGTTGCGACAGAAAATGTATTTCAAGTTGGTAAAAGAAAGTTTGCCAGAGTAAAAATAGTCGCTGCTAGTCATTAATCAGGAACTAAATGAGCTGCTGCATCGTTAGGGCAGCGTAGCAGTTTTAACTTGTGCTGGTAAAAAATAATGCGTACACTTCGATTTCGGTTTTAAAGCATAGAGCCGATATAGCATTGATAATCAATGCGTTAAAATATAATAAAAACGAATGAGGAGGTGATATGTCTGAAGAAAAGAAAGGTTGTAGCGCTATGGATCAAGCTTTAACGTGGTTAAAAGTCACTGATAGTTGGGCTGTAGGTGGTTACCAAAATAAATTACCTAGAATGTGTTATGTTGCTGTAGGTTTAGTTTTGGTACTTATCATTTTATAAGCGCCTTAGAAAATAAACCCCTGCTTAGACTGACCTGAGCAGGGGTTTTTTTATGTCGATTAAAATGATTGGGATAGGTCAAACACCTGACTACCTAAAGTTAAGCTAAGGTTCAAGGTTCAAGGTACAAGGTACAAGGTACAAGGTACAAGGTACAAGGTACAAGGTACAAGGCTCAAGGTTTAAGGCTCAAGGTTTAAGGTTCAAGGTTCAAGGTTCAAGGTTCAAGGTTCAAGGTTCAAGGTTCAAGGTTCAAGGTTCAAGGTTCAAGGTTCAAGGTTCAAGGTTCAAGGTTCAAGGTTCAAGGTTCAAGGTTCAAGGCACCATATCTTAGCCTTTAGCCTTTAGCCTTTAGCCTTTAGCCCTTAGTCTTTAGTCTTTAGTCTTTAGTCTTTAGTCTTTAGTCTTTAGCCCTTACCAAACTACCCGACTGCTGATGCCAATCTTTAACCCAGTCAGGTAGTTGCTCTGCTGGCATCGGTTTTGCGATTGCAAAACCTTGAGCTAAATCACAACCCAGTTCTAACAATCGATCGCAATGCTCTGTGGTTTCGACACCTTCGGCAATTACTTGATGATGAAAGGCTCTGGCTAGTCCTATCACACCTTCTATTATCGAGAGGTCCTCTAAGTTGGTCAGCATGTCACGCACAAAACTTTGGTCTATTTTCAGCATATTGACGGGTAAATGCCGCAAATAAGTGAGCGAAGAATAGCCTGTGCCAAAATCATCTAATGCAAAATGTACGCCTATATCACAGCTGGTTTTCATGATATTAGAGGCATTGATAATGTCTTCTAAAGCTGAAGATTCCAGTATTTCTAATTCAATTTGATGGGGGCGTATCTTTGGATATGCCTTAAAGCGTTCAGATAAACCTAATACAAAGTAATTTTGCTGCAAATGTTGAGCGCCAATGTTTACGCTGATGGGCAGTGTAAAGTCCTGTTGTTGCCATTCGCTTAATTGGGTGAATACCTTGTCTATGACCCATTCACCTAGTTCTATATCGTAAGGATGATTTTTAATGCTAGGCAAGAAATTAGCGGGAAATAATAAGCCTAGCTCGGGATGTTGCCAGCGTATTAGCGCCTCGGCACCAATCACTTGGCCGGTTTTCAAGTTCACCTTGGGTTGGTAAAACAGTATAAACTCACCCTTATCTAAGGCGTTGCGAATGTTAGCTAGACTTTCCTGTTCAATTTTTATTGCTGCATCTCGAATCAGATCAAAGTACAGATAACGATTTTTACCTGATTGTTTAGCCGCATACATGGCTTGATCAGCATGGCGTAATAATTGGTCGGCATCACTGTCATCTTTAGGGTATAGGGTTACACCAATGCTAGCAGAGACCTGTAATATAAGGTCATTAATCAGCAATGGATCAGCTGCTGCTCGCAATAGCCTTTTAAGGAGTGGTTCACAATCTTCCTGATCGTATAAATTTACTAACACCGCTACAAATTCGTCGCCACCAATACGAGCCAAGGTGTCAACTTCTCGTAGCATATCCCTCATGCGCTGCGAGATTGTAATTAACAATTCATCACCTATCGAATGTCCATGCTGGTCGTTGATGGCCTTGAAGCCATCTAAATCCAGATAGACAATGGCTACAGAATCACCTTGTCGTTGTGCTTGGATGATGGCTTGTTCTAGTCGGTCAGCCAACAGAAGACGATTTGGTAAGTCGGTGAGTGCGTCATAATTGGCTATGTGCTCAAGTTGTTGCTGATGGGTTTTAGTGGCAGTAATGTCAGAAAATAACGCCACATAACTCTGGATTTTTCCTAGATTATCGAGTACTGCACTCACGTTAAGCATAATGGCATATTCATCGCCATTTTTGCGATGGTTCCATAGTTCTCCATACCAGTGTTTCTTGGTAATGAGAGCCCTCCACATTTTTTTAAATAAATCAGCTTCGTTGCGCTTAGATTTGAATAAAGACGGGTCGAGACCTAAAACCTCTGCGCGTGAGTAGCCGGTGATATAGCTAAAGGAATCGTTAACATCAATGATATGAGCGGCAGCGTCAGTAATTATTATGCCTTCTCTGGAGTGTGTAAATACGCTGGCAGCCAGTTTTAAGCTATTTTCTGTGAGTTTACGTGGGGTAATATCTTCAATGATGCCGCGTATATGCGGGCTATAATCTGTAGTGTCCATGTAAAACTCACCAATGACTGAAAGCCAATGCACGCTCTGATCAGGCCAAATGACACGATACTCAGAGTTATATTGATCTTGATCTGTCAGGCTGCGCTTCATTTCTGTATCGATTTTAGCTAGATCTTCTGGATGTACACGACTTGCAAATTCCTCGAAATGGCCTTTAAACTCGCCCGCAGCGTAGCCCCATATTTCTTCAGTGCGTTCAGATATGGTGACCTGATTGTTAAGGATGTTCCGGTCAAAAATGCCGAGTTTGGCGGCATCTAGGGCTAGTCTAAGTCGCTCTTCACTTTGTTGTATAGCCACTTCGTTTAAATGTTGTTCTGTGACATCGTATACTGTGCCAACTATACGTAAGGCCTGCCCCTGTTTATCTCGAAGCAGTTCGCCACTAGCACTTAGATAACGTAGTGTGTCATCAGGCAAGATACGCCTATACATTATCTTGCCTGGGTTATGGCCCTCCGCAAAGGCGGCTATATAATCTCGCATAGCTAAACGATCATCGACATGTACAAGATCAATAAATGAATCTGGTGTAGGAATAAAGCTATCCGCTGATACGCCTAATAAGTGATAAGTTTCATCAGACCAAATAATCGGATTGTTGAAGTCATAACTCCAACTGCCTATATGAGAAATACTTTGGGATTTTGATAATAAACGTTCTTTCTCGTTCAGTAACTCTGCAGCGGATTCGCGTTCTTTAGCTTGCAATAATGCAAGATTGGCAGCATTTAATCTAGCTTGTTGGTTGATATTATCTATAGCAAAAGAAATATCAGCACCCATTTGCTTAAGCAAGGTTATTTGTTGATCGTCGAAATAGTTTTTTTCGCCGGCAAATAACGTTAAAGCGCCGATGGTGATGTTGTTTTCTTTGATGGCAACGCTAGCCGCAGCCAATAAGCCGTATTGCCGAGCTTTTTCATGCAATCGATAGGTTTCTACTGCGCCTAAAAAATCATTATATAGGCAGTAGTTACCGTTAAGTATTGCAGTCACGGTGGGTAAATTTGCATCTAAGTTGTTATGAATATTTAAGTTTAAGTTCTGAAGATATTCACTTGCACCATCTACTGAGCTGATATTGATATGTCCAGTATCAGCATTCACTAAGCCTATCCAAGCCAAGCGAAAGCCACCCCGTACCACAGCAATAGTGCAAAAATCCCGAAACAGCGTATTGCGATCTTTAGATTGGATAATGAGTATAGCCATCGCGTTTGCTATTTCATAGAGCCGATTGAGACGCTGTATTTGTTGTTCAGCGTGTTTGCGAGCACTGATGTCTGTGATGATCAGGCTTAGCCCAAGCCCCATTTCGTCAGTAAGTTCTAGTTGATTCCAAGATAGTAAGACGGTGAGTTGTTGTCCTGATGAATTGATTAGGGTTATTTCGTCGTGATTATTCTGATGTGCATTAAAGTTATTTAAGCGCTCAGCGATCAGTGGCTGGTCTTGAGGCGAGACATATTCACTAAACAATGAGCCGGTCAATTTTTGCATCGGTACTTGTAATAGGCTGGCCAGTTGTTGATTGTTATAACAAATATATCCTGTATTGATTAAAAAAGCCGCGCCTTCAGACATGGTTTCTACCATGATTCGATAAGGATGTTCCGAGCCTTTTAAACTAAAAATATGTTCTCCATNAGTATGACTAACGACGATGGCATCGACTTCGCCATTTTGAATAGCGGCCAGCGTGTCTTCAGCCTCGCTAAGGCGACGCTGAAGATTCTGGTTTTCACTTAGCAGTTGTTCTAGGCTGTGTTGGTTTGAGTTCATTATCATTATGGCTGTATGTGATTTTTGCTTTGTAGGGTGATAAATTCGCCCATCCATTCAATATCAAAATTGACACTTTTGTAGGCCGGAATAAGGCTTTTTGAGCGTAAGCGAAGAAAGCGTTTCCGGCATAGGCAGGGCTCGAACCGCCGGAAACGCCAGCACGCGCTACGCTAGTCTGGTCTTATTCCGGCCTACAATAAATAAAAACTCGGCTCATTATTATTCTTTGGACTGAAAGGGATTTGAGATAATCTTTAGCTCTGCAAGTAGCTGTTTGGTATGTGACAGATCACCGATGAATTTACGTGCTGGCAAGGGTAATTCCTTAACTAGGGTAGGTGCAGCGATGATTTGTTTTTGCTTAGCAATAGTCGCTTGCTGATAAATATCGATGATTTCTAGGTTATAACGCCCTTGCAAATGAGTCTCACAAATGAGTTGTATATTATTGATCGCCTGTTGAGAATTGCGGCTCATGCCTGCAATATAAAGCTTAAATGTATAGTGTTCATGCCCGAGTTCTAGCAGCGCTTTATCAAAGGCAAGCTTAGAATCTTTCGGCTTTGGCTTGTCGCTGTTGTTATGGTTGGGCATTTTTTAGACCATGTTCTGGTGCTAATACTTTTATATCTAAACCCACTAGCACCCTTTCGGTGTTGGATAAATCACCAATTATTTTTATAACGGGCTCTGGAAGTTTACGTATCAAGGTCGGTAACGCAAAAATCTGTTCATCTTTGGCTAAGGTTGGGTTGATGAGCAGATCGATTACTTCAATCTGATAGCGGCCTTGCAAATGTTCCTCACAGATGTTTTTTAAATTAGCAAAAGCACTGATAGATTTAGGTGTTTGTCCTGCCACATAAAGCCTTAGTAGATATTGTCTGGTATCGTGTGTTGGGTGGCTCATTGATAACTGCCTTCGGAGCTGTTGGAGGACTTTGGAGTGGGGTCTGCCTGACGTAGTTTGGACATGTCTAACTGATCTTGGAGCAGTAGTTCATTACGCAGTTTTTCTTTATTGATAAGCCTGAGCAAATCCTCTTTCTCCGCTTCAAATTGATTTTGTAGACTAGCGATCTGGACTTCTATCATGGCTTTTTTGCGCTCTATCTCACGTTGCTTACGTTCGATTTCTTGTTTAGATTCTAGATATTCTGCTTTATCTTTTGCTTGTTGATTATCTCGGTCGGAGCCTGTTAACACGCCGCCACTGCCTATGTAGACATCACGTAATTGTATGCCATCGTCCATTAGTATAAACTCACGAACCTGATTAGAATGGGCCATGCCTCTGGATTTAAGAATATACAAGCCTCGATTGCGCTCACCGCTGCCTTGCATAATTTGCAATAATAACCAGGTATCCATCAGCGAAGAAATGTTTATATCGGTGCCTTCCTTTTCTTCTTTACTTGAGGTTAGATCGATACAGAGTGCTGTGATTTCCTGAGTCTTTAGATGATCGATTAACCGAGATAGCATGTATTTGACTTCAGGTTTACTAGCGGTCTCTACTAAGTTGGAGATTGGGTCGAGGATGACACTGCTAGGTTTGAATTCATCAATCAGCTTGTACATAACCACCAGATGCATTTCTAAGCCATATAAAGTGGATCGAGTATTTTGGAATTTTAATAAACCTTGCTCTACCCACTGATTTAGATTGATGCCGATGGAATGCATATTGCGTATGATCTGGTTTTGCGATTCTTCGAAGGCGAAATAAATACAGCGTTCGCCTCTAGCACAACTGGCATTGACAAAATGCGCGGCTAGGCTAGATTTACCCGTGCCTGAGGTGCCCGTCACTAAGACGCTACTACCTCGAAAATAGCCTTTGTTGCCTAGCATGGTATCTAAACGCAAAATACCGGTGGAGATACGCTCATTAGAAGCGGGGTGATCTAAGGTCAGCTCAGATATCGGTATCACCGAGAAACCCTGTTCATCAATTAAAAACGGATATTCGCTAGTGCCGTGCGCGGAGCCTCTATATTTGACTATGCGTATACGTCGAGTGGCAATCTGGTGGCTAACAGAATGACTGAGGAATATAACGCAATCGGCAACGTATTCTTCTAAGCCAAAGCGTGTGAAGGTTTTTTCGCCTTGCTCAGCGGTGATGATGGCAGTGACGCCTTTGCTTTTTAAAAAGCTAAATAAGCGTCGCAATTCTGAACGCAGCAGATCTTCATCGTTGAGTCCAAAAAATAAAACCTCGAGAGTGTCTATGACCACCCGTTTTGCGCCTATGCTGTCAATGGCGTAATCTAGCCGAATCAATAAGCCTTCTAAGTCATAGTCGCCGGTTATTTCAATTTCAGAAGGCTCCAGTTTTACATGATCTATGCTCAGTAATTTCTGATCAATTAGGTCATTTAAATCAAATCTTAAGGAAGCAAAGTTGTTTGATAATTCCTCGGGTTTCTCTTCAAAAGACATGAATACGCCGGCTTCATTAAATTGCGTAGCACCCCGAACCAGAAACTCCATGGCCAGCAGAGTCTTACCACAACCTGTACCCCCACAGATTAAAGTCGGTCTACCTTTCGGTAAGCCACCATCAGTAATCTCATCCAAACCTTTAATGCCCGTTGGTGTTTTTAATAAGTGTTGCATGGTGGTCATCCTGTTGTTTTGTAACTGGCGATAAAAGTGTTTGTATATAACCCTCTTCCTACCTCAGGGTCAGTGCCTTCAATGCCGGTCGGGGTTTGTAGCACTGATTGAAACGTTTGTATGGTTCGGTAATTTTTGAAACCTGAGTGATGGGGTTATAAACCTCGTCACGCCTCAGGTAGGCTGATTTTTTGAATCAAAACTCACGGGTTTTGATTCAAAAAAACAAACAGAAGCCTCAAGCTGTAAAGTGCCAAGGCAAAGCCTCAGCACCCTACGGATTTAGTTACTTAGCCAACTTGCCATGAGTTTCTGCGGTTTTTTCATGCTCTTTAGCCAAGGCTTCATGATGTGTGGCTAAGGCGTGGTGATGTTTTTTTAAATCATGTTGCTTTGCTTTTTCATATTCTGCAGCGACTGATTTATGATGTTCAGCCATCGCTTTATGATGCTCAGCGTGTTGTTTATGAAGCTCTGCAGCAGCGGTATGTTCTGCAGCTGTTGTTGCTGGGGCAGTGATATTGGCCGGATGTTCAGGAACAGCTGTCACTTCGGCAAATGAAGGCGCAGAAGCTAAACCCATGCAAGTGGCCAGCGCTAAACTTAGAAAAATAGATTTATTCATAGTAATGTTCTCTTAGAAGTGAATGTTGTTTAATGAAAGGAGTGTTGTCGTTAATTATTTCAGTGCATATATACGGGGTCGAGGTCCAGTAACTAGTGATGAAACCTTAACTTTAAAAACGTTAATTACCTCTATACGATAGATTAAAGAGTCTGCCGTAAAAGGTGAAGTGATGTTAATTGACTCAAAATAAAAAAGATATTCGTAGAACTACCTAGGTTTTTCCCCGTGCATATCATAATAATAAGCATAGTTTGGCAGATAGCTCCAAAGCTGGAAGGGGGGGGCGATCGTTACCGAAACAGTTTGGCTGTTTCAGTAATTCGATCGCTGTGACTGCCGGAAACGCTTTACTCGCTCGCGCTAGTAAAGCCTTATTCCGGCCTACTAGGTTGATATTAGGAGTCAAACCTTATGAGTTTTGATTTAATGCCAATGCCGTTCGGGGCTACAAATTTTAAGAATGACTTAAGGAACTATTGGATTTCTAGGTTCTTGCTTTTGCTTTTTTCTGTTTTGGGTATAGTGACTGTTAAGATGCCATCTTTAAAGCTAGCTTTTGCCTGATCTTCATCTATATTTTCAGGTAAAGACAAGGTGCGTTGAAATTGACCGTGGCTGATCTCACGGCGAAAATATTTACCAGGCTCTTCTTCTGTCTTTTCTTCTTTGCTAGAGGTGCTGATAGTAATGCTTTGATGATGAATAGCTACACTAACGTCTTCTTTTTTAACGCCAGGTAAGGCTGCGTGTACTTCAATGTTTTGATCATGATCAATCACATCTACGCGAGGAAAAACAGTGGGCGATAAATTAGGTGTATTCCAATCTAGTAAGCGTGGCCATCTGTTTGATAGAAAATCATTAAAGAAATGATCAAAATCATCAAAGGACAGTAAACCCGCTTTTGATAAAATAGGCAAAGATTCGTTGGTGTTATTGGTATTTATATCTTTTTTGGACATGGCTGATTTCTCAAGATTGAGGTTGGGTAATGGGGTGCTAAGGCTAAGTTATAGTGAACATTCACCTTCAGCGGCTAGCCAGTCTTCAAGTTCATAGCCAGGTTCAAAGCCTCTGCTTTCGGCTTTGTAATAGGCAAGCTCTGCAACTTTAGCATCGCGATCAGGTAAGAAGATGACATCGTTAATAGCGCTAACATCAGAATTGGCTTGAGTGTTTTTAACTTTGGTAGACATTGCATTGCTCCGAGGCTTTGAAATATAGGGGGTAGTCGATCATAAAAATCGACAGCGGCTATTAAAGCAAAGAAAATCAGTAAAAAACATTCGTAGTAATACGGATAGTGTGTGATTTATATCGTTTCCACGCTTTGTGTCACTGCCCACAATTAAGGATAGGAAAAAAGCGTTTCATCTGTCGCCCCTACCAATACTTAGTAACCTAGGTCGGGATAGTGATAGCGTACCCGACATTTTTTAGGTCTACATAAAAGCTTAACTGAGGGAAGTTATAGCTTATAATCTGCGGCTTTATGGCAACCACTACTCGAAAATTATCATGACTCAATTACTAAGCTGTTTCAAAGCCTACGATATTCGTGGCCGACTTCCTGATGAATTAAATGTTGATATTGCCTATCGCATCGGCAGAGCTTATGCGGAGCATATACAACCTCGTCGGGTAATTGTGGGACGTGATATTCGTTTATCTAGCGATGAATTAGCTGCGGCAGTCACGCAGGGTTTGCAAGATGCGGGTGTGGATGTGTATGACATAGGTTTATGTGGCACTGAAGAAGTCTATTTTGCAACCTTTGCCTATCAAGATGAGGGACAGTCTATGGATGGCGGTATTATGGTGACGGCCAGTCATAATCCTAAAGATTTTAACGGTATGAAGTTGGTGCGCGAACAAAGCAAGCCAGTGAGTGGTGATACTGGCTTGAATGATATTAAGCGTCTAGCAGAAGCCAATCAATTTGCTAAACCCTTGGCTGCTTTAGGGGCGGTTAAATCTGTTTCAATCGCGGCAGCTTATACGGAGCATTTGCTAGGCTATATTAATCCGCAAACTTTAAAGCCCTTAAAAATTGTAGTCAATGCCGGTAATGGTGCAGCAGGACATGTCTTGGACTGGCTGGAAGCTGCTTTACCGCAGTTTTTATCGTTTATAAAAGTACATCATGAACCCGATGGTCATTTCCCTAACGGTATTCCTAATCCCTTGTTGCCGGAAAATCGTGATAGCACTATAGCGGCCATTAAAACTCACGGAGCTGATTTAGGTATCGCTTGGGATGGTGATTTCGATCGTTGTTTTCTGTTTGATGAAAACGGTCGCTTTATAGAAGGCTATTATATTGTTGGCTTGCTCGCTGAGGCTTTTCTTAAGCAAAATCCGGGCGCCAAAATCGTACATGATCCTCGTCTAACTTGGAATACCATTGATATTATTGAGTCTATGTCAGGTATCGCGGTGTTAAGTAAAACCGGTCATGCTTTTATTAAAGAAAGGATGCGCTTGGAAGATGCGGTCTATGGTGGTGAGATGAGCGCTCATCATTATTTTAAAGATTTTTCATACTGCGATAGCGGCATGATTCCATGGTTGCTGGTTATAGAGCTGATTAGTAAAAGCGGTCTAAGCTTGTCGAAACTGGTTGATCAGCGCATGTTACTATTTCCTGCGAGTGGTGAAATCAATCGCACCATTGCTGATCCTGCGGCAGCGATTGCTTTGGTAAAAGATCATTATCAGCACAAGGCAGAGTTGTTAGATTTTACTGACGGCCTAAGTATGGAGTTTGCCGAGTGGCGCTTTAATTTGCGTTGTTCTAATACCGAACCTTTGGTAAGGCTTAATGTAGAATCTCGAGGTGATGCTGAGTTAATGCAAGCAAAAACTGAAGAGTTATTGGGCTTGTTAGATAAGGCTTAGTAATAAGATAAATAATTAAACTAGGTTATTTAACCTAGTCACTGTGTCATATGCCACAGTTTTTGATGTAGATGTCGAAGATAGGGGCGATTGAAAGTGTCGCCTTTACAATTGTTTAGCCTATGTGAACGTTGTTACTACTATGTATTTGGAGTAAAACAGCTACAGC
>TBL_comb47_HYPODRAFT_10007731_pt1 | contig 11193 bp, 11 predicted proteins | sample TroBogypolimnion_40_FD_10682 | JGI IMG/M metagenome (IMG submission 10682) | reverse complement strand
GAGCTGTCGCCCAAGGTGAGCACACCTTCCTGAATCGTCGCCTGCAGCTGCATGCTGCGTTGCGCCAGCGGAATCAGCGCCTGGCTGGCCAGCGTGGGAATGCGGAATACCGACAGGTTCTTGGGGCGACTGAGCTTGCTCCCCATGCCCTTCCACCAGACTTCTGCGGCATGGTTAAAGCAGTACAGCACCACCTCTTCAGCCTTGCCGCAGGCCTTGAGCAGGGGCTTGTCCTCGGGTTGGCCGACCTCAATCCACAGGCGCGTGAGGCCGGTGAAGTCGCGCAGCCAGGCATCGGGCTCGTTGACGTCGGACAGACCGGCGCCAAAGGAAAGCGTGCCGTCGCCGCCGCACACGCTTTGCAGCTTAAAGGCCTGAAACGCCAGCGCCACCAGCCGCACCATCATGCGTTCATCGGTTTCGCTGGGGTGGCGCGCCAAGGTCAGTGCATGGTCGGCGTAGTAGCTGTGGTCAATGTCGGCAATCTGCAGATTGGCTTTGAAAATCGTCGATTTAATGGCCATGAAAGCCGATCGAGAGAGTCAAGTTTTTCCGCCGGGCCGCCCCAAGGCAGGACAGTCCCCGTGGGGCTGAGGCCTGCGGCTCCCAGTCTGCCTGCGCAGGCTGGGACAGGCCGAAGAGCCCTTGCCTCTGGCGCGGGCACGTCCAGAGAGGACACGTAGTGCCGAACGTGGGGGCCACATTCATACGCGCTTTGCCAACTCGGCAGCCTTGCCGGTGTACGTCGCCGGCGTCATGGCCAGCAGGCGGTCTTTTTCTTCCTGCGGCAGTTCCAGCCCTTCAATAAAGCCGCGCATCAGCTCGGCCGTCATGGCCTCGCCGCGGGTGAACTTCTTGAGTTGCTCATAGGGCTGGGGCAGGCCAAAGCGGCGCATCACGGTCTGTATCGGCTCGGCCAACACTTCCCAGGAGCTGTCCAGATCCTCGGCAATTGCCGCCTTGTTGATCTCCAGCTTGTTCAGGCCGGTCATCAGCGACTGGTAGGCCAGGGCCGCATAGCCCAAGCCAACGCCGATATTGCGCAACACGGTGGAGTCGGTCAGGTCGCGCTGCCAGCGCGAGACCGGCAGTTTTTCTGCCATGTGGCGCAGCACGGCGTTGGCCAGACCCAGGTTGCCCTCGGCATTTTCAAAATCGATCGGATTTACCTTGTGCGGCATGGTGCTCGATCCGACCTCGCCGTCGCGCAGCTTTTGCTTGAAGTAACCCAGGGACACATAGCCCCAGATGTCGCGCGACAGGTCGATCAGGATGGTATTGGTGCGGGCCACAGCATCAAACAGCTCGGCCATGTAGTCGTGCGGCTCGATCTGCGTGCTAAAGGGCTGGAAGTTCAGGCCCAGGCCCAGCGGCTCCGGCGTCTCAATGACCTTTTTGCTAAAGGCTTCCCAGTCAAATTCGGGCCAGGCCGACAGATGGGCGTTGTAGTTGCCCACGGCACCATTCATCTTGGCCAAAATCTTGACGGCGGCAATGCGCTCACAGGCGGTTTGCAGGCGCACCACGACATTGGCCATTTCCTTGCCCACGGTGGTCGGGCTGGCGGTCTGTCCGTGGGTGCGGCTGAGCATGGGCACCTCGGCGTGGGCCTGGGCCATGTCGCGCAGCTTGAGCACCAGCTTGTCCAGCAGCGGCAGCACCACGGTGTCGCGCGCCGAGCGGATCTGCAGGCCGTGGCTGGTGTTGTTGATGTCTTCGCTGGTGCATGCAAAGTGCACAAATTCACCGGCCTTTTCCAGTTCGGGGCGGGCGTCAAATTTGGACTTGAGCCAGTACTCCACGGCCTTGACGTCATGGTTGGTGGTCTTCTCTATGGTCTTGATGGCCTCACCATCGGCCTCGGAAAAGTTCTTCACCAGACCCAGCAGGTAGGTGCGGGCGCCGGGGCTTAAGGGCTTGAATTCGGCAAAGCCGGCATCGCTGAGGGCGATGAACCAGACCACTTCCACCTGCACCCGGCGCTGCATATAGCCCAGTTCACTGGTGATGGGGCGCAGGGTGGCAAGTTTGGCGGCGTAGCGGCCGTCGAGTGGGGAGAGTGCGGAGATTGCATTGAAAGTCATGCGCGAATTGTAGGTTGTGCGCCACCCGGGCGCCCGCGGTGCCATTTGATGCCGGGCAATGGATAGAATGAACGCCAGACACATTTGCAGGGCAACCATGAAACTTATCGGATCCACCACCAGTCCCTACGTACGCAAGGTGCGTGTAGTGATGGCCGAGAAGAAACTCGAATTCGTTTTCGTGAACGAAGACGTATGGGCAGACACCACCACCATCTCCGGCTCCAACCCGCTGGGCAAGGTGCCTTGCCTGATCATGGAGGGCGGCGAGGCGCTGTTTGATTCGCGCGTCATCGTCGAATATTTGGACACGCTGTCGCCGGTGGGTAAGCTGATCCCCACGGTGGGCCGTGAGCGCGCCGAAATCAAGACCTGGGAAGCCCTGGCCGATGGCCTGCTCGACGCCTCCATACTGGCCCGTCTGGAAGCCACCTGGGGCGGTCGTACCGATGCACAGCGCAGCCAGGCCTGGATAGAGCGCCAGCTGCACAAGTGCCACGACGCCGTCAAGGCCATGAGTTTGGGCCTGGGTGACAAGCCGTTTTGTGCAGGCATTCACCTGAGTCTGGCCGACATCGCGGTGGGTTGTGCGCTGGGTTATCTGGATTTCCGCTTCCCCGAGCTGGCCTGGCGCGGCGACTACCCCAATCTGGTCAAGCTGCACGACAAGCTGATGCAGCGCGCCAGCTTTGCCGACACCCGCCCGGTTTAAGACTTGTTCGCCTGGCGCTTGAGCCAGCGCATCAGCGCTCCGACCAGCGGCAGTTTTTCATACAGCTCTTCGGCCGCATCCCAGTAGTCGCGGTGTAGCGTCACCAATCTTGCCTCTGAGAACACCAGCTGCGAGGCCCCCAGAATCACCTGGGTCTGCCCGCGCTTGAAGTTCTTGAAGCCGAAGTGAAACTCCCAGGTCATAAAACACTGTAGCCCCTGCACCACCTGCCCGGTAATCACAAAGTGTGGCTTGTCCAATTGCGCAAACATGTGCGCAAAGATATGCACTATGGCAGGCACGCCAAGCACGTCATTGAACGGGTCCTTGAAGCGCGCATCGGCTGCGTAATGCTGTGCCACCTCGCTCACGCTCTGCAGGCTGAGCGTCTCGAAATAGCGGGCCAAGCGATGCGCGGCGGCGCTGCAGTCGGGGGAGGGTAGGGGGTTCATAAGGTGGCCCGGCTGACCAGGGCAAAGTAAAGGCGGTAGGGCAGCAGACGCAACAGTTGCAGCAAGCGCGTAAAGCGTTTCGGGAAATGGATTTCAAAGCAGCCCTGTTCCCAGCCCGTGAGGATGGCGGCGGCTGCCACTTGGGGGCTGATCAGCGCCGGCATCTTGAAGGTATTGCCAGCGGTCAGCGGCGTTTCCACAAAGCCGGGATTGATGAGCGACACGCCAATGCCCTTGTCTTTCAGGTCCAGGTACAGAGTCTCGGCCAGGTGCATGATTGCCGCCTTGCTGGGCCCGTAAGCCAGGCTGTTGGGCAGGCCGCGGTAACCGGCCACGCTGCCCACCAGGGCTATGTGTCCGCCACCTTGGGCCAACAGAGCCGGCACCACGGCCTGCAGCAGGTAGAGTGCGCCGCTGTAGTTCACCTGCATGTGGCGCAGCGCCTGCGGGACGTCGATGTCAAAGCCGCGCTGGGCCTGATAGTAACCGGCGCAATACATCACGCAGTCCAACCGCCCCTGCGCCAGCACTTGCTGTGCCGCTGCCTGCATAGCATGGCGGTCGGTCACGTCCAGCGGCAGCGCTTGTGCGCCGGGGCGCTGTTCGACAAAATCCGCCAGCGCCTGCTGCTGGCGCGCCGACACAATCACCAAAGCGCCCAGCGCATGCAAGGCCGAGGCGGTGGCCTGGCCTATGCCACTGCTGGCGCCTATGATCCAGACGCGCCGGCCACGCCAGTCGGTTTGGCGCGGATTCAGGGGCGCGAAAAGGGGTGAAAAAAAGCCCATGGTCCAGGTTTCGCTTAGCGTTTGAAAAAGGACAGGGTGACCTCGCCCAACTGCACGCCGAATTTGCGCATGCTGGCCTTGTTCAGCATCACCTTGTCGCTCATCAGGTACATCCAGTCGTCAAACTGCATCTCGTACACCATGCCATCCACCGGCAGGTTCAACGTGTAGTTCCAGTGGAAGGTATTGCCCCGACTTTCGCCCAAGGCCTGGCCCACCACGTCGCCCGCACGACCGGTATAGCGGCCATCGGCCTGCTTTGTCAGGTGCCAGACGCGCTTTTGCTTGCTTCCGTCCGCATAGCTAAAGTCCTCGTCCAGCGTGCCCTCGTTGCCCTGCCATTCGCACTTCATCACCACGCTAAAGCGCTTGACCACCGTGCCCGAGCGGTCGGTAAACACGCCATATGCATCCAGCGTGCCGTTGAAATACTGCTGCAAATCCAGTGTCGGTTGCGCATTGGCATAGCTCTCGATCTGCTGGGAGGCGCAGCCGCCCAGGGCCAGCGCCACGGCAAGGGTGGCAATCAACAGGCGTGTTTTCATGGGGTTCTCCGGAGGATGAGTGTGTAGAGCAGGGTGGTGGCGATCAGCTTGAGGAAGCAGGGCAGCAGGCAGTAGGCCCAGGTCAGGGTTTGCAACGCAGCGGCGTCCCGGGCGCCGGGCGCATAGCCCAGCCAGCCGAGCAGTGGCAGGGCCAGGCCGGCAGCCAGGGCCAGGTTGAACTTCGTGGCAAAGTTCCACCAGCCGAAGTAGGCGCCTTCCATGCGCTCCTGTCCGCTGGCGGCGATGGTGCCGGCCAGCAGCGCAGAGGGCAGGGCCAGATCGGTGCCCAGGGCCACGCCGGAGAGCGCGCAGACCAGCAGGAAGGGAGTGGTGTCGCCGTTGCCCAAGCGGCTGGCAAACACAAAAATCGCCATCGCCAGCAGCATGCCCAGGGCCCAGGTGCGGGCCAGCCCGATGCGGCGCACCAGTCTGAGCCAGAGCGGAATGGCCAGTGCCGCACTCAGAAAATAGCTGCCCAGAAAATAGGGTTGCATGGCCGCTGGCGCCTGCAGGCGGTCTTGCACAAAGAACAGGATCAGCGTGGCCGGCACGGCGCTGGCAATGCCGTTGACCACAAACACCGTCAGCAGCGCCCGAAAGGCCGGGTTGGAAAACGGCAGCCACAAACCCGTACTGTGCGGTGTAGTAGCCGACACCATCGGCACCCTGGACCGGCCCCAGGCCCACCAGCCCGCGGCCAGTGCCACAAACAACAGGGCACAAGTAGCGGGCAGGCCCAGCAGCGAAGGGGCCACGGAGGCCAGCATTACTCCCAGCAGCCCCAGGCCTTCGCGCCAGGCAAAAACGCGGCTGCGCTGCAGTTCGTCACCGCCCAGCAGGGCACCCCAGGACTGGTGCAGGATGGACAGCGCACTAAAGGCGGCGTAGGTCAGCAACAGACAGGCTGCGGCCCAGAGCAGCAGGCCGGACTGGACCGGTGGAAAAAACAGCAGGGTAAAGCCCAGGCCCAGCGCTACCGCGGCCAGCGCGGCCAAGCCCCGCACCGCTCGGGTGGAGCGGGCCATTAGCCTGTCGCACCAGCGTCCCAGCAGCGGGTCGATCAGCGCATCGAACATCCGTGCGCCCAGCAGCAGCCCACCCAGGGTGGCCAATGGCACGCCGTAGTGGATGGCGTAATGGTTGGGCAGCAGCACATAGAGCGGCAGGGCAACAAAGGCCAGAGGCAAACCCATCAGCCCATAGCGCCAGCCATCCTGCCAGCCAAAGGCTGTGGCTGACATAGGCGTGGCCATCAGGCGGCGGGCTTGCGCAGCGTGTACTGCATGACGTCGATATTGCGTTCATCAAAGGCCGCCTCGCAGTAGGCCAGATAGAACTCCCAGATGCGCACAAAGCGTTCGTCAAAACCATTGGCCAGCACCGCCTGACGCTCTGCCAGAAAGCGATCGCGCCAGCGCCGTAGCGTCTCGGCGTAGTCGGGGCCGAAGGCCAGGCTCTCTACCACTTCCAGGCCGGCGGCCTCGGCCTGTTCCTTGAAGACGCGCGGGCAGGGCAGGCAGCCGCCGGGAAAAATGTACTGCTGGATAAAGTCGGTGGAGTGGATGTAGCGCTCGTAAAACGCGTCGTCGATCACGATGCTCTGGATGCAGGCGCGTCCACCCGGCTTGAGCAACTTTGACACGGCGCCAAAGTAGGTCGGCCAGTATTCCCGGCCCACGGCCTCCACCATTTCAATCGAGCAGATGGCGTCAAAGGGCGCATCGCCAATGTCGCGGTAATCCTGCAGGCGCAGGTCCGCCATGTGGTCCACGCCCAGGCGCTGCATGCGGGCCTGTGCATAGGCGAGCTGCTCGGTGCTGAGCGTCACGCCGGTGATGTGGGCGCCCATCTCGGTGGTGGCCATTTCGGCCAAGGCGCCCCAGCCACAGCCGATTTCCAAAACGCGGTCACCGGGCTGGACCGCCGCCTCCTGCAAGGCGCGCCGCACCTTGGCGTTTTGCGCATCTGCCATCGGCTGCGCACGGTCGCCGTTGAACCAGGCGCTGGAATAGTTCATGGTCTGGTCCAGCCACAGGCCGTAAAAACCATTGCCCAGGTCGTAGTGGGCGTGGATGTTTTTCTGGCTGTTGGCGCGGGTGTTGCGATGCAGCAGGTGCTTGATGCGGTAGAACAATCGCCCGACCCAGCTGCCGTAAATGACAGCCTCCACCTCGGCCCGGTTTTTTACCAGCACGCGCAGCAACTCGGTCAGATTCGGGGTGCTCCAGTCGCCGGCGATATAGCCCTCGGCAAAGCCGATATCGCCGGATTTGAGGGCTGCGGAGCAGACATTCCAGTTGTGCAGGGCCAGCGTGGCGTGCGGCAGGGTCTCGCCCCCAAAGCGCTGCATGCTGCCGTCGGGAAGCTGCACCGTCAGACTGCCGTGCTGCAAGCGCTGCAGCAGTTTGAAGACCGTGCGTGCGGCTGTGCCGCTTGGCAGGGCAAAGCGCTCGTTGCGGGGGGCCAGGGTGTTGGTGTTCATGGGATTGGCGGGTCTTAACGGGTCACAAAGGAAGCGGGCAGTGCGGGCTTGCCGAAAAACGGTACGCGCTTGAGAAACAGCTTGAGCGCCTGCCAGTGGATGCGTGCCAGCACGTTCCAGCTCATGGCCGGGTAATGCCAGAGGGCGCGCCGCACGGTGGCGGCCGTCAGCGGCTCCAGCTGGCCGCTGACGCTGGTCTCAAGCAAGGGGCCTTGGGCGTCGTCGTAGTCCACGCGGGCCACGGTGCGCCGCAGGTCGGATGTCAGCATGAAGCGAAAGCGGTAGCTCCCTTCCACCGGGCAAAAGGGCGAAACATGAAACACCTTGTCGGCGCGCAGTTCGCGGCCGAAGGCGGGCTGGTCCAGCAAATAGCAGTGGCGCTGGCCAAAGGTGTTGTTGACCTCGACCACGATGGCGCGCAGCGTGCCGTCGGCGCGGTGGCAGTACCAGAAGCTGACCGGTTTGAAGGCAAAACCCAGCACGCGGGGATAGGTGTGCAGCCAGACCTCGCCCGTGGCGTCTGCAATGCCCTGGGCCTGCAGCAATTCGTTCAGCCAGGACAGCGCGCCGCCCTGCTCTGGGCCGCGGCCGTCACCGTGGTCGGCGTCATAAAAACTGAGGGCCGCGCGGCGGTTGAGCGCCAGCGTGCCGGGGCCATTGCGCTGCAGGCTGCGCAGCGGCAGCAGCAAAAAGTAGCTGCCGTAGACAAAGGCATGGCCCACCGGTTTCAGGCGCCGGTGCCGCACCTGGCCAAAGCCGATCAGTGCGCCGGGTTCAGCCGTCGGCGGGTCGGTAGGGGCCACGCCCTTCATGCCGCCAGACGCCCGGGTTCTTCCAGGGACAGCTGGATGCGGCGCGCCACCTCCAGGCCCGAGGCCAGTCCGTCCTCGTGGAAACCGTAACCGGTCCAGGCGCCGCAAAAATACGTGCCGCGCTGGCCCTGCAAGTTGGGAATCTGTTTCTGTGCCCGAATGGCTTCCAGGTCAAACACCGGATGGTCGTACGAGTAGCTGCCCAGCACATGCTGTTCTGCAATCTCGTGCACCGGGTTCAGCGACACCACCACGCTTTGCACAAACGGCAGGGGTTGCAGCATATTGAGCAGGTAGTGCAGGCAGACGCGCGACTGCTCCTGCGTCGGGTCGGCGGCTCGCTGGTAGTTCCAGGCGGCCCAGGCGCGGCGCTGGCGTGGCAGCACCTGGGTGTCGGTGTGCAGCACAGCGCGATTGGGCTGGTAGCGGATGGCGCCCAGGGTGGCCTGCTCGGCCGGGCTGGCGTCTGACAGCAGACGCAGCGCCTGGTCCGAATGGCAGGCCAGTACGACCCGATCAAAGCGTTCCACATGGCCGGCGGTGCTCAGCCATACGCCCTGCGCATCGCGGCGCACACCGGTCACCGCAGTGTTCAGGCGTTTGTCGGCGATGCCGGCGACGATTTTTTCCACGTACTGGCGGGCGCCACCGGCCACCGTCCACCACTGCGGCCGGTCCGTCACCTGGATCAGACCATGGTTGTGGCAGAAGCGAATCATGGTGGCCACCGGAAACTGCAGCATCTGGTCGGTCGGGCAACTCCAGATGCAGCCCAGCATGGGCAGGAAATACCAGTCGCGAAAGACGCTGGAAAACCCCTGCTGATCCAGAAACACCGAGAGCGGCTGCTGCAGCTCAAGCTCGCTGCCGCTTTCGGCGATGCGGGTGGCCAGGGCGTTGAAGCGCAGCACCTCGCGCAGCATCTTCAGAAAGCGCGGATTCAACAGATTGCGGCGCTGCGCAAACACGGTGTTGAGCGAGGAGCCGCTCCACTCCAGCGGTTTTCCGCCGCTTGCGCCCGGCACCTGCACCGAAAACGACATGTCGGACCTGGCCGTGGCAATGCCCAGCTCGGCAAACAGCGCAATCAGCTTGGGATAGGTGCGCTCGTTGAACACCAGAAAGCCGGTGTCCACGCCATGCGTGACCGGGCCGGATGGGCCCGGCAGCGTGACGTCCACCGTGTGTGTGTGGCCGCCAAAGTAGTCGCCCGCTTCAAACAGTGTCAGTGCGGCCTGGTCGCGCAGGTGATGGGCGGCGGCGAGGCCGGAGATGCCGGAACCGATGATGGCAATTTTCATAGTGATTGGAATCTTCAGGCCATTTTGTGACTGAATGGTAATAAACTGATTCAGTTAGTATATAAACCATTCGACCCATAGGGGAATGGCTTGCGCAGCTGCGCAGCACCGATGCCGCCGGGGCTGGGCAATGGCTTGACGACCGGCGCGCCGGCCATTTACCAGGAGCGGTCTACGCCCAGCGTCAGGGGCAACAGGCGCTCCAGCTTGATTTGCACCTTGACATCGCTGTGTGGCACGCTGGCCAGCACCTTGTAGTCTTTCTGACTGGTGTCGCGCAGCGCATGTTCTGCCGTTGGCATGCCACTGCGGTTAAGCACCACGGCCACACGCGGCGTGCTGGTGTTGCTGCCGCGGCGCACCACTACCGCCACTTCTTCCGAGGCCAGCCGCACATAGGTGCCGGGCTGGTAAATGCCCACCGCCTTGATCAGCGCCGCACCGGCTTCGTCCACCTGCTTGTTTTCGTCAAAATAACAGGCTTGCATGGGCAGAGCCGGCGTCAGCGGTGGACGCGTCAAGCGCGGCGAGAGCCGGGCGGCAAACATGTCGGCGCGCTGGATCAGGCGCGCCAGTCGCTGGGCCGGGGTCTTGCTGTGCAGGGGCCCGGGTGCTACCGCATGGTGGGCCGCCACGGTTTCCAGCCACACGGAATCGCTGATGCCCAGCGACTTCAATAGTTCCACCGAACGCGGCGCATGGCTTCCGATTTGTTCCAGCTGAGCGGCATCGGGCGGGCGCTTTTGCGAGCTTAGCCGGTCCTGCAACTCCGTCATGGCGATGTTCATGGTCAATGCCGCCTTGCGCAGCAGCAGGTCCACCGGCTCTGGCCAGTTCAACACCTCGCGCGCCGCCAGGCCGCAGATCACGCTGACCAGCATGGCATGCGTGGCGCTATACATCTCGGTCTCGGTGGCCGAGAGCTGGATCAGTGCAAACAGCACGCCATTGGGGTTGCGTAGCGATTCCTTGTTCAGGCTCTGCTGAATATGTTCCAGCCGGTAGGCAAAGGACTCCCGCTGTGGATCGCGCAGCAAATAGTTGGCCTGTACCTGTAGGTCGCGCCAGTCCAGCTTGTCGTTCTCGACGACCAGTCGCTTGACGCCCTGGTGCACCAGCAGCTTCGCATCCGCGATTTCGCCAATCGACTTGTCCTTGCGCATCATGGTCTGCAACTGGTCAAAATAGGCCTTTTGCAGGGCATCGGCGTCCAGGCCATCGATAAACAGGCCACCACTGCGTTGGTGAAAGTGGATCAGGTCATTTTTGGAAACCACGACAAACGACTTTTTTGCCAGCAGCACCCCATCCTTGTCGACCAGGTCACAGGGCAGCGGCGATCCGATTCGGATCGAGTCGATTTCTATGGGGATGAGATTCATGTGCCAAAAGATTATGCCTTTCCAATCGCGGCCGTTGTGAGGAATGGCCGGGTAAAAGTGGGCCACGCCTGATAGCATCCACAACATGTACGACCACGACACTGCTCCCGCTTTTCTGCAAAAAATTCATCCCCGGACCGACCTGGTGGATGCGTTGCAGGCCCTGCCCCGGCCCTGGGTGTTTACCAACGGCGTGTTTGACGTGCTGCACCGCGGCCATGTGGTCTATCTGGCGCAGGCGAGGGCCCTGGGCGGCAGCCTGATCGTGGCCTTGAACACCGACGCCTCGGTCAAGCGCCTGGGCAAGGGCGATGACCGGCCGTTGAACAAGGACGCCGACCGCGCCATCGTGATGGCCTCGCAGGAGGCGGTGAGCCTGGTGACCTGGTTTGACGAGGACACGCCGCTGGAACTCATCGGCGAGATCCGGCCCGACATTCTGGTCAAGGGCGGCGATTACGACATGTCCAAGCTGGCGGAGACCAAACTGGTCGAGAGCTGGGGTGGGCACGCGCTGGCCCTGCCCTTTGTGGCGGGTTACTCGACGACGCAGTTGGTGAACCGGATCCGGGCCGGCTGACTCCCGCGCCGGGGCTCCTATTTAGCCGAACACCGCCGCCCACAGGGCCAAGCCG
>TBL_comb47_HYPODRAFT_10007730_pt1 | contig 11193 bp, 10 predicted proteins | sample TroBogypolimnion_40_FD_10682 | JGI IMG/M metagenome (IMG submission 10682) | reverse complement strand
ACATGGAAGTTTATGGGTAAATAAGATTGAGAATAAAGGAGTTGGACTTAGTAGTTCCCTAAATATTACGATAATTAATCAAATGAACATCTAAAAAAGGAAGAAGTAAATTTTAAAGTCTAGTATGAAGGTATTTGGTTGAATTTATGCCTTCATGTTTCATAAAGAAGTTGCATAAATTCAATCTCTAACCAAAAGTATTCTTACGGATATTTTGGTATAGATATTTTGTGTTTTAATGCTTTTGCTTGTTATAATCCTACTTCAAACTTCTTAAAAAGCGACATTAAAAGTGCCATAACACATTGTTTATCTTATGTTTTAATGAGTGATTCTATCGTTAAACAGGAGCTAATTGCCATCTCTATCATCAACGTTGTGATATTACAACGTGACTCTGCAATATTACAACGTGGCTTTGCAATATTACAGCGTGACGTTGCAATATTACAACTTGGCTCTGTAATATTACAACGTGGCTCTGCAATATTACAACTTGGCTCTGCAATGTTACAACGTGGCTCTGCAATGTTACAACGTGGCTCTGCAATATTACAACGTGGCTTTGCAATATTACAACGTGACTCTGCAATATTACAAAGTGGCTGTAGAAGATCCCGTTTTCGAAAAAGTATTGTAATAAATTATGAACAAATATATCAATTGAAATTAATATAATCATAAAATAACACATAAATAGTATAAATTAAATATTAAAAGTACAATGAAAAAATTAGTAAAAGAATTAATCCTTGTTTCAGGATTAACCAGATTACATTTAGGAGCTTTCGTGAAAAGAGTAATAGGACTAGCTGATGCAGCTATAGCACATCCGTTAATAGCCCCGGATTTAGATCCTACTCCTTTAGAAATAAAGACAAAAGCTGATGCTTTAACCAAAGAAGTAGAAGAAAGAACTGCAATGGAATTAGCAGTTTTAGCCAAAACAAAAGGTGTCAACACAAAGGAGGACGATTTAAGAAATTTGATAAATAATAGTTGGGCACATCAGGCTCAGACAGCTTGTGCTGGTGATGCTGAAAAGGCTACTGATTTAGGATGGTTTATCAAAGGTATTGTTACTGGAAAAGCCCCTGTTGTAGTTGGTATGGCTGCTGATAGTCATCCAATTACAACCGGCATTGATAACAGAATTCATTTAGTACAAACAGTAAATATTATTAACAGTGCATCAGGATTGGTTGGAGTACCTAAAGATGCTGATCGTTTGGATGTTTACCAGCAGGTAGGAGGGCTTACTCCACCTAATGATATTAAAAAAATGGCAAATGTTGGTAGTGCTAACAGAGGTAAGTTTAGTTGTAGTTTTGATATCTCCGAATTAGATACTATTATTTATTATATAGTAGTATATATTGATAAAAAAACAAAATTGCCTTTGGTAATGAGTCCTGTGATGAGTGCTGTTGTAAGCTAATGATATGGTGAATTGGTGATATGGTGATTTAGTGATTTAAGACAACTTCATTATTTATTAATGGGGTTGTTTTTTTATTTAGTAAATAATTATTGGTTGTATTGGATAAATGTATAATTTTACAAAATAATTTTTTTGACTAAAAAATAGAAAATGATAACAATTCAAGAACTTTTATATAATCGGGGTTTAGAGAAAACAGCAAAAGTAAAGCTTGTTAGACATAAAGATTCCAGATTGGACATATATAATATTTATAAAACAGATAAGCTAGCTTTCTTAAAATATCAAAATATCCAACCAAAAGATGTTTTTAAAGATGTTGATTATATTGTGTCTTTTATAGGTGAAGAAGGAACATTGGCAAGGTTTATTGCAGTTTATAGAATTATTAATAAAACGATAAAAGGCAATGAATTTGAATATGAAATGGAAGAAATGGAAGTGTTTTATGATTTAAAAGAAAGAGTAATTATTAATTGGGGTAAATCTGCTATTTCATGGCATCAATGGATAAATAACGAAAAAGAAGTAGTTCAAATTCATCCTGGTTTACATTATAAACAGTTTTCAGATTATTCTGATTTTATTTTAACTTTTACTGAATTGAAAGAAATAATTACAAATCATTCGGAAAGCGATTGGAAACGGATGTTATCTATTGTTAAAGGAGTTTATTTAATTAGTGATACTAAAACAGGAAAACAATATGTTGGTTCAGCGTATGGTGAGGAAGGAATATGGGGAAGATGGACAAAATATGTACAAACGAATGGTCATGGCGATAATAAAACATTAATTGAACTGATAACAGAAGACAGTAAATACGCGTTAAATTTTCAGTTTTCTATTTTAATGATTTTACCTCGTACTATTACTCCAGATGAGGCTATAAAAAAGGAACGTCTTTTTAAAAACAAACTAGGAACAAATTCTTTTGGATTAAATAATAACTAAAAAAGTAATTTATGAAAAAATTAGAGACACCTACAAATAGGCTTATAGAAAATTATGTAAATAAATTTAATATTGACAAAAGGTATAAAACTGCAGATATATCAATTAATAATCTCATAAAAGTATTTCCCGAAAATAAGAAATTAGAAGATATATATTTAAAAGTAACTGTAATTAATCGTTTATATAGTACTAATATACTTGGGATTTGGGAAATGTCTAATCATATACTAAATATACAAGTTGATGAAGCTATAAATAATGGCAATCCAAGTATAGTCCATCATATTGCGCTTGGACATGGTGTTAAATTAAAAAATAAAACCGAAAACGACAAAGTAATTAAAGACATAAACTTTTATTCATTTGCAACTAAATATTGTAATTGGCATAATCAAGAATGTTATCCAATTTATGATAGTTTTGTTGAAAAAATATTAATAGAGTACCAAAAGGATAAACCTTTTTCTATATTTAATACAATTGATCTTAAAGATTTCATAAAATTTAAAACAATTATAAGTGATTTTATAAATTACTATAATTTAAATAATAAAAGCCTTAAAGAAATTGATAAATTCTTATGGATTTATGGAAGAGAAAGAGAAATTGAAAGAAAAGGGAAAGATAGATATTAAAATTGTGAATGATAATAATAATTAATACCTTATTTTATGGGTAAAGAAATTAAATTTTCAAACGACGGAGAGTTAGATCCTGAAAAAGTTAAAATTGCTGTATTCAATCAGATAGATTTTGCTTTATCAGAGTATGTTTGGTCTGAAATTAATAATGCATTTAGTATTTGTTGGAATGATGAAATCGGGATAAGAGGTTGGATATATGAAGGACAAATTGAAAAGTCAATATACAATTATTTAATTAATCAAAAGATACTTATCGACTATGATAAAATAGAAAAAATAGTTGAAATAATTCTTGACTATATTAAAATAACTGGAGGCTTTTTAAAAGATTAAAATTCGAATTATATATATAAAAATCAAATTAATGTTAGCGCAAGAATCATATAAATACAATCCATATAACTTTGATAGCTTAGGTTTAAAATTTGTTGATAGAAGTTTTTTTACTGAAACATTAAAAGAATGGGAAGAAGATTTTCATAAGAAAAATCCCCTTTATTATGCTAATCATTTATTTGCAAATATAACTACTATGCTTTTAATTGATAAATGTATAGATGCTAGTGAGAATGAAAGATGCGGTATTGATTTAATAGATGGAAATATTGATATTGATATAAATATGGAAATGGATAAAAGTAGTTCAATACAAAGAGTTTATGCTTTAGGTTCATACCATGATGATGACGAACCAATTTTCTTAATAATTGATGAAAAGCTATCTGATGGTACTTTAATGTTATGTTACATACCAGATGATGAGGAGGAGGAAGATGATGTTATTAATATGCCCATCAATAGTGATTTTGAATATTCAAAAAAATAATGTAATTCAGTAATATGAAATAAGTTTCTTTATAATTAATATGATAACATTTTTTTATTTAGACCTATTTGTTAGAAATGTATAAGGTGTAAATTTATTATTATAGTAAAATATTAATATTTATGCAATTAATAAAAACTTTGTTTAGAGATGGAATTCATGGTATTGAACATGCTTATAGAGTTCTAATGCTCGTTCAAAAAATAGCAGAATTAGAACAATTAGATAAAGCAACAAGGGAAGTACTTGAATTCTGTGCAGTTTTCCATGATATTGGGCGTACTAATGATAATATTGATGATTTACATGGAGCTAAAAGTATTATTAAATTGAAAAGGATTAATTTTCTTAATTTAAAAAGATTTAATAATGATTTAATAAAATATATTATTGAAAATCATTGCATATCAGATAATAAAGCTCATCAAAATGCATCAAATTATAATATAAATGATCATCAAAAAGCAGTTTACTTATTAGATTTATTTAAAGATGCTGATAATTTAGATAGAGTTCGTTTTAATGACCTAAATACTAATTTTTTACGATTTGAAAATTCATATACCCTTGTTTCTTATGCTAAAAGTTTATGTAATTCTAACTTCTCACTCGAGAATATTGAAAAGCAATTCAAAAAATCATATCCTTTATTGGGTATGATGTATCAATATGTTTTATTTATAAGCTTTGTAAAGAACCAATTTGTTCGAAGTAAGTTGCCGTTATGAGAGTAGTTCACTTAACTCACTTAAAAAATATTATTCCAAAACTACAATATAATGTTATAAATATGCAATCAGTTAGAAAACAATACATAGTTTTGTAGTAAACTTTGTATTCTTTGCAATTTCCATTACAACTTTGCTTAAAATAATGGTTTACGAAAGAAAATAATATAATTTTCTCCAATACTTAAATTACATTTTTAAAAAATTGTTTCCTTGCGGTGAAATAAATAAATAATCACCGCATAATTGCGGTAAATAACTTGGACACTTACATTACCACTCTTGTTTTTTTTAGTTCTTACATACATTAGAAAATCGTATTGGACACCCAAAATTACAAATTTTCCATTATAATTAACCATATTACAATAACTATTTTTTATACCTCAAAAAAGTGCGGAAGTCAGGAAAAATATTTATATATTACTATGCTGAAAAAACATGAGTTTACTTGTTGGCACTATTTAATGTCTATATAAGAGATATGAGTAAGTAAAAATTATTATTAGATAGGATTAAATGAATAATGAAAGATTGTGAGTGAAAAAAGGGGAGTTGTTATTAGCAAATTCCCCTTTTTTATGTGGATATAGTCCTTATTCCTTTGCAGGTTTTACTTTTGGAGTCTTTTTAGCTTTAGATATAGTTACAAAAACATCCTGAGTTTCGTCATTAATGTCAACATTAATAATGTCACCTTCTTGAAGTTTGGTTTTAATGATTTCTTCTGCAACACTATCTTCAACATAACGTTGAATAGCTCGTTTTAAAGGACGTGCACCAAACTGAGAATCCCAGCCTTTTTCAATAATATAATCCTTTAGTTTGTCAGTTAAAGCAATCTTATAACCTAACTTCTCAATCCTGTCATATAAATGGCTAAGTTCTATATCAATTATTTTATGAATGTCTTCGCGTTCTAATGAATCGAATATTATAATATCATCAATTCTGTTTATAAACTCAGGAGCAAAAGATTTCTTTAAAGCATTTTCAATTACTCCCTGAGCATAAGTTGCTTTTCCTGAAGTTTTGGCATTTGTATTAAAACCAACTCCCTGACCAAAATCTTTTAATTGACGAGAACCTATATTCGAAGTCATTATTATAATAGTATTCTTAAAATCTACTTTACGTCCTAAACTATCAGTTAAAACACCATCATCAAGCACCTGCAATAATAAATGAAAAACATCAGGATGAGCTTTTTCAATTTCATCTAATAAAACGATAGAGTAGGGTTTTCTTCTTACTTTTTCAGTTAACTGTCCGCCTTCTTCATAACCAACATATCCCGGAGGAGCACCAATTAATCTTGAAACAGCAAACTTCTCCATATACTCACTCATATCAATACGGATAAGAGCACTTTCTGAATCAAAAAGATATTTTGCCAATACTTTTGCAAGATAAGTTTTCCCAACACCTGTTGGACCAAGAAAAATAAAAGTTCCGATTGGTTTGTTTGGATCTTTTAATCCTGCACGATTCCTACGAATAGCTCTAACAACTTTCTTAATGGCATCATTCTGACCAATAACAGTACCTGCTAGTTCAGTTTCCATCTTTATCAAACGTTCACCTTCATTCTGTGCAATACGTTGAACAGGAATGCCTGTCATCATTGAAACAACTTCAGCTACATTCTCTTCCGAAACATTTACACGATGTACTTTTGAATCATCTTCCCAACGTTTTTTAGCAGTTTCAAGCTTATCAGTTAATTGACGTTCAATATCTCGAAACTTAGCAGCCTCTTCATATTTCTGACTCTTTATTGCTTTATTCTTTTTCTGTTTTACATCTTCTATTTGTCCTTCAATTTCAATAATATCCGAAGGAACATTTAAATTTGTAATATGCACTCTGGAACCTGCTTCATCAAGAGCATCAATAGCTTTATCCGGTAAAAACCTATCCGACATATATCGATTGGTTAAATACACACAAGCTTTAATTGCTTCTTCGTCATAAGTTACCAAATGATGATCTTCATATTTAATCTTTATATTATTTAAAATCTCAATAGTTTCTTCAGGTGAAGTAGCATCAACTAATATCTTTTGAAAACGTCTTTCCAAAGCACCATCTTTCTCAATATACTGACGGTATTCGTCTAAAGTTGTAGCACCAATGCATTGAATTTCACCACGTGCTAATGCAGGTTTAAACATATTAGATGCATCCAGTGAACCCGAAGCATTCCCTGCACCAACTATTGTATGAATTTCATCAATAAATAGTATGATATCAGGATTCTTCTCCAATTCATTTAATACAGCCTTCATTCTTTCTTCAAACTGCCCACGATACTTAGTACCGGCAACTAATGAAGCAAGATCTAATGTTACAATTCTTTTATTAAATAAAGCTCTTGATACTTTTCTTTGAATAATTCTTAAGGCTAAACCTTCAGCTATTGCTGATTTACCAACTCCTGGTTCTCCTATTAAAATAGGATTGTTTTTCTTTCTGCGGCTTAATATCTGAGCAATACGTTCCAATTCTTTAGTTCTACCAACAATTGGATCTAACCTGTTTTCTTCAGCAGCTTTAGTTAAATCTCTACCAAAGTTATCTAAAACAGGTGTTTTTGATTTTGAATCACCAGCTTTCTTAGGGATATTTCCAAAACTTTTACCTTCATCTTCTTGATCATCTGACATATCTTCTGGTAATTCATTTTTTACATCATACTTGTTTTCCCCATCATCAGAGTCTTGAAGATTAGATAACTCCGCTTTAACAATATCATATGTTACTTTGCTTTTATTTAAAAGCTTAGTTGCTATATTTTCTTCATCTTTTAAGATAGCTAATAATAAATGTTCAGTTCCTATTAGCTCACTTTTAAAGGTTTTAGCCTCCAGATATGTTATTTTAAGCGCTTTTTCAGCTTGTTTAATTAAAGGTATATTGTCAACCTCTTTCTTTGAATGGCTACTTTCTTTGGAAATAGCTTTCTCAATATTTTTCTTCAAATCAACTAAATTTACATCTAAAAAGGATAGTATCTGGATTGCAATCCCTTCACCATCTCTTATTATTCCCAACATAAGATGTTCTATTCCAATATAATCATTACCAAGCCTCATAGCTTCTTCACGACTAAATGCGATAACATCTTTAACTCTTTGTGAAAATTTTGCTTCCATTTTTATTTAAATTAAATCGCTACAAAATTACTTATAACTTTCCATTAATAACAATTATTGTTACAAAGTGACTTACATTATTAAAATTAAAGTTCAAAATTATCTATAATAATTGATTAAAATCAAAAAATAATGGATTTTTATTAACATTGGTATGTTAGTAATATAAATAATATTTAACTTGCCTATCTCATAAATTATAAGTAATTTCGTAGCATAATTTTAATTAAAATAATCTACTGTAATAGTGTAAACTATGGAAATGCAAGAAGGCGAAAAAATAATAAAAGTCAATATCGAAAATCAAATGAAATCAGCTTACATTGATTATTCAATGTCTGTAATTGTTTCAAGAGCTTTGCCAGATGTTAGAGACGGGCTTAAACCGGTACATCGAAGAATTTTATATGCAATGCTTGATTTAGGTATTACATCTAATCGTCCCTATAAGAAATCTGCCAGAATAGTAGGGGAGGTTTTAGGGAAATACCATCCACATGGTGACACTTCAGTATATGACGCAATGGTTCGTATGGCTCAGGAGTGGTCATTACGTTATCCTTTAATCGATGGTCAAGGTAACTTTGGTTCTATTGATCAGGATCCACCTGCTGCTATGCGTTATACTGAAGCAAGATTGCAAAAAATCGCTGAAGAAATGCTTTCTGATATTGAAAAAGAAACTGTTGATTTCCAATTAAACTTTGATGATTCTCTTCAGGAACCAACTGTATTACCTTCTCGAATTCCAAATCTTTTGATAAATGGAACATCTGGTATTGCTGTTGGTATGGCTACTAATATGGCTCCTCATAATCTTTCGGAAGTTGTTGATGGTATCATTGCTTATATTGATAACAATGAAATTACTATTGTTGAATTGATGAAACATATAAAAGCACCTGATTTTCCAACTGGAGGTATTATTTATGGTTATGAAGGTGTTAAAGATGCTTATGAGACTGGGAGAGGAAGAATTGTTATTAGAGGCGAAACTAAAATTGAACCAGATGAACACGGAAAAGATAAAATAATTGTAACCTCTATACCTTATCAGGTTAACAAAGCAGAGATGATTAAAAAAACTGCTGATTTAATAAATGATAAAAAGATTGATGGTATTACGGATATTAGAGACGAATCTGATAGAAACGGATTAAGAGTTGTTTATGAATTAAGAAAAGATGCAATCACTAATGTTGTATTAAATAAATTATATCAATATACAGCTTTACAATCTTCGTTTAGTATAAATAGTATTGCCCTTGTTAAAGGAAGGCCAATGATGTTAAATCTAAAAGACATCATCAGGCATTTTGTTGATCACCGACATGATGTTATTGTTAAACGTACTAAATATGATTTAAATGAAGCTCAGAAAAGAGCTCATATTTTAGAAGGATTATTAATTGCATTAGATCATATTGATGAAGTTATAGCAATTATTAGAGCATCTCAAACTGTTGATGATGCACGTACCGAGTTGATGCAGAAGTTCGGATTAAGCGAAGTTCAATCCAGAGCTATTGTTGATATGCGATTAAGAAGTTTAGTTGGTCTCGAAAGAGATAAACTACAAGCAGAATATGCTGAACTTCAAAAGAAAATTGAATATTATCAACTAGTATTAGGTGATCTTAATCTTCGAATGGAAATTATTAAAGAAGAATTAAGAGAAGTTAAAGAGAAATTTGGTGATAAAGCTAAAACTGAAATTGAATATTCAGCTTCAGATTTTAGAATAGAAGATACTATAGCTGATGAAGATGTTGTAATTACAATTTCTCACATGGGTTATATTAAAAGAACTCCTTTAACAGAATATCGTCGTCAGAATAGGGGAGGACGTGGAGCAAAAGGTTCAGATATAAGGGATGAAGACTTTCTTGAACATCTGTTCGTGGCTTCAATGCATAATTATATGCTGTTCTTTACTGAGAAAGGAAAATGCTTCTGGATGAGAGTATTTGAAATCCCAGAAGGTTCAAAGACTTCAAAAGGAAGAGCTATACAAAATTTAATTAGTATTGATAGAGATGATAAGGTTAAAGCTTTTATCAATGTTAAAAATCTAAAAGATGAAGATTATATTAATAATAACTTCATTATCCTGTGTACTACAAAGGGAGTTATCAAGAAGACATCTTTAAAAGCTTATTCCAAACCACGTAGCAATGGTATTAATGCTATTACTATTCGTGAAGACGATCATTTACTAGAAGCAAGAATGACTAACGGTGAAAATGAAGTAATGTTAGCACTTAAATCAGGTAAAGCTATCCGTTTTAATGAAAGAACTGTTCGCCCAATGGGTAGAAATGCAAGTGGTGTGAGAGGTATGAGACTTGCTAATCCAAAAGATGAAGTCATTGGTATGATTTGTGTTCAAAGTGCTGATGAAAATACATTACAAGACATTTTAGTAGTTTCTGAAAATGGTTACGGTAAACGATCTAAACTAGAAGACTATAGAGAAACAAATAGAGGTGGTAAAGGTGTTAAAACAATTAATATTACTGAAAAAACAGGTAATCTGATTGCTATCAAAAATGTTTTTGATAGAGATGATTTAATGATTATTAATAAATCAGGAGTAATTATCAGACTTGCTATCGGCGATCTAAGAGTTATGGGTAGAGCAACACAGGGTGTTAAATTGATAAACTTAAGAGATAATGATGCAATAGCAGCTGTTGCTAAGGTTGAAGTTGATGAAAACGAAGCGGAACTTTTAGAATTAGATGATGAGAACATTGACATTGAAGTTGTAAATGAACGTCATGTTAAAGTACCTGAAGAATTTGCCGAAATCGATGATTCAGATATCGATAAATCAACAATTAGCAATAAAGATGATATTGAAGATAATGATAATGAAGAAATCATCCAAAATGATGATGAAATTTAATGGCATTGATTTTGTTTAAATAATAAATAATATTTTAAAAGAAAATTAGAAACCAAAAAATTATAATAAAATGAAAAAAATAGCTTTAATAACAATTATTTTAGTAATTAACTTTACTTTATTAAAAGCTCAACCAATTAATGTTCAAAGTGCTTTTAATTATTTAAGAAGTGGTCAATTAGATAAAGCAGTTGAAAAGATAGAACCTGCTATTAAAAACGACAAGACAATGAGCGATGCTAAAACATGGCTTTATAGAGGTAATATTTACATTCAAATTTCAGCATCAAAAGACCCTAAGTATAAATCTATTGATACCAATGCAGTTCAAGTAGCTTATGATTCTTATCAAAAATCAATAGAACTGGATAAAGAAAAAGAATTTTTCCAGAAAAACATGATAGGTTTAAATGCATGTGGAGAACAATTTTATGCTGTGGGTGCTGAATATTATAAGAAAAAAGATTACCCAAATGCATTATTATCATTTGAAAAGACAATTCAAATTAATTCTATAATGGGTAAAGCAGATAC
>TBL_comb47_HYPODRAFT_10007725_pt1 | contig 11201 bp, 10 predicted proteins | sample TroBogypolimnion_40_FD_10682 | JGI IMG/M metagenome (IMG submission 10682) | reverse complement strand
TATATTTACTATATTATTTGGTGTGCCAATTTTTGTAAAGTTGCATTGCTTATTCTGTCGTTGTCGTCGTTGTAGAAGTGCATGGATTAGATACTCCATACGTGATGCCATCCCATGTTAAGCCGCATTTATTAGCCCATTTAAATTTAGCACAAGCTCCATCAGTTCCATTAAAAGGGGCTTGATTAAAATTCATTGTTTTTTTGTCGTCAGCCGTTGGTATATACTGAGAACAAGTTCCTAAATGATGACTGTTAAAACACATAGATCCATTCCCTGATAGATCTACCCAATAATCAGGACACGCCCCAACAACTGGAGGCCATTCAGCTGTATTAGTAGAGTTAGATAATGCAACTCCAATTAATACCAAAAAAAGTAATAAAAAAACGACCGCAATTAGTAAAACAGTTTTTTGAAAAGACATTTCCATTATATAAATTAAATATATATTTTTTTTATGGGTGTAGTATAATATGAATAATAAAAGTTCTGAAATATTTCCAAGCAGAAGTTCAAATGGTCGTGTTGATATTTTAACGAGCAGTAAAGATGCTCCCGATATCTCTAATTTATTTGCAATGTATGATAAAATTCCAGCAAACCAATGCACTACAATGAGAGAACCAACTTTAGGTCAATGGGATGAAACGTCACTATCCAAATCATATTTTTCACAAAATAATATTCAACTTGTTCAAAATGGTATAAGAGCGGGTGTATTTAAAAAATCAAATGGACAGTATACAGTTGCTCCACAAGATTGCGATGCTCTTAAAATTATTATGAGAAGTGTTTTTTTACAACATTCTGTTAATTTAGACCATGATATTCAAGGGCAAATATTGTCTCTGAATAAATTAGTGTTAGATTATTGTATTCATCATGTGTATTCTGAGGCACAGGGTTATATGAAATATTTGCATGATGTGAGCACATTAGCAGTGCCTTTAGCGACACCTGTTATGACAACGCAAAATGATAAACGCAATTATAAGATGCCTAGCTGGTTTTAAGCGTAGCGACTAATAAAGCGTTAAGACCTTTACAATTCAGTATATTTTTTATTTCTATATTTATATCTATTGTTACGATAATATGAAGTAATATGAGGATCTAATTCATTTAATAATTTATTAACATTTGATTTGACAATAGTTTCATCATTTTCAGAATAATAAATATCTTCAATTTTATAGCCTCTTTTTTTTGGAAGTTCAATCATATTTTGAATGCAATTAAAACATGGTTTACTGCTAGCTATTTTATATGTTTTTAAAAATCGGACAACTAACAAATTTATCTTAACAAACTTTTTTCTTTTTTGTAAAAAAGGAAGTCGTAAAATAGCATCATGTTCTGCATGAATACTGGGCATGGTTCCATCAACATCCGAATATTTATTCATTCCAAATGATAATATATTATATTTTCCTTGAAATACACATGATATATGAAAATAGTTTCCACAGATACATTTACTTGCAATCATATTATTATTTTTAAACTCATCCAAATCTGTATTAGATGGTAAACAAAATCTTTTACAAAACATAGTGTCCATAATATTATTCATTTTTTGGGTCGGTGTAATATATATTATAAAAATACATTTAACTATTTTTAAAATGATTTAAATGATATAGTTCATACTATATAATGCATTTTAAACAATTTGTTAGGTTATATCCTTTTCACATAGTAAAAAAAAGATCATACTGGGTAGATCATCATGATCTAAAACAAACATATTATGATCTTATAAAATATACTTGTAAATATGATACATGTAATAATAAAAAAGAAATAGATAAAATAATAATTGATAACTTGGTAAATGATATAGAAAACATAAAAAAAGATTTGAATAAAATTCTGCAATATTTATATATTAAATCATAACCATAATACTTACAAATAATATTGAATATAATTTAATATTATTTATTTACAATTTATTTACAATTTAATATTATTTATTTACAATGATATTTACAATTAATTATTCAACCAACTCTAATTCAATTACTTTTGTTTTTTTAACTACTTTTTTGACAGATCCTGGTTTGGCGACAATCTTAGAACTTGATTTCTTTTTATCGTTCCCTTCATTTTGTGATCTTTCTGCTCTATATCTACAATATTCTTGTTCCAAGTGTTCCAATTCTGACTGCCACATATGCTGTATACTCGTCTCCTGTATTTTTTGCAATTCGTCGGATTTATCCTTATGCTCTCTATTTAATTTCTCTACATTTTCTTCTGAGACGCTATCCATAGGCAGACGCACAAGATACTTGTATTCGCCATCATCATCAATTTGCGAATAAGACTTGCTTTGCAACATGTCAATGATTTCGGTCTTCTTCTTCTTTCGCAAATCAATGGTGTCGTCTAATAGTTCCTGAATATAACGTGCTTTGTTTGATAATACAAGTAATATCTTTTCTAATGTATCAATTAAATATGCCTTTCTGGTACCATATAATTCTAATCTAGTTTCAAAATAGTCATCAATAATTTCTTCAATAGTTTCATATTTTTTCAGTTTATCTTCAGCATCAAATAAATGCATATTAGTAGTTGATCCAGTTGTTGTTAGCTTGAATAATTTTTCTATTCCATTTATTCCATGATCAAAATAATCGGTTTCTAATTCTTCTAGTTTTCCTTTCTGGAGTGTAATAATAAAATCTACTGTAGTGTCTTTGCTCATATCATCATAGTCTTTTACTAGAGACACAATCTTTTTGCCTTCTTTATTTAGACCTGGCTCAATAAGCTCTTCCAAATATTCTTTGAATGTCTCAGTCCATAATCCAACAGGCAGCTCGTAAACGCGAATTTTATCTAGACCTACTTTTTCATAACAACCTTTTATCAAGAATTTTGAGGATCCAATCTTTGTAATTGTGCCGTTAAATCCTTCATAGAAAGGCACAAATTCTCCAATAAATGTTTCGCCGACTAATTTGGTCTTGATATAATGAATAATTTGCAAAGGATTGTATGACATGATGTCCGTGCTAAATCCAGTTCCAATCCCTTTGGATCCGTTGACCAAAATCATAGGGATAATTGGCGCATAGAATATAGGCTCAACTGGCGTGCCATCATCGTTCAAATAGGTCAATATGGCATCGTCATTTTGAGGAAATATTGCTCTAGTTATCTTGCTTAACTGAGTGAATATGTATCTTTCTGATGCACTATCCTGACCACCTTTTGCTCTGGTGCCAAATTGTCCTGATGGAACTAGCATATTAATGTTATTGGAGCCGACGAAATTTTGTGCCATGCCTACAATGGCGCCATTTAAACTGGCTTCGCCATGATGATAGCAAGAATGCTCAGACACATAGCCACTAAATTGCGCGACTTTTATCTCAGTCGTCAAGTTCTTTTTAAAAGCTGAAAACAGAATTTTACGCAAACTGGTTTTCAGTCCGTCCATCAAGTTGGGAATAGAACGATCACAATCGTATTTTGAAAAGTGAATTAATTCCTTATTAATAAAATCTTCATATGTTACACTTGAATTGTTAGTATCTACATAAGAATTTCTATCATATAATTTTAACCAATCCTTTCTATCGTCAGCACGCTTTTTATTAAAGACCATGTCAATAGCGGCAGCACTAGATCCTCCAGTATATTCAAATCCGACAATTTTCTTTTGTTCAAAATATTCCTTGAATTCTTTGCCGGTGCTTGTGCCTAAACCTTTATAATACTTAATCTTCCAGCCTTTAATATCAGCTTGATTTTCGGTTTTCCATTCCTCATATTCTCCATCATTGTAAAACATCAATGTATTTGATCCTTTTAATGCTTTCAAAATAGGAGTATTCATGAAGCCGATAAATCCAGAGATTTCAACTAGACTGGGCCATTCGCTTTCAAACAAGTTGATACATAAACCTTTGATATGACTGCCATCTAAATCTTGATCCGTCATAAATAAAACCTTAGCATATCTCAGGCAAGTATTTAGATCTTCTGCGGAATATTGTTTTCCGGTCTCAAGTCCAAGAATTTTCTTGATTTCGGTGATTTCCTTGTTTTCTGAAATGCGTTTAGGCAGCTCGCCGCGAACATTTAGGAGTTTTCCCTTCAAAGGATATACACCGATTGTATTGCGATCTTCAGAAGACAGACCAGAGATGATGCCGGCTTTAGCTGAGTCGCCCTCGCAAAAGATAAGCGTGCATAATCCGGATTTATCTGTGCCAGCCCAGTTCGCATCAGTTAGCTTAGGAATTCCTCGCACCGATTTGGATTTGATGCCATCTGTTTTCTTGGCAACCTTGTTATCTTTGACTTCTGTGATGGCACACGCGGCATCCATTACACCCATTTTAGCGATCTTTTCAATAAATTTATCGCTGACATCACATTTAGATCCGAATTTGGATGATGGTGTATTCATAAAGTCTTTTGTTTGACTGTCAAATGCCGGATTTTCAATGTCGCATCTGACAAATAATATGAGTTGCTCTTTGATTGCGTTTGCATTCACCTTAATCTTCTTTTTCTTCTCAATATATTCAACTAATTTTCTGGTGATTTGTCCAAGAATATACTCTATGTGTTTACCACCTTTAGTCGTATGAATACCATTTACAAAGGAGACTTGAATAAATTCAGCGGATGGTGTTAATGCAACCGCATATTCCCATCTTTCATTTGCCAATTCATATACACGTGGATTATCTGCCTTGTCGCCAATATATAAACTAACATATTGCTCAAAATTCTTTGTTCCAATAATCTGTGAATTATATTTGACCTTTAGGGTTTTATCGGTTGTAGCGGAAATATCATAAACACGCTTCTTAAGCAGTGCAATGAGATCAGGTGTGAGTCCTTCTAATCCGAGACGTTGATAATCTGGTTTAAATGTAATCTTTGTATATGGTTTTGTTTTAGCGGCTTTTGTAATTTTAGGAGGACAAATTGTATCTAGATTGTCTTTGAATTCTTGAGTGTATTTTAGGCCACGAATATGATCAACTGTTTCAACGGAACCATAAGTAGACCATATTAAAACAAGCTTGAATCCAAATCCATTTTTGCCTCCAACAATTTTCTTTTCTTCTTTGTTATAATTTGTAGAAGTTCTGAGATGACCGAAGATGAGTTCAGGAACCCATGTTTTATATTCAGGATGCTGAACTACATCAATGCCGTTTCCATCATTAATCATGACAATAGTGCCATCATCTAAAATGGCGATGTCAATATAGGTAACAGGTAACGAATTTTCTACAGTTTGCTCAACTTTAGATGCCATTCTTATGACATGATCTCTGCAATTAACGATGCCTTCATCAAATAGCTTGAATAATCCAGGGACATAACTAATATTTTTTTGTATAATTTTATCAGCAGCTTCATTAAGGATCCACAAGTCAGCATCAACTGTTTCAACAGAACCTATATAGGTGTCTGGATTATCAAGGATGTGCTGTTTATCCGTTTTTTGTTCAACATTAAAGAATAATGCGTTATCGTTTTTTGAGCTCATGGTATATAGCAAAAGGTATTATTATAAGTTGTTGTTGTATGTTTAAATAGATTTCAATTTTATTTAAAATTATATTTTTAATAAAAATATAAAGAAATATACATATTAATTAAATGCCAGGACTTAATTTAGCACCGGGAGTTGTTCCTGGAAATAAATCGCATTTAAGACGCTTGATAAACTATAATAGTAAGATTGCTTTTTTAAATTTGGAGGGAAAAATAGTATCCGGAAATCCGGATTATTTTTGTGAATGTTTTAAAGATAAAGTAAATCGTATGAAACAAGGATATATTGATTCTAGTCAGACAAGTTCGGAACGCGTTGCACAACTAACAACTAATACTTTAGGAGGAAAAACAACCTATGGAAATTTAAATGTGCCAGCAAAAATAACATATTTGGGCGGAATTGAAGGCCAACCAGGAGGTATTCCACGACCTCTTAGAAATAAATTTTAATTATTTTTTTTTTTAGATTTTATATTATAAACTTATAAACTTTAGAAAATAATATTATCTTATTTAAATATATAATGACGGGACACATTCAAACAACAGGAACTCGTGCTCAAGTTTGGCATGGAACTGCAAAACATACTTCGGGAGGTTTAACAAAATCTAACTTAATGCAAAATAAATCTGGGCGTATTGTTTCACGTGCAAAACATAATACTGCTAAAAGAGAGATGCGTTTAGTTAAATATGGTTATGGAACCAAGAAAGGAGAATTTGGATATGTGAAGGTTGGATCTCATAAAAGAAGTTCTCGTAAAGGTAGATCTAGGAAGATGAGAGGAGGTGCGACTGCTCCTACTACTGCAACAACAGCAGCTCCTACTGCAGCTCCTAGTTCTGCAGGTCTTATGGGAACATTAAAATCAATGGGAAGCACAGCATCAGGAGCAGTAACAAAAGCTGCTGGTAATTTTAAAGGTGGAGCAGGTATGGGAAATTTAAGCCCTGCTGAGATTAATTCTGATTATATGATTAAGGATGTTGTTCCTCAACATTTTGGCCCTTTAGAACGTGCTCTGGTTGGCGGTAAAAGACGAAAACGAAGTCAAAGACGCAGCAGAAGCCAGCGTGGTGGGTACTACGGTAATTCATTTGTTCCTGCTGATGCCATGGGTCAAGGAATTGATGGACAAGGAATGCCTCCTGCTGGGATGGCGGGTGGAAGAGGAAGAGGGAGAGGGAGAGGAATGATGGGAGGAACTGGTAGTAGAGGATATGCCCCCGCTGATCTAGGTTCTGTAGATGTTCAGTTTAGAGCTGGTAGCGGAAATTAAATAATATAATTAATAAATATTTATATTATTTTGTGGTTAAATTAAACAACATTGTAACCATTCTGAACTAACAAATTTATCAAATTTTATGTATTCGGATAAATAATGAGACAAAAATTTTTCAAAGAAATGTTTACTGACTATTGGATGAACAACTTTATCAACAATAAGTTTGGCATGAAAATATGATTTATAATTTTTATATAATTCATCAAATGAAATAAGAGATTGATCATCAATTAATTCATTTTGTTTTTGCAATTTATAGTTAGATAACATTTCATTGATATCATCATGTTTAGACCATAAGTTGCATTTAATATTAGTGATATATTTATTATCAATGACCTCAACTTGTGGACTAAAATAATGAAAAATCATTTTAATGATTTCTTTGTCAGAAATATTTAAGAATATATTAGAAGCCTTATTTGTTAGTTTATATATAGATGATATCTCATCTATTTCGTATTCATCATCACATATATCATTATTTACATCGGCTGTAGTTATAGTAATATGTTTTTCCCAAAAAGATAAAAAGTTACTAACATTAGGCAAAAACTTGCTGGTAACATTTGTAAAAATGATGTCTGGAATAACAATATTTATATTTTCAGTATATGTTAGTTGAGCTTTTAATATACTCTTTAGATTACTAGAATAAATCATATTTGGAACATTAATGCTGGACAAATAAAGTTTCCATATGTAATGCATATTGTTCCATGATATATTATATGTATTGGTACAGTTTGTTTGAGTTGTTGCAGGCTCAATACAATAAGAAATAAAATTATCGATAATTTTGTTAGTTATATTTAAGGTAAAAAACATTGTATATTCTATAATTTGATCCTCTTTAGGTAAATTACATAAAAATTGATCTGAATTATTGTAGCGATCAGAATAATGTGCAGCCACACATAGTAAATCAATTCCAATTTTATTTAAAACATCTTTAATCAAATCTGTAGCTATTGAATTGAAATTTTCATTTGTTTTTATTAATCTATATGATGTTAGATTATGACTATCATGATATTTTGAAATAAAATTATGCATAATTGAATTGCCTGTTGTAATATATGCAATAGAGTCGATAAAAGATACTAATTTTTTGGTGCTGGAATTAATAAAAAACATTAAAGGTTCTATATTTTTTTTTAAAATACAATCTCCAATAACCGTTAAAAAATATTTTGTTTCTGTTTTAGTTTCAAAAAATGTATTTAAAAATCCCAATACATTTTGAATTGTATATGTTTCTGGAACAGATTTAAATAGTGATCTGTCTTTTATTTGTTTGATAATATTTTGCTTTGTTTTGTGCTTCCATGCCATTAATTTGCCTTCATCTGTAATAGTAGATAGTAAATGGTGATGTATATCATCTTCTTTAACGATCCTATATGTTTTACCATCATATTCATAAAAAATGTTGTTGTATGGCATATAATAGTACTGGTGCTTACTTAGAAAAACTTTGTAAAAATTGTCTTGTTCCATTGTTAGTTCATTAATTCTAGATACACGTTCCTCGTATCGTTTATTTTCTGTTTCTAACATTCCCGGCAAATTAGTTAAATGCATTTGTATACGTTGCAAAATATACGGATTGTCTTTGTATTTTTCAAATAGGGTAGATATGGAAATATCTATAGTCTTTTCTTTATTCATAACAATATATTATATTACTCGCCATTGTTTTAATATTGTTTACAATAATATATATATCAACTAATGCTTTATTTATATATTAATTGTATAAATATTAAATGTTACATAATAACATAAATATAATTAATTTTATTTGAATTACTATTTAAAGGTTTGCGTTCAAAAATGAATATAATGTCCTTAAACAATAAAAATTCATCTAATACTTCCAATTCTTTTAATGAAGGAAATGTATTAACAATTAAAACTGTTCAAATTGCTCCTTTTCGCACCTTAATGACCGCCTTAAAAGACATTCTTTTAGAAACAAATATTACATTTCAACCTGACGGCATTCGTATCATTAACATGGACAAGTCTCATACTATTTTAGCACATTTGTATTTGGCTGCACAGAATTTTGAGTCATATGAATGCAAACAAGAAAAGATCATTATTGGTGTCAACATGTTCCACTTGTTCAAATTAATTAATTCCATTGACAATGATGATACTTTAACCATTTACATTGAAAATGCCGACTATTTTGACGGCATTGTTTCTTATTTAGCGCTTAAATTTGAAAATGGTGATATTAAGCAATGCAAAACTCAGAAGCTAAAATTGATTGAACCCGAGCCTGAAGAACTAGAATATCCCGACGTCAAATTTAGCTCTATTATTAACTTGCCATCCGCTGATTTTCAGAAAATTATTCGCGATCTTTCTTGCATCTCCGACAAATTGGAGATCAAGTCTGTTGGCAATGAACTCATATTTAAGTGCAAGGGTCAATTTGCGGAAGCAGAAATTCATCGAGCGGAATCTGATGGATCTATGGGATTTATTCTGAAGCAAGACTCGTCTAAAATTATTCAGGGCGAATTTTCTCTTAAAAATCTCGGATATTTCATCAAATGCACAAATTTATGCTCTCAAATTGAAATCTATCTGGAAAACGATTTGCCTCTGGTTGTCAAGTATGATGTTGCAAGTTTGGGATCAATACGTCTCTGCCTTTGCAACCTCCCGTAACCGTAGTAACTTTAGTAAAAACAAGCTCATTATGCTCACATAATTATTTAAATCATTTATAATACATATTTTTAAATGATTTAAAGGCAACCCTATATATAATATATTCCCGACTATGCCTACAAGATACACTTTTGAACAAGTTAAAAATACATTTATGCAAAATAAATGTGCATTATTAGACGAAACTTATACAAATCAGCTAGGAAAATTACGATATATCGCGTCATGTGGACACGAAAATGCATCAAGTTTTAAACAAATTTTAAAAGGGGCTAGTATAAAGTGCGTCAATTGTGCATTGAATTGCGCTACATATGAAAGTGTTAACAAAAATTTTGATGATAAATCGTGCAAATTATGTTATACCAAAGAAGAATTTGACGCATTCTATATCAATAATAAACAAAAATTAAAATACATCGCTGCATGTGGACACGAAAATAATGTTAGTTACAAAAATTTCACTTCATTAAATCAAGGAACAAATTGTCCTTCATGTGTTAATATAAATACAGGAATTATATTGAAAAATCTTAGAACAGGTCCAGATCGTGTTAGTTCTATAGAACAAGAGTTTAATTGTATCAATTTTTTTATTAATTTAGTAAAAGATAAATTTACTATTAAAAAAACATTTGATGGATGTAAAGCGGATATTGTGATTAAACCTTTGCATAGTAAAGAAGATTTATGGTTAGGAATTCAAGTAAAAACAACTCTAATAAAAACCGAAAGAGAACAATATTATTTTAGATTAAATAAATCTAAATATGAAAATTGTTTGATATTGTGCATTTGTGAAACAGACAAAAAAATATGGTTAATTCCATATGAAGATGTAGTAGATCAAAAAACAATTGGTATTGCAAAAAAATCAAAATATAATAAATATGAGATTTTTGAAAATTTAGATGAACAAATACATAATTTTTATAATTCATTTAATAAATTTAAGTTTGAAGAATTAAATATACCTACAAGTCCAACACAACAACTAGAACAGAAATATCGTAATTACAGAGAGGAGAAAATAGATTTTATAGAATTTAAAAATAATGAGATGGAGGGGTTAGTATATGATTTTATGATTAATGATAAAAGAGTTCAAGAAAAAGTAGGAAGTTTTTGTAAACCACATAACCCAAATATATTTTTATTTAATTTGAGTAAATTTAAATGTATTGAAAATGGAAAACATAAACAACAAAATTATCAAGAGGGTGATAATGCACTATATTGGTTAAATTGTAAAAATAATAAATTTTATGTGATACCAGAAGCAGTTCTAATTGAAAAAGGATTTGTAGGAAAAAATGGTATAAAACAAAAATTATATGTTTCTCCTACAAATCAAAATACAGAATGGTGTAACGAATATTTATTTGATTATGATCATGTAGATAAATGTAAATTATTGCAGTTAATCAATGAATAACCAATTATACAATTACAATAAATAAATATAATATATTTTAAATATATTATAATGTCTTATAACAGTTATAGTAATTATTTAGGAGCTCAACGTTGTTGTGCTTCAAAAAGTTCATCGAGTTCTGTAAACGGGTCTCAAGGTCCTCAAGGAATGTTAGGAGCAATTGGTCCTGCTGGATCTTCTGGAGGAGCTACAGGTGCTACAGGATCAACCGGTGCTCAAGGTCCGCCTGGATCTGGATCTGGATCTGG